>Ga0302314_10000487_pt1 | contig 73998 bp, 67 predicted proteins | sample III_Palsa_N2_3_FD_200533 | JGI IMG/M metagenome (GOLD analysis project Ga0302314, IMG submission 200533) | Peat permafrost microbial communities from Stordalen Mire near Abisko, Sweden - III_Palsa_N2_3 | ecosystem: Environmental > Terrestrial > Soil > Palsa > Peat permafrost | place: Sweden...
CAGGGCTTCAACAGCGAATCCGCCGGCTCCGGCGAGGTCGAGGCGGTCATGGACGGAATGTCTCTGTCTTCGCTCATCTGGCTAAAATCCTTTATCTGCTCATTACCTGGTAGTTGTCGAAATCGACAACCACCAGCGCCGCCGCTTACGACTTCCATGGTTTTATCGGCAAAAAGAGCGGGTGTAAAGCTCAAGCACAATCGAATTGTGCAGTTTCAAAGCGGCGTTTGCGAACCTGTGGTGGCTTTTGCTTCGGACAGCCTTAAGGATTTCACACCTCCCGGCAGAATCTCTGCATTGTGCGGTATCTGGATATGAGTTCGACATCGGATGTCTCAATCACAGTGCATTTTTGATCAAGGTTGCGAGTAAGTCCTCCTGAAGATTGGCGCGATACGCTCGCTTCCCGTACAGTAGCTTCGTGTTGTAAAGGCGCGGTGGCGGCTGTTGGACAAAAAGAACAAGTCAGTGCTACTGGGTGGCGCGAGTTCGCTGGGATTGAAGGTATGGCGATGGACGGCCTAGAAGAGCGATTCAGTAGCGCGACGATCCGCGAGAAATTTCGGCGCGCTGGGGAACAGGGTGCGATTATCGAGGATGGCGATGGCAATTGGTCCTTGCCGCCGCCGCCTGAAACACGATACTTGCAAGTTAAAATCACCAAAGATTTAGGATGCGGTTTTTCACTTCGGTTTCTGTTTCGACATGTTTATGAAAAGGCTACGGTTCCCTATGCCTGCCGTGCCTGTTACAAGGTAAAAATCGTTCCTCGCTCTCTGCGGGAGCTTATTGCTCTACGTGGAATATTGGAATCTCTCGATTACCATTCAAAATGCGGGGTCGATTTCTACAACCCCCACTCCCAGGATTGGTACGCTGGCTTCCTCTATCTGGATGGGTTGGATGAGGCGCGCGCTGCCTATCGCGTGATGCGCCACCTCGTTGATGCCGATCCGAAATTGGGACCAGCCGTCGGAATGACGATCAAGCGTGGCTGCACCGAATATGAGGTTACCTGCGGCCCGGCTGACAAATACGAGTTTCCCGAAGAGATGGCGGCGATGGAAGCGGACCTGCGGGCCCGTTTTAAGTTGTCCGTCGTCACCCCGACTGACTATCGAATCCGTCGTGCGAAATCGATGGTCGGCTGGATCGAGTTCGCCTACAGCATCAAGGACGATACGTACTTGGATTTTACTGGCGGCAAGCGCCTCTATCCAGCGACGGTCGCGTTCTCTCCAGAGGACCCGTCAGGCAGGCCGGAGATATCCTAACTGGACGCGGCTTATGTGGCGTAAACCCTTTCGCTTTAAATGAAACACGCGATTGGTATGAAGTCATTCGCCACCGGATAGCCCGTGACCTCGACGCCCGAGGCCAGCAGCCAGGCATGAGCCTCGATCGATCCCGCTGCATCGCGCGCGATGCCGAAATAGAGCACGCCGCCGATGCCGCGCCGGCGGAGCATCATTTTCGCGGCCAATGCCTGGGGCAGGCAGACCGCCTTGAACGGCACATGGCGCGCGGCGCGGGTCACCGCCCAGCCGATCTCCTTGGCCAGAAGGGCCTCCGCTGGCAGCGGGTTGGGCGGGGCGCCGGCCGGAAGCCCATCCGCCGGTGAGGTGAAGGCGCCTAGTCGCCGGGCAATCTGCGGAAACGGGACGATCCGTACGGCGACACGGGCGAGCGCCAGCCAAAGCACAGCCTCCAGCAACAGGGCACGGCTATGTCCGTCCAGGCGCACCAACCGCCGGAACTTTGACCGCACTGAGCGCAGAGATCTCATGGCCTCATCCAATCACCACGTACGCTGAGCGTATCACCGCTCCCTCACTCGCCGCATCCCCCTGAGCCGATCCGTATAGCCCCGGTCGACCAGCAGCTGGCTGAACTGCTCCGACGTCGCCTCGCAGCGGGACGGCGCGTATTTGAGGTCGCTCGTGTAGAACTGGGCGAGCGAGGTGATGCCGTGCTCGGCCATCTTTTCGGCCATCTCGGGTCCGAGCGCCTGATAGCGCTTCCAGCCCTTGGTCTCGCGGTCATGGTAGATCCCGAGCAGGGCCTCGTCGGTCGGCGGCTGATAGCGTTCGCGATGCAGATAGGCCCCGAGCGCCAGCCGGTCGCGCGCGGCCGGGGCCTCGTCCGGATAGCCCACGACGATGCTGGTCACCGGCACGACGGTCTCCGGCAGCTCCAGATAGTCGGCGATGTCGGTGGCGCCATCGATCGTGGTGCCCAGATAGCAGATGCCGAGCCCGTTCGCCTCGAACCCCAGCGCCACGCTCTGGGACAGGATGATCGCGTCGAAGGCGGCGACGATGAAGCCTTGCAGATTGTTGAAATTGTCCCGGGCGCCGCGCAGCTTCAGCCAGCGCCGCGTGCGATGGACATCGGCGCAGAAGGTGATCAGCAGGGGGGCCTGTTTGATCATCGGCTGGCTGTAATGCAAGTCGCAAAGATGCGCCTTGCGCGCAGGATCCTCGGTCAGCACCAGCGCGAAGGTGTTGAGATTGCCGGACGAAGACGAGCCCAGAATCGCGTCATGGCACACGCGCTCGACCAGGCCGGGGTCGATCGGATCGGTCTTGAATTCACGGATCGAGCGATGCTTGCGCAGCAGCTCGGAAAAACCTTGGGCCATCGGGTCGGTCATAAAATGCTCTCCTAATCTAGCCCTCGTGCTTAGCCGATGGCGGGGCTGCAAGGGAAGAGCATACGAGGGCCCAGCACCCTGCCGGTTGACAGCAACGGGTGCCCAAGCCCAGTTTGGTATACCAAAGCGGGATGGCACGGCATGGCGGGATCGCACCACAACGAGCACTGGCGGCAGAATCTCTATGTCTGCCTGTTCGGATCCTTCACGACCATCATCGCCATGACGCTGATCCTGCCGTTCCTGCCGCTCTATGTCGAACAGCTGGGCGTGCGTTCGCCCGCCGCGATCGTGCAATGGTCCGGCATCGCGTTCGGGGCTGCCTTTCTGGCGGCCTCGCTGGTGTCGCCGATCTGGGGCCGGCTCGCCGACCTCTATGGCCGCAAGCTGATGCTGGTGCGCGCGAGCCTCGGCATGGCGATCGTGATGTCGCTGATCGGCCTCGCCCATAACATCTACGAACTGGTGGGATTGCGCCTCGCGATCGGGCTCGCCGGCGGCTATGCCTCCGGTTCGATCATCCTGGTGGCGATGCAGACGCCGAAGGACCGGTCGACCTGGGCGCTCGGCACCTTGTCGATCGGCACCATGGCCGGCAGTTTCGTCGGCCCCCTGCTGGGCGGCATCCTGCCCGGCCTGATCGGCCTGCGCGAAACCTTCTTCGCGGCCGGCGCCGCGATCTTCGTGGCGTTCCTCGCCACCTGTTTCCTGGTCCGCGAGGCGCGGGTCACGCCGCCGGCGGCCAAGCAGCCGGGCAGGCGGCGGGTCGGAACCTGGGCCGCGATCCCGGATCGCCGTCCGGTCTTTGCCATGCTGGCGACGGCGCTGATGCTGATGTTCGCCAATATGTCGATCGAGCCGATCATCACCGTCTATGTCGCCCAGCTGGTCGCCGATCCCGCCCGGATCGCCTTCATGTCCGGCCTGGTCATGGCGGCGTCGGCCCTGGCCAGCATCCTGGCAGCCCCCCGGGTCGGGCGGCTCGCCGACCGGATCGGCGCCTGGCGCGTGGTAATCGGCTGCCTGGTCGTGAGCGGGCTGTTGCTGATCCCGCAGGCCTTCGTGACCGATGCCTGGCAGCTGGTGGTGCTGCGCTTCCTCATGGGCCTGTCGCTCGCGGGCTTGCTGCCGTCGGTGACGGCGCTCATCCGCCACAGCGTTCCCGACACCATCACCGGCGGCGTGCTGGGCTATTCGCAATCGGCGCAATATATGGGTCAGATTCTAGGGCCTCTCATCGGCGGTTTCGCCGGCGCCCATTTCGGCATGCGCTCGGTATTCTTCGCCACAGCGCTGCTGATGCTGGGCGGAGCGGTCGTCAACTGGATGGTGTACCGCAGCCTGTCGCGCTCGCCGGCCGCTATTTAACGGCCTATCAACTACTTTCGCGCGTATTGAAATGGCGACTATCGCGGGATCGATACGCGGGAAATTCGATGAAATCTTGGCGGCATAGCGGGTTTTGCGGCCTGTTGGTCCTCGCCGCCGCGCTCGCGTCGCCGGGCCGATCGGCGCGGGCCGATGATGCGGCCGGGGCCTGCGATCAGGTCGTGGTTTCAGGCGATGCCGATTACCAGCCGCTGTCCTGGTTCGACGGCAAAGAGATGCAGGGCGCCGCCGAAGCGATCGTCGGTGCCGCCCTCCATCGGCTCGGCCTGCCCTATGAGATCCGCTATGCCGGCCCGTTCAAGCGCATGCTGGCGGCGGCCGAGGCCGGCGAGGTCGATATCGTCGCGGAACTGAAAAAGGCGCCGGACCGGGAAGCCTATCTGGCGTTTCCGACCACGCCGATCTTCGTCAATCCGGTTGCCGTCTTCACCCATCGCGGCCGCAACCTGACGCTGCCCAAGCGCGAGCTGCTCGAGGGATTGCGCGGCGGTATCGTCTTCGCCAATCAGTTCGGCGGCGGCCTTGACGAATTCCTGGCCGAGCGCCTGTCGGTCGAAGAGGTGCCGCGCCTCGATCTGGGCCTGAAGATGCTGGAGCTCGACCGCATCGACTATTTCATCACCGGCTATTACCCCGGCATGACCTATCTGCTGGATCAGGGGCTGGAGGGCACCTACGTGGTGCAGCGGCCGTTCGTGGTGGCGACCGACAATTTCGTCGGCATCTCCAAGCGCAGCCGCTGCTTCGCCCAGCTGGAAGGGCTGGATAGGGTCCTGGCCCGCATGAAGCGCGATGGCGAGATCGAACGGATCTTCAACGCGGCGACCGAGATCTGGCGCAGCCGCGCCGCCAAGGCCGGGTAAGGGTCAGATCCGCTCGAAGATCGCGGCGATGCCCTGGCCGCCGCCGATGCACATGGTAACGAGGGCATAGCGCCCGCCGATGCGCTGCAACTCGGCGATTGCCTTCACCGTGATGATGGCACCGGTGGCGCCGACCGGGTGGCCCAGCGAGATGCCGGACCCGTTCGGATTGACCTTGGCGGGATCGAGGCCCAGTTCCTGGATCACGGCACAGGCTTGCGCGGCGAAGGCCTCGTTCGACTCGATCACATCCATGTCGGCGACGGTGAGACCGGTACGGGCCAGCACCTTTTGGCTGGCCGGCACCGGGCCGATGCCCATATGGCTGGGCTCGACGCCGGCATGGGCATAGCCCACCAGGCGCGCGAGCGGCGTGAGGCCGAGCGCCGTTGCCCTCTCCGCATCGGCGAGCACGAGTGCCGCGGCGCCGTCGTTGATGCCGGACGCATTGCCGACGGTCACCGACCCGCCCTTGCGGAATGCCGGCTTCATCGCGGCCAGGCTGTCGGCACTGGTGGCGGCGCGGACATGTTCGTCCTGGTCGAACACGACCATGCCCTTGCGGGTCTCGATCTCGACCGGAACGATCTGGTCGCGGAACCGGCCTTCGGCGATCGCGTGGGCCGCGCGTCGCTGGCTTTCGAGCGCCAGCGCATCCTGCGCCTCGCGGCTGATCTGGAAGCGTTCGGCGACATTCTCGGCCGTGATGCCCATATGGGCCTTGTCCCAGGGGTCGTGCAGAATCCCCAGCATGTAATCGAGCAGGGTGGCGTCACCCATGCGTGTGCCCCAGCGCGAGCCGGTCAGGAATTGCGGACCGCGGCTCATCGATTCGGCACCGCCGGCAATGGCGAGGTCGGTATCTGCGAGCTGGATCGCCTGGGCGGCCGACACGATCGCCTGCAGGCCGGAGCCGCACAGCCGGTTGACGTTGAATGCCGGCGTCTCGATCGGCAGACCGGCTTCGAGCGCCGCATAGCGGCTGAGATAGGCGTCGGTCGGCTCGGTCGGGATGACATTGCCGATGACGACATGGCCGATCGAATCGGGGGCGGCGCCGGAGCGGGTGAGGGCGGCCTTGACCGCGACGGTCGCGAGGCGCGGCAGCGGCACGTCCTTCAGGCTGCCGCCGAAGCTGCCGATGGCGGTCCGCGCCATGCCCACGATCACCACGTCTCTTGCCATTTTTTTGGCTCTCCTTATTGGTTTCAGGGCCGCACCCAGCCGGCCCGCAGCAGCTTGAGCGCTACGGGCCGGCGCAGTTGCGCGATCCGGGGCGTCAGGCGAGGTCGAACCGGTCGAGGTTCATCACCTTGGTCCAGGCTGCCACGAAAGCGTCGACGAAGGCACGCCCCGCGTCGTCGGTCGCATAGGCCTCGGACAATGCGCGAAGCTGGGAGTTCGACCCGAAGATCAGATCGACGCGGGTCCCGCTCCATTTCTGCTCGCCGGTCGTCCGGTCCCGGGCGACGAACAGGCCGGCGCCTTCCGCGGACGCTTCCCATTTCATCGCGAAGCTGGTCCTCAGCAGGTTGACGAAGAAATCATTGCTGAGGGTCTCCGGCCGGTCGGTGAACACGCCGAGCTTGGACTGGCCGACATTGGCACCCAGCACCCTCAGGCCGCCGACCAACACCGTCATTTCCGGCGCGGTCAAGGTCAGCAGGTTTGCCCGATCGACCAGCATTTCCTCGGCCGACCAGGTCGGCTGACCGCTGACATAGTTGCGGAAGCCGTCGACCTTCGGTTCGAGCGGCGCGAAGCTATCGATATCCGTTTCGGCCTGAGAGGCATCGGCCCGGCCGGGCGTGAACGGGACGACCACCTCGTGGCCCGCCCTTTTCGCCGCCGCTTCGACCGCCGCTGAGCCGCCCAGCACGATCAGGTCGGCGAGCGACACCTGCTTGCCGCCCGATTGCCCGTTGTTGAAATCCCGCTGGATTTCCTCGAGCTTGGCCAGCGCTGCCGACAAGTGCGCCGGCTCGTTGACCGCCCAATCCTTCTGTGGCGCCAGGCGAATCCGGGCGCCATTGGCGCCGCCGCGCTTGTCCGACCCACGGAAGCTCGATGCCGACGCCCAGGCGGTCGACACCAGCCGCGAAATCGTGAGCCCCGACGCGAGGATCTTCGCTTTCAAGGCCGCGATGTCGGCGGCATCGATCAGCGCATGGTCGATGGCCGGAATCGGATCCTGCCACAGGCGCGGTTCGGCCGGAGTCTCGGACCCGAGCAACCGCCCGTGCGGGCCCATGTCGCGATGGGTCAGCTTGTACCAAGCCTCGGCGAAGGCATGGGCGAACTGGTCCGGATGCTCGTAGAAGCGTCGCGAGATCTTTTCGTAGGCCGGATCGAGGCGCAGGGCGAGATCGGTCGTCAGCATCGACGGTGCGTGACGCTTGGCCGGATCATGGGCGTCCGGCACCGTGCCCTGTGCTTCCGGGTTCTTCGGCGCCCATTGATGCGCGCCGGCCGGGCTCTTCGTCAGCTCCCATTCGTAGTCGAACAGGTTCTTGAAGAAGTGATGGCTCCATTGGGTGGGCGTCGGGGTCCAGATGACTTCGAGACCGCTGGTGATGGCGCTGGCGCCATTGCCGGTGCCGAAGCTGTTGGCCCAGCCGAGGCCTTGCTGCTCGATCGGCGCACCCTCCGGTTCGGGCCCGACATACTGGCCGGGGTCGGCGGCGCCGTGGGTCTTGCCGAAGGTGTGGCCGCCGGCGATGAGCGCCACAGTCTCCTCGTCGTTCATCGCCATGCGCGCGAAGGTCTCGCGGATGTCGCGCGCCGCGGCCAGCGGGTCGGGCACGCCGTTCGGGCCCTCGGGATTGACGTAGATCAGCCCCATCTGGACCGCGGCCAGCGGGTTGGCCAGATCGCGGTCGCCGCTGTAGCGCTTGTCGCCGCCCAGCCATTCGCGCTCGGGCCCCCAATTGACGTCGTTCGGCGGCTCCCAGACATCCTTGCGTCCGCCGCCGAAACCGGCGGTCTTGAAGCCCATCGATTCGAGCGCGCAATTGCCGGTCAAGATCAGCAGGTCCGCCCAGGACAGCTTGCGGCCGTATTTCTGTTTGATCGGCCACAGCAGCAGCCGCGCCTTGTCGAGATTGGCATTGTCGGGCCAGCTGTTGAGCGGCGCGAAGCGCTGGGCGCCCGCCCCGGCGCCGCCGCGGCCGTCGCCGATGCGATAGGTGCCGGCGCTGTGCCAGGCCATGCGGATGAACAGCGGCCCATAATGGCCGAAGTCCGCCGGCCACCAGGCTTGCGATTTGGTCATCAGTGCGAAGATGTCGGCCTTGACCGCCGCGAGATCGAGGCTCTTGAACGCCGCTGCATAGTCGAAGGCCTCCCCCATGGGATCGCCGGCAGGCGGGTTGTGATGCAGCACCGACAGATCGAGCTGATGCGGCCACCACAGCCGGTTGGTCATTTCAAACAGGACGGCGTTGCCGTCCACCTTGCCATGATCCACGGGGCACTTGGCTTCGGCGCTCATGGTGTTCTCCCTTGCTGCGTCGTTGGTTTCTCTGGCGTCCCGGTCGCCGCGACGGGCGTCCTCGGACAGAAAAATGCGCAAGCTGTTATGGGAAGAACTTTACCACGAGCCGGGTGACGGTTGCGCGCTGCTTCGACAGGGATGGCGCTCGACCGATCGTGCTTTCAGACCGTTTGTGCCGCCTCCGCCGTCCGGCATAGGCGCCCCGAAGCGGGCCGATGATGCGCGGGCCGAGGGGAATGTCCAAGCTGTGTTCGCGCGCTCTTGCAAACACCTTGTTTAGGCTTGCGGCCGGATACTGCTCCGGTACGGGAGCAAGCATATGGATTCTGGATACGTTCATTCCCGGGCCGAGCCGTCGGAGCGCTCCGCGGTTGGGACCTTGGCGACCGAAGTCAGATTTCTCGACTGCCTCGGCACTTTGGGCCTGCTGGAGTGTTTCGACTTCTGGCGTGGGTGCCACGAGGGCGATCGGGCGCCGCTCAAGGCGCGGATCGATCCGGTGCAGATGCCCGTGAAGATCCTGCCGAACCTTTTCATGTACGAGGTCATCGAGGGTCGCTACCGCTGCCGTTTGGCGGGAACCGAAATAGCAACCGTCTTCAACGACGACCCAACCGGACGATACCTGGACGAGCTGGTGTCGCCCGGCGCTGTCGCCGGGCGGACGAGACTCTACAATGGTGTGGTCCGGTCCGGCCTGCCCGTCGTCTATGGCGGCAAGCTCGCGCCGGCGTCGGGTTCGCCGTCCTGGATTTCGTTCAGGCGATTGTTGCTCCCGGTCTCGACGACGGGGGCCCGCATCGACATCGTCTTCGGCATGGTCATCTTCCCGCAACTCGACAAGAGAGCGGCGGCACGGAGCCGGCTCCAGGATCTGCCTTACGAGTTCGAGGCGTGGGCGACGCCGGAGGATCTGGCATAGGTTCTGCCAATATCGCCGATCCGACGCGCGTCACTACAACAACTGGAGTGATCCTGCGATCAAACTACTCGGGCAACGGCTGACAATCGCGCTCGCGAACCGGGTATGACGATGATCATGACGGCCCTTGGATTGGAGAGGGCGAAGGGTCGCGCGCTGTTGAACCGATTTGCGGTCAAGCGAAAGCGCCCGTGGTTCAAATGAATCCAGGCGCTCTAGCTTTTCCGAAGTGGACTTGAGGAAAACCCGAAGGTTTCTGCGAACGGCGATGGTCGGAGTGAGAGGATTCGAACCTCCGGCCCCTAGCTCCCGAAGCTAGTGCTCTACCAGGCTGAGCTACACTCCGCCGTCCGCAGGAGCCGGGTTATAGACAGCTACGGGGTGCTCCGCAACAGCCATTATCGGCCCGCATGGCAGCTAGTAACCCCGTTGCAAACAGAACTCGACCACGTCTAGCAGCGCGCGCCGAATCGGCTGATCGGGAAACAGCATCAGCGAGGCGACCGCGTCCTCGGCATAGAAGCGCGCGCGCGCCAGCGTCGCATCCAAGGTGCCGTGTTTGCGCAGCAGGCCGATCGCATGGTCCAGGTCGTCCTCGGTCTGCTCCTGGTCTTCGAGTGTGCGGCGCCAGAAGGCGCGTTCGGTCTCGTCGGCGGCCTTCAGCGCCAGCACGATCGGCAGGGTCATCTTGCCGTCGCGGAAATCATCGCCGACCGATTTGCCGAGCTCGGCCTCGCGTGCCGAGAAATCCAGCATGTCGTCGATCAGCTGGAACGCCATGCCCAGGCTCTGGCCGAAGCGGGCGAGCGCCTTCACCTCTTCCTCCGGCCGTTCCGCCACGACGGCGCCGATTTCGCTCGCGGCCGCGAACAGCACGGCGGTCTTGGCGCCGATCACCTGCAGATAGGCTTCCTCGGTCGTCTCGATATCGTTGGCGGTGACCAGCTGCAGCACCTCGCCCTCGGCGATGACGGCGGACGCACTCGACAAGATGCGCAGCACCTCCAGCGAGCCGTCTTCGACCATCAGCTGAAAGGCGCGGCTGAACAGGAAATCCCCGACGAGGACCGACGGCTTGTTGCCCCAGACCGCGTTGGCGGTGGCGAGGCCGCGGCGCAGGTCGCTGGCGTCGACCACGTCGTCATGCAGCAGGGTGGCGGTATGGATGAACTCGACCGCGGCCGACAGCGCCAGATGCCGGTCGCCGCGATAGCCCACGAGCTTGGCCGACGCGAGCGTCAGCATCGGCCGCAGCCGCTTGCCGCCGGCCGCGATGATATGGCCGGCCAATTGCGGGATCAGTGCCACCGGGCTGTGCATGCGGTCGAGAATCAGCGCATTGACGCGCTTCAAGTCCGAATCGACGAGTGCCGCCAACGCACTCATATCGGGCTTGCGCGCCGCATCCGCCGTTTTCGACAAACCGGGCATCACTGCCAATCCACATACTCCCAAGCTCGACCCGTCTCGAACCCATCTTTGCCCAGAAGGCATGACAGGGCCCTGCCCGGCAGAATAGAGTGCAGGGATGACGGGTCAAGCCGCGTCGCCGCGGCATCTCCGCCATCCGTCATTTCTTTGAACGTACACCTAACATGTCCGAGCGAGCAGTTCATCCCGTGCCTGACTTCTTTTACGTGCATATGACGCAAGGCACATCCGTCCCGGCGGATCTCCATGGGATCCGGGCTTGAGGGAGCTGCTGCGGTCGGCCGATCCGGTGCGGATGAGCTTTCTCGAAGCGCTGTTGGGCGATGCCGGCATCGAGGTGCTGGTGCTCGACCGCAACATGAACGCGACCTGGGGGCCGGCGTTTCCGCCGCGCCTGATGGTCGATGACGATGATTACGCGCAGGCGCGCCGGCTGCTGATCGAGGCCGGCGAGATGACGGGCGACGAGCCGCGATGAGCGAGGCGGGCGATATCCTGACCGAAGACACGCTGATGGGCGGCCGGGTCCAGCTGCGCCAGCCCAAGGACGGGTTTCGCGCCGCGATCGATCCGGTGCTGCTGGCCGCGAGCGTGCCGGCGACCCCGCGCGACCAGGTGCTGGAAATCGGCACCGGCACCGGTGCTGCCGCCCTCTGCCTCGCCCGCCGGGTCAAGGGCGTGCGCGTCACCGGCCTCGAACTGCAGCGCGACCTGGTGCGCATCGCCGGCGAGAATGCGGCGCTCAATGGGCTCGAGGCGGAGGTCGCGATCGTGTTCGGCGATCTGTTGCATCCGCCGCCGCGGCTCGGCCCCAGCGGCTTCGACCATGTCATGGCCAATCCGCCCTATCTGGAGGCCGGCACCGCGACCCTGCCCGAGCATGGCCCGCGCCGCACGGCGGTGGGCGAGGGAGCGGCCGATCTCACGGCCTGGGTCCGTTTCGCGCTCGCCATGGTGCGGCCCAAGGGCACGATCACCTTCATCCATCGTGCCGACCGGATCGACGGTCTGCTGAGCGAGTTGCATGGCAAGGCCGGCGAGATCGTCGTGTTCCCGCTCTGGCCCGGCATCGGCAAGCCCGCCAAACGCGTGCTGGTCCGCGCGCGCCGCGACATCGCGACCCCGACCCGCATGGCCCCGGGCCTGGTGCTGCATGCGGCCGACGGGAAATTCACGGCCGAGGCCGAGGCGGTGTTGCGCGATGGTTGGGGGCTGGTGCTGTAGCGGTGCGTTCGTCGATCGTCATTGGGCTTTGCCTGATGCTCGCCGGCTGTCTGATGGGCGATCCTTACTGGCAGCCATATGGCGGCCCACCGCCGTCTTGGGACTCGGCCGTCTTCAATGGCACGGGAATCATCGTTGGTGACGGGCTGGTTCTTACCGCCGCCCATGTCGTCCAGGATTGCAAGGTGATTCGGATCGCGGCCGCCTCGGATGCGTTCCGGGCGCTGCCGGCAACGACGAAGGCGGTCGGTCCGAAGCACGATGCAGTTCAATTGGACGTTGCTTTGCTGGCGGCCGGTCCCGCAGGTGCGCCGGCGTGGCCGGCCGTCAGCTTCATCGACAGTTGGCCGGGCGATGCGAAGCTCAGGGCCCTGCCCAAGGGCGCGGGCGACGAGGTGGGATTGTCCGACCTCCGTCTGTTGGGATATCCGGTACAGACCACGGCGCCGCATCCGGCCACGAGCCCGGTCTTCCATCTGGGCGCGGCACGACCGGACGATGTTCTGCAGTTTCATCTCTGGGCCTTTGTCGGCAACGCGGCGCCCGGCTTCAGCGGCGGTCCGCTCGTCGATCCATCCGGGGCGGTCCTCGGTATCGCGTTCAGAGGCATTCAAGCGCACGACCCCCAACTGTCCGACGCCGCATTTCCCGACGGCGTGCAATTGTCGAACGGTCTCGGTATGGCTGTTTCGAGCAAAGAGCTGGCGTCGTTTCTGGCCCAGAACGGCGTTCAGGTCTCGTCCGCGGCTCCGGCGCGGCCGATCGAGGATAGCCTGGTCCAGGTCTTTTGTTTTCGCTGAGGCGCCCCATGTCTTCGCCATCATGAGCCTGCGCAGCCTTCTCCATCGTCTCACCGGCGGCTATCTGCCGCCTGCTCCGCCCACCGTCGCCGTGCTGCGGCTCGACGGGGTCATCGCCACGCGCGGCGGCCTGCGCGGCAAGAGCCTGTCGATGGCGGGCCTGGCCGAGCCGATCGAGCGGGCGTTCCGGCTGCCGGACCTCGCGGCCGTGGCGCTGCTGATCAATTCGCCCGGCGGCTCGCCGGTGCAATCGGCGCTGATCGAGCGGCGCATCCGCGCGCTGGCGGCGGAGAAGATCATCCCGGTCCTCGCCTTCGCCGAGGATGTGGCGGCGTCCGGCGGCTATTGGCTGGCGCTTGCCGCCGACGAGATCTATGCCCAGGACGCCTCGATCCTGGGTTCGATCGGCGTTGTCTCGTCGGGCTTCGGCTTTCCCGACCTGATCCGGCGCTTCGGCATCGAGCGCCGCGTCCATACCGCCGGCACCAGCAAGGCGATGCTCGACCCGTTCCGCGCCGAGGAGCCGGACGATGTCGAGCGGCTGAAGGCGCTGCAGCTCGATATCCACGAGAGCTTCAAGGATCTGGTGCGATCGCGCCGCGGCGCGCGGCTCAAGGAAGACGACCAGATCTTTACCGGTGCCATCTTCACCGGCCGCCAGGCGCTGGCGCGCGGGTTGATCGACGGCATCGGCGACATGCGCCAGGTGCTGCGCGAGCGGTTCGGCGAGCGCGTGCGGTTCCGGCTGGTCACCGAACGGCCGCGGCGCGGGTTCGGGCTTCGGCGCCGGGGCTTCGCCAGCCAGCTGAACCCGATCGATCTGGTCGCCGATGGGCTGGGGGCACTGGAAGAACGCGCGATCTGGGCGCGGTTCGGGCTGTAGCACCGAGTCCGCCGCTAGCTAGCCCGCCTCGCCCAATCCCTTCTCTACGATCCATCTGGGCCCCGAGCCCGGGAATTCCGCGCGGATGATCGTGCTGCCGGTGTCGGCCACGAATTTTTCCAGGGCCTTGTCGGGCTTGCCGCGGCCGATCAGGAAGCCGCCCGTGCGCAGCAGGGGCCAGGCGTCGCGCCAGGGGGCGGTACCGGCGGCGCCGGGGCCGAGCTGGACCAGGTCGACCAGCACGTGCCGCTCGCCCAGATAGACCGTATCCTTGCCGAAGCGCTTCGGCAGCGCGATCACGGTCTCCTCCAGGCCCGCGGCCTCGATCCGTTCGCGCAGTTTTTCCTCGTCGCTCTCGCCGGGCACACCGGTCGCCAGCACCAGGCAATCGAGGCCGACGGCGCGCGCGGTGCGGCCGAGCGCCATGGCGATGGCGCCGTCGCCGGCACCCAGCACCAGGATCTCCTTGGGCGCCAGCCGGCGCAGCAGCTCGGCCAGGATCGGGTTTTCGGCGTTGAAGCTGCGGTTGGCGGCGGGCGGTGGCGGCGTCGGGCGCCAGGCCTCGACCACCTGGGCCAGCCGGGTGACGCCCGTGCGCCGTTCGGACGGCAGCTCCACACCCTTCTGCCGGAAATGCTGCAGGCGGGTCAGATGCACCACGTCGGTCGGGGTGATCGTGTAGAAGCTGGTCGCCTGGCCGGTCGTGCGGCCCTTGTGCGCCCGGTGCAGACGGTCGAACACCAGCCGGTCGGAGCCGCGCCCGTCGGTAAACGGCGTCAGGCACCAGGCCGGCAGGATCTCGTGGCAGGCGAGCTTGTCGATCATCAGGCTGGACGGATCGACGAAGCCGCCGAACTTCTCCTTGAACACGCCGGCGTCCGGCCCGACCGATTCCCAGTCGTCGATGCACAGCGGCGTGCTGTCCTCCGGATCGACGAACCAGCGCTGCGACCAGCTCCAGTCATAGCCCTCGATCGCGGCCCGCAGGGTCGCGAGATGGTTGGGCGCCCACCAATTATCGTCGTCCAGATAGGCCAGATACTGGCTATTGGCGGCATAGGCAAGGAGCGTGCGCAGGCTGCCGGTCACCTTGTTCGGATAGAGCCCGCCATGCCGGATCGAGGTCGAATAGCCTGGGTCGAACACGTCGAGCGCGATATGCGGCGGGCATTCGGCGGCGAGCCGGTCCAGCTGGGCACGCTCGCCCTCGGCCTTATCGATGCCGATCAGGATCTGGATGCGCTCATCGAACTTCTGGTCGAACACGGAGCGCACGGCGCGGGTCAGCGCCGGCCGCAGCAGGGTCGGCAAGATGATCGCGGCGCCAAAGGGCTGCTGCCGCTCGCCCGGTCCGGCGATCGACCGCATCAGGCCGACGTCACGGGTTCCCATCGATTCCGCCCCACAAAGTTCCGCTCCTGGAACAGATGGATACCAATTAAAACCCGATCACGACACGATGGTGACAAACTATTTCGGTCGGTCCTGGCCTTGACCCCCGGGACCCGCGCGGGATAGAGGCATGGGATATGGTCAAACTCATCATCTACGCCTTGCTGGCCTATATCGCGTGGCATTTCGTCCGGCGCTTCCTGGCCGGGCTGGGCGTGGCGCCGACGAGCCAGGCGAAACGGCCGACGGCGTCTAAGCCCGCGGAAGCCTCGCGCATCGAGGCGCAGGACCTGGTGCGCTGCACGGTCTGTGGCAGTTATGTCGCGGCGCGCTGCGCTCGGACGAATTGCCCGCAATAAAATCCCGAGGTCAGCCGTTTTTGGCTGCGACGCATGCGTGAGAACGGCTTGACCCCAGCTTGACCCTTGGGCGGACGGTCTTTAGGTTGCGCCGCAACGAAGACGAAATTTCGAGGGTTTCGCAGCATGGCGATGGGGCCGAACGGGCCGTCCGGCAACAGCTTCCAATCCCTGATCCTGCGTCTGCAGTCCTTTTGGGCCGCGCAGGGTTGCGTGATTCTGCAGCCCTATGACGTCGAGGTCGGGGCCGGCACCTTCCATCCGGCGACGACCTTGCGCGCGCTGGGTCCGGATTCGTGGCGCGCCGCCTATGTGCAGCCGTGCCGCCGGCCGACTGATGGCCGCTACGGTGATAACCCCAATCGGTTGCAGCATTACTACCAGTTTCAGGTGATCCTGAAGCCGTCGCCGGCCGACAGCCAGCAGCTCTATCTGGACAGCCTGAAGGCGCTTGGCGTCGACACATCGCTGCATGACATCCGCTTCGTCGAGGATGATTGGGAAAGCCCGACCTTGGGCGCCTGGGGCCTCGGCTGGGAATGCTGGCTCGACGGTATGGAGGTGAGCCAGTTCACCTATTTCCAGCAGGTCGGCGGCATCGAATGCGCGCCGGTCTCGACCGAGCTCACTTACGGGCTGGAGCGGCTCGCGACTTATATCCAGGGCGTCGAGAGCATCTACGACCTCGATTACAACGGCGCGCCGGGCGATCTCAATCTGACCTATCGCGACGTGTTCCATCGCAATGAGCGCGAATTCTCCGCGTTCAATTTCGAACATGCCAACGTCCCGAAGCTGTTCGAGCATTTCAAGGACGCCGAGGCCGAGTGCCAGGCGCTGCTGGCGGCCGAACTGCCGCTGCCGGCTTATGACCAGTGCATGAAGGCGAGCCATCTCTTCAATCTGTTGGACGCGCGCGGCGTGATCAGCGTCACCGAGCGGGCGAGCTATATCGGCCGGGTGCGGGCGCTCGCCAAGGGCTGCTGCGAAGGCTGGCTCAGCGCCGGCCAGATGGCGGGGAACTGAGCCATGCCCGATCTGCTGCTCGAACTCCTGTCGGAAGAGATTCCGGCCCGCATGCAGGCCCAGGCCGCCAAGGATCTCCAGCGGCTGGTGACGGACAAGCTCGCCGCGCTCGATCTGCCGGCCAAGGCGTCCCAGGCCTATGTGACGCCGCGCCGGCTGACCCTGTTCGTCGAGGGTCTGCCCGAGCGCCAGCCGGACCGGACCGTCGAGGTCAAGGGCCCGCGCGTGGGCGCCCCGGAACAGGCCCTCGCCGGTTTCCTGCGCTCGGCGGGCTTGGCTTCGGCCGATGCTTGCGAACAGCGCGACACCGGCAAGGGCGTGTTCTATTTCGCGGTCAACAAACTCGTCGGCCGTCCGGTCATCGACGTGCTGGCCGAGGTCATTGCGCAGGCGATGGACCAGTTGCCCTGGCCCAAAAGCATGCGCTGGGCCGGCCATGACGTGCGCTGGGTTCGCCCGCTGCATAATATCCTGGCGCTGCTGTGCGAAGGCGCGGCGACCCAAATCGTGCCGGTGGTCTGGGCGCTGGATCGGGCCAACGGCGGCACCGACAAGCTCACGGCCAACGACAAGACCCGCGGCCATCGCTTCCTGGCACCCGACGAAGTCGCCGTCACCGGCTTCGCCGATTATCGCGCCAAGCTCAATGAGCGCTTCGTCGTGCTCGACGCCGCCGACCGCAAGGCCAAGATCCTGGAAGCCGGCGCCAAGCTGGCGGCCGCTCAGAACCTGGTGGTGAAGCCCGATCCGGGCCTGCTCGACGAGGTCGCCGGCCTGATCGAATGGCCGGTCGTGCGCATGGGATCGATCGAGCCCCGGTTCATGGACCTGCCGGCCGAGGTGCTGACCACCTCGATGCGCACCCACCAGAAATATTTCGCTGTCGAAACGAGAGACGGCGTGCTTGCACCCTACTTCATCGTCGTCGGCAATATGGTGACGAGCGACGGCGGCACCCAGATGGTGGCCGGCAACGAGCGCGTGCTGCGCGCCCGCCTGTCGGATGCGCAATTCTTCTGGGACCTGGACCGCGAGGCGACGCTCGAAAGCCGCGTGCCCAAGCTGGGCGAGCGCGTGTTCCATGCCAAGCTCGGCTCGGTGCTGGACAAGGTCGAGCGCATGGTCGCACTGTGCACGGTCCTGTTCCCACACGTCGCAGGCACTAACATTGTTGATGCACAGCGTGCGGCGTACCTGGCAAAAGCGGATCTGTCGGCCAGTCTGGTCGGCGAATTCCCGGAGCTGCAGGGTGTCATGGGCCGCTATCTGGCCCGTCATGACGGCGAAGCCTGGGATGTGGCCGATGCGGTCGCCGGCCATTACGCCCCGGCCGGCGCCGGCGATGCGGTGCCGACCGCGCCGCTCGCGATCGTGGTCTCGCTCGCCGACAAGATCGACACGCTGGTCGGGTTCTTCGCGATTGACGAGAAGCCGACGGGGTCGAAGGATCCCTACGCGCTGCGCCGGGCGGCGCTCGGCATCATCCGCATCGTGCTCGACAACAATTTGCGCCTGCCGCTGCGGCCGCTGATCGCGCGGGCTTATGCGCTGGGTCGCCATGATGCGGGTAATGGCGAGGCGGTCGCCGACGCCCTCATCGAATTCTTCGCCGATCGCCTGAAGGTGTTCCTGCGCGAACAGGGCGTGCGCCATGACCTCGTCAGCGCGGTATTCGCCCAGGGCGGCCGCGACGACGATCTGGTACAATTGGTCGCCCGCGCCAAGGCGCTGGAAGGATTCCTGGCCTCCGACGACGGCGCCAACCTGCTGATCGCCTACCGCCGCGCCTTCAAGATCTCGCAGATCGAGGAAAAGAAGGATGGCGTGCTGCACCGCGAGATGGTCGAGACCGCCAAGCTTTCTCAAGGTGAAGAGATCGCGCTCGCGGGATCGCTCGGCACGATTGCTGCGTTAGCGAAGGACCGTCTGGCGGCCGAGGACTTTGCCGGTGCCATGGCCGAGCTGGCGAAGCTGCGGCCGACGGTCGACGCATTTTTTGAACATGTGACGGTGAATGCCGAGGAGCGGGATCTGCGCGTCAACCGGTTGCGTCTGCTGGCGCAGATCTGGTTGACGCTCAACGAGGTCGCCGACTTCTCCAAGATCGAGGGCTGAGCATGACGAAATGGGTCTACACCTTCGGAGACGGCGTTGCCGAAGGCCGCGCGGACATGAAGAATCTGCTGGGGGGCAAGGGCGCCAACCTGGCCGAGATGAGCAATCTCGGCCTGCCGGTGCCGCCGGGCCTGACCATCACGACCGAGGTCTGCACCTATTTCTACGATAATGGGCAGAAATATCCGCCGGAGCTGAAGGCGGAGGTCGAGACCGCCATCGCCAAGATGGAAGCGCTGCTCGGCAACAAGTTCGGCGACAAGGCCAACCCGTTGCTGGTCTCGGTCCGGTCCGGCGCCCGCGCGTCGATGCCGGGCATGATGGACACGGTGTTGAACCTGGGCCTGAACGACGAGACCGTCGAGGGCCTGGCCGTGCGCTCGGGCGATGCCCGCTTCGCCTATGACAGCTATCGCCGCTTCATCCAGATGTACGGCCAGGTCGTGCTCGACGTCGAGCATCACCTGTTCGAGGAAATCCTCGAGAACCACAAGCTCGACACCGGCGCCCATCTCGACACCGACCTCTCGGCCGAGGATTGGAAGCAGGTCGTCGCCGGCTACAAGGACGTGGTCGAAGAGCATCTGAACGCGCCGTTCCCGCAGGACCCGCACGACCAGCTCTGGGGCGCCATCGGCGCCGTGTTCGGCAGCTGGATGAACCAGCGCGCCATCACCTATCGCCGCCTGCACGAGATCCCGGCCAGCTGGGGCACCGCCGTCAATGTCCAGGCCATGGTGTTCGGCAACATGGGCGACGATTGCGCGACCGGCGTTGCTTTCACCCGCAATCCCTCGACCGGCGAGAACAAGTTCTACGGCGAATATCTGGTCAACGCCCAGGGCGAGGATGTCGTGGCCGGCATCCGCACGCCGCAGCACCTGACCATCGCCGGCAAGGACGAGAACGGCTCCAAGCTGCCGGCGATGGAAGAGGTCATGCCGGGCGTGTTCCAGCAGCTGGACGACGTGCGCCTGCTGTTGGAAAAGCATTACCGCGACATGCAGGACATCGAGTTCACGGTGCAGCAGCATAAGCTGTGGATGCTGCAGACCCGGACCGGCAAGCGCACCGCGCCGGCCGCCCTCAAGATCGCCGTCGACATGGCGCGCGAAGGGTTGATCGACCAGAAGGAAGCGGTGAAGCGCATCGATCCGGCGTCGCTGGATCAGCTGCTGCATCCGACGCTCGATCCCAAGGCCGAGAAGAAGGTCCTGGCCAAGGGCCTGCCGGCGTCGCCCGGTGCGGCCTCCGGCAAGGTCGTGTTCTCCGCCGACACGGCCGAGCATATGGCCGCCAAGGGCGAGACCGTCATCCTGGTGCGCATCGAGACCAGCCCGGAAGACATCCATGGCATGCATGCGGCCAAGGGCATCCTGACCACGCGCGGCGGCATGACCAGCCACGCGGCGGTCGTCGCCCGCGGCATGGGCCGCGCCTGCGTCGCCGGTGCCGGCGACCTGCGCGTCGACTACAAGACCCAGCAGTTCACGGTCATGGGCCAGACGGTCAAGGCCGGCGACATCATCACCATCAATGGCTCGACCGGCGAGATCATCCTGGGCGAAGTGCCGACGATCCAGCCGGACCTGTCGGGCGATTTCGCCGAGCTGATGGTCTGGGCCGACGCGATCCGCACCTTGAAGGTGCGCGCCAATGCCGAGACGCCGCTCGACGCCCGTACGGCGCGCAAGTTCGGCGCCGAGGGCATCGGCCTCTGCCGGACCGAGCATATGTTCTTCGACACCGACCGCATCAATTCGATGCGCGAGATGATCCTGGCCGACGACACCGCCGGCCGGCGCAAGGCGCTGGATAAGCTGCTGCCGATGCAGCGCAGCGACTTCGTCGAACTGTTCCGGATCATGCAGGGCCTGCCGGTCACGATCCGCTTCCTCGATCCGCCGCTGCACGAGTTCCTGCCGCATTCGGATGCCGAGTTCGAGGAAATCGCCAAGGTCACCGGCAAGGATATCGGCCTGGTCCGGCATCGGGCGGCCACGCTGCACGAGACCAACCCCATGCTGGGCCATCGCGGCTGTCGCCTGGGCATCACCTACCCGGAAATCTACGAGATGCAGGCCCGCGCCGTGTTCGAGGCGATGGTCGAGGTCGAGCGCGAGGGCGGCGAGCCGATCATCGCCGAGATCATGATCCCGCTCGTCTCGATGAAGAAGGAGCTGGATCAGCTGAAGGATCTGGTCGACGGCGTCGCCGACGAGGTGCGCAAGGCCTCGGGCCTGAAGCTCGATTATCTGGTCGGCACCATGATCGAGCTGCCGCGCGCGGCCATGACCGCCGACAAGATCGCCGAGACGGCCGAGTTCTTCTCGTTCGGCACCAACGACCTGACGCAGACCGTGTTCGGCTTGAGCCGCGACGATGCCGGCGGGTTCCTCGGTTCCTACCAGCGCCAGAACATCATCGAGCGCGACCCGTTCGTGTCGATCGATGTCGAAGGTGTCGGCGCCTTCGTCCAGATGGCGGCGGACAAGGGGCGCAAGACGCGCCCCGACATCAAGCTCGGCATCTGCGGCGAGCATGGCGGCGATCCGGCGTCGGTGCATTTCTGCGCCTCGGTCGGGCTCGACTATGTCTCCTGCTCGCCCTACCGCGTGCCGATCGCCCGCCTGGCGGCCGCCCATGCGGCGCTCGAGGCCGGCCATTCGGTCGCCGGCACCGCCTAGCCCCGTTGCGAAGCGGATTTGACCTGCTCGCTCAGAAGAACCTTCTCCGCCCTTCAGGGGGGAGAAGGTGGCGAGCATTGGCGAGCCGGATGAGGTGGGTCGCGCCGCCAATGTGTTGTCTCCGCGTGGTTTGCGGTCGAAAGACACACCTCACCCCAACCCTCTCCCCCCCTGAAGGGCGGAGAGGGAGCCTTACGCAGAAATTCTAGCCGGTGAGTAACGGGCTCGACCAGATCCGGGACGGCGGCAAGCGGGCACTCGCCCGTGCGCTGACCCGGATCGAGGCCGAGCCCGATGCGCCCGAGACCGTGGCGCTGCTCGATGCAGCCTATGCGGCGGCACGGGCGCACACGGTGGGTCTGACCGGCCCGCCCGGCGTCGGCAAATCGACGCTGACCGCCGCCCTCATCGACGCGTGGCGCGGCCAGGGCCGCTCGGTCGGCGTGATCGCGGTCGATCCCTCCTCGAAAATCTCCGGCGGCGCCTTGCTGGGCGACCGCACCCGGCTCAGGACCGATCCGGCCGACCAGCACGTGTTCGTGCGCTCCATGGCGGCGCGCGACCGGCTGGGCGGCCTCGCCGACCTGACCGTGGCGGGGCTGGTGCTGATGCGCGCGCTGTTCGATATCGTCCTGGTCGAGACCGTCGGCGTCGGCCAGTCCGAGACCGACGTGTCGAGTGCGGTCGATACGGTCGTGCTGTGCATCCAGCCGGGTTCCGGCGACGCGCTGCAATTCATGAAGGCCGGCATCGTCGAGATCCCGGACATCGTCGCGGTCACCAAGACCGACATGGGCGCGACGGCGGCACAGGCCCAGGCCGATCTCGCGGCCTCGCTCGACCTGCGCGAGCGCACTCCCGGCGATTGGGCCGTGGCCGCCCTGGGCGTCTCGGCATTGAAGGGCGAGGGCGTCGGCGATCTGGTGGCCCTGATCGATCGCCATCGCGCGCATCTGGTGCCGATGCTCGACGCCAAACGCGCGGCCCAGGCCCGGGAATGGCTCGCGCAGTTCGTCCGCGAGCGCTGGGGGCGGGAAGGGCTGAAGCGGGCCGGCGCGATCAGGCTCGAGCCCGGCGCCTCCCCCTTCTCGGCGCTGGCGGCACTCCGGCTCCGGTCGTCGGGGCAGGGACCTCAGTAGTCGCCGCGCACCAGGCCGCCGCTGAGGCCCTCGACGAGGGCCAGATAGTCCGGCTCCTCCGGCGTGATCAGGCCGTGACGCAGCGCGAAATTCAGCAGCACCAGGTTGACGTCATATTTGAACTGGTCGGTTTCGCGCACCAGCCGCAGGCATTCGCGTGCCGACAGCAATCGGAAATCCTCGACTTCGCCGTCGGTATTGCGCGGCACGAAATCCGCCGGCAACCGGATGTCGTAGACGAACAGCACTTCGTCGCGCATGCCGTCCGGCAGCTCGATCCGGTAGCGGATGGCACCGGCTGCCTGGGCGCGGATGGCCAGCGCCACGGGTAGGCCGGCCTCTTCGCCCGCTTCCTTCACCACCGTCCGCCAGGCGCTGTAGCCGGCACCGAGACCGCCGGCGACCATGTTGTCGAGCTTGCCCTGCGCCATCGCCTTGTTCATGGCGCGCTTGGCGATCCAGAATTCGGGCCCGTCGGCGCCTGGCCGCCAGCCGTTCAGATGCACCGCATAGGCTCGTGCGCCGAAGAATTCGATCATGCCCCGGTCGAGCTCGAACAACAGCGATCCGCCCCAGCCGTCAGTGATCGCGAAGGTCTCGTTGCGCCGCTGCTTCACAATGCCCGCGCGGATCAGCCCGTCGGTCGCCTCAGCCAGCGCCGCGGTCGCCGCCTGGGCGCCGTCGATCCCGTGGGCCAGCGTCACGGCATCGGCGGACAAGCGGAAGATATGGGGGAAGGCTTCGAGCGCACGGGCATTCTCGTGGCGCACGAAGCCGACGCGGCGCCCGGCCAGCAGCAGCGGTCGGAAATGCCGGGGATCGAAGCGGTTGCAGGCTTCGAGATGACGCAGATAGCCCATGCCGGCAAGCAGACACCGGCCCGCCGGACGCGGTCAAGCGGGCGCGGCCTCTATTCAGACGGCGTCGACGATGACGCGATCGCGGCCGGCTTCCTTTGCGGCATAAAGCGCCGCGTCGGCGCGGGCATAAAGCTGCTCGAAACTCTCGCCCGGCCGCATCGCCGCCAGGCCCAGGCTGACGGTGATGCGCAGGACCGTGCCCTCGACGTCGGCGGTCTCGGCGCCGATCGCGTCGCGCAGACGCTCGGCAAAATGATGGGCGCCCTCGACATCGGTGTTCGGCATCAACAGCGCGAATTCCTCGCCGCCGATGCGGCCCAAGAGATCGGTCGCCCGGATATGGCCGCGGCTGGTCCGGCCGATCATGCGCAGTACCTCGTCGCCGGCGGGGTGGCCATAGGTGTCGTTGACCTGCTTGAACTCGTCCAGATCCATGATCGCCAGGCAGATCGGCGCCTCGATGCGGCGGCTGAGCGCGATCAGGTCGTTGGCGCGCTCGACGAAATGCCGGCGGTTGGCGCAGCCGGTCAGCGGATCGATCGTCGCCAGTTCGAACAGGCGCTCGTTGGCGGCACTGAGGTCGGCGGTCCGCTCGGCGATCTGCCGCTCCAACTCGGCCTGGCGGGCGCGCAGATAGGTGGTCCGGCTGCGCACGACGGCCGCGATCAGGGCGAACGCCGCCAGCACCGCGGCGATGGCGAACCACACGGTCTGGTACCAGGCCGGCAGCACCTGGATCGGAATATCGACATCCCGTTCCGTCCAGACCCCGTCGCGGTTCGAGCCCCGAAGCCGCAAGGTGTAGCGGCCGGGCGGAAGATTGGTGTAGGCCGCGAGCCGGCGCGACGCCTCGGTCGGGATCCAGTCCCGATCGAACCCGTCGAGCCGATAGGCGTAGAGGTTGCGCTCCGGGGCGGTGAAATCGAGCGCCGAGAATTCGACGGCCAGGCTGTTGGTGTCGGGCATCAGCACCAGGGGCTCCGACGAGCCGGCGGCGTTGAAACGGCCGGGGGCGACCGGATGGCCGCCCAGCCTGATGTCGGACACCACGACCGGCGGCCGGAACGTCCAATCTGCCAAGAGATCGCCGCGGACGACCGACAGGCCGCCCTTGGCGCCGAACAAAGCTTCGCCCGCAGTATCGGTCGCACCGGAGCCGGTGAAATAATCGAGGAGCGCCGAGCCTTCGGCATGGCGCAGCGCGCGGACCGCGAAGCTGGCCGGATCGATGACCGCCAGACCATCGTCGGTGCCGGCCCAGATGCGGCCCCGCCCATCCAGCAACAGCTTGTCGACATTGATATGCGGCAGCCCGTCGGCGGTGCCCAGCCGATGGAACATCGGGCGCCCGTCGGGCCGGCGTCCGGTCATGACCGCGACGCCGCCGCCGAAGGTCGAGACCCAGAGCCGTCCCTGCCGGTCGAGCAGGGTCGACGAGACGAAGCGGGCCGGCAGCGCCATCGGATCGGCCGGGTCGGCCAGGATGCTTTCCATGGCATGGGTGGCAAGGTCGAGCCGGTTCAGCCCGTTGCGGCTGCCGAGCCACAGGTCCTGGCCCAATCCGCGCGTGATGCTGTCGATTTCCTTGTCGTTCAATTGGGTCGTATCGGCCGGGCCGAACACGACCGGATGGGCCTTGTCGGTGAGCCTTAATGCCCACAGGCCGTCGTTGATGCCGCCGACCCACAGGATGCCGTCGTCGACCAGCAGGGTCGTGACCGGCTCGCGCGGATCCCGGCCGGGCGACACCCGCATCAGGCTCACCTCACGGGTCGCCCGGTCTATGTGGTAGAGGCCGTGAAACGTGCCGACGAAGATATCGCCATCGTCGCCCTCGGCCAGTGCCAGAACGATATCGTTGGGCAGTGCCGTTTCCGGCCTGGCCGAATCGGGGCGCCATTGGGCGATGCGGCCGGCGGTCGGGTCGATGACATCGACGCCGCCGCTGATGAAGCCCAGCCACACGCGGCCGTCGCGCGTCGCCAACACCGAATAGACATCGGCGCCGCTCACGCCGTTGGCGCGGTCCGAGGCGCCGAAGATCGTCGAGACGGCGCCCAGTCCGTTGCTGTGATAGCTGAGGCCGCCGGTGCCGCCCGCCCACATCGATCCGGCGCTGTCGCGCAGCAGGGCCCAGACATCGTTATGGGCCAGGCTGCCGGGCAGGGTGCGGTCATGCCGGATGCGCCGTGTGCTCCTGGTGACCGGATTGACCGCCAGGATGCCGTTGGCGCGGGTGGCGAACCAGATTTCCTCAGGGTCGGCGGCCGCGATCGCCGAGACCCAGTCGGTCCGGATATCCAAGCCCGAGCCCTCGGTCTCGACCAGCGCTTCCGGCTCGTCCGCGCCCGGTTCGATCACATAGACGCCATGACGGTTCGTGCCGATCCAGATCCGCCCCGCGTCATCTTCGAACAGGGCGGTGACGCCGATCTGGCTATCGGACGAGATCGGCAGCTGCACGGGCACAAACCGATCGGCCCCGGCATCGCGGCGGGCGAGGCCCTTTTGCGTGCCCACCCACAGGCGTCCTTCATGGTCCGGCAGCACCGCATGAACCTGCCCTTCCGGCAGGCTGCCGGGATCGCCCTCGTCGTGATGCAGCATGGTCGCGGGCGCGGCATCGGCCGGCAGATGGCTGAGGCCATCGTCCGTGCCGACCCAAAGGCCGCCGGTACCGTCATCGACGATGGCGCCGACATGGATGCGGCCCTGTCCGGTCTCGCCGAGCGCGATGGCGACGAAGCGGTCGTGGTCGCGATCGAAGCGGACGAGGCCGCCGGCGCTGGTGCCGACCCACAGGCGACCGGCCGGGTCGGTATGGAGCGTCTGGATATAGCTGTCGGGCAGGCTGCCCGGATCCTGGGGATCGGGCTGATAGTTGCGGAAGCGATAGCCATCCCAGCGCGCGAGCCCGCCCTGGGTTCCGACCCACAGAAAACCATCGCCGTCCTGGGCGAGTGCCACCGGAACCGGATGCGGCATGCCCTGGTCGCGTCCGTAATTCTGAAAGACGGTTTCGACCAGCTCGTTCCAGCGCTCGGCGGCGCCGGCCTGGGTGGTCCAGAGCAGCGGGCAAAGGACGACGAGGACGGCGCACCATTGGATCAGCACTCGCCGGGTCCTGAGAGAGGCGGAAACTAGGCGCTGCGGAGTCGTCCAAATCAAAATGCTGCGGTTCCTCGGTCCTGATCGCGGCGTGCCTTTACGATCTTCGCCCAGACTATGGCCCGATTACTCTTAACCGAACCATACCCGAACCCTCATTGCTGGCATCGGCACCAGATCGCTCAGGGCTTGGCGCCACCCGCGGCCGAAATCTTCCGCTCCTCGTCGGTATAGGCGGCGATCAGGGCACGATAGGTCGCCTCGACCACGTCGGGCGGCGCCTTGTCCTCGACGGCGAGCGTGCGCAGGCGGGCGATGATCTGTTCGACCCGGGCCTTGTCCTCGACCGCAGCCGGGTTGGCCTTGAAGCGTGCGGCCTCGCGCACATAGCCGCCGCGTTCGCCGATCAGCGCCACGATCTGGCGGTCGATCCGGTCGATGTTGGTGCGGACCTCGCCCAGGGTCTGGCAGCAGGTGCCGCCCGCGGCTTGGGGGCTGCCCCAGAACGCCTTGGTATCGGTGCCGGGCGTATCGGTGCTGGGCGCATCGGCGGCGGTGAGCAGCGCTAGGCTGGCTGCGGCCAGCAGCAGACGGTTGAGGCTCATAGGGTCACCCGGGTGAAGGGGCTGAACATCTGCTTGGCCTCGGGCAGGTCGGCGATCGGCAGATAGTCGCAGGCCCGGCCGAACTCGCCCCACATCTGCAGCACGGCGGGGTTGGTGTGGGCCGTCTCGATCGCGGCCGCCGACACCCATTCGAAGATTTCGACGATCGTGCCGTCGGCGGCCTTCAGCACGGTGGACGGATAGTCGGTCACCAGGCCTTGGGCGCGCAGGATCGCCAGATGGCCCGCGACCAGCCGGTCCAGTTCGGCGGCCTTGCCCGGCTTCGGGCGATAGACGGCAAGCACGGTGACGCCGGTCATGATGGCTCCTTGATTGCCTGCAGGTTGCTTTGAAAAGGGCGCCATAGACGAGCGGCGCGCCGAGGCCGTTTCAGGCGCGACTGTAGCGAGCCCGGCGATGGCCGCAAAGGCACATGCGCGGGTCGAGCCGGCGGTGTAAGAGAAGGAACCGGGCGGTTTGGGAGGGCGCATGCACGCTGCACATTCGGTCGGACGGGTCGTGGCCGTCCAGCGCTATCCGGTGAAATCCATGGCGGTCGATCCGCTGCAAAGCGCCGATCTGCGCTGGCACGGCCTGCACGGCGATCGGCGGTTTGCGTTTCTCAAGACCAACGATCGCAGCCGGTTTCCCTGGCTGACCGGGCGCGATGTGCCGGACCTGCTGCGGTACCGCGCCCGGTACGACGCGCCTGAAAACCCGAGGGCCTCCGCGCTCGCGATCCGGTCCCCCGACGGCGTGGACTATGATGTTGCCGATCCACGGCTGGCGGCGGAGCTGGCGGCGTTGGCGGGCGAACCGGTGCAGCTCGTGCAGGTCGGACGCGGGATCTACGACACCGCCGAAATTTCCGTCATCACGACGACGACCGCGGCCCGTCTTGGTGCCGCCCACGGCACGCCGATCGATATCCGCCGCTTTCGCGCCAACATCGTGGTCGAACCGGCGGACCCGCAGATCTGGGATCGCGATTGGCTGGGCGGCATGCTGAGTTTCGGCGACGCGGCCCTGGCGCCTCGTATCCATGCCGACTTCCCGATCGACCGCTGTGCCATGATCACGCTCGATCCGGACCGTGCCGACAAGGATGTGTCGGTCATGCGCACGGTTGCCCGGAATTTCCAGAACCAGGTCGGGATCTACGCCGCCACCCAGCAGCCGGGCCTGATCGAGCCCGGCATGCCGGTCTATTGGCGCGCCGGTTAGTCCCCCTTGCCCAGGGGCTTCGGCGGGTTAAGGTTGGGTGGGTGTCGAGCCTACGCACAAGTTTTCGACGCTCGATGCCGCTCGTTCAGAGCAGACATCGACGGCAGCCCAGTTCCCGTTTGAAGTTTGCATTGAGCGGTCGCAGCGGGAGATTGGTCTGCTGGCCGCCTTAACCGCGTGGCCTTTACCGAGCGACTCGGATTGCAGATGCTGCGGATGTTCGGCGACGACGCTCAAGCAATTCCGTCGCGGCAACGGCAACTGCCAACGCGAGCTCGGGCACGGCTGTCATCTGATATCGCGAGATATTGAGGCTGAAGGCCGCGTAGAACAGCAAATTGAACGCCCCGATCGAGAGCAGCATCAGGAGAAGCGGCTGGCGGCGGCGGGCCGCGCGGAAACCGACCCAGAAGAAAAGCGGCAGGCCGAGCACGATAAACTCGTCGATCCAAATGCCGCGCCAGAACAGGGGCAACGTGGTCAGCAGGTGGGTGAAAGGCCGCTCCAGGATCGCCGTAATGATTTGATGATCGACGATTGCGCCGGCCGCAGGAGCATCCAACCCACGCGTAGCCATGATCTCGGCGACGCGGGCGGGATAGCCGTTCTGGCCGCGATCATAAAACCCACCGGGACGATCAAGGTCGAACGGCTCCACCACTTCAGCCGGAAACATCCGCCGAGCGAGGCCGACGCCGGGCCCACGCAACCAATAGACGAAGGCCGCGCCATATTGCTGCGGGCTCATGTGATTGAAGACTTCGCGTGTGCTGAGGGCAATGCCGCCCCGCGCGTCTGTCAGGCGCAGATTGCCCTCGACCGACCAGTTGCGGACCATCCAGCCCCCGACCAAGACCCCGTAGCCCACGATGGCGATCGCGAGCGCAGAAGCGATTTTGCGCCGGACGGCGACTTTCCGGATTGCCACGAAAGCGGCAGCGACGCAGACCAGGACAAAATAGGTCAGGAAGACAGCCTTGGTGAGCGTCAGCAGCGCGAGCGCAAGCCCGACCAGGCCCCACCGCCACGCCCGATCGCCCCGCCAAGCCCAGGCCACAGCGAGGAGGTTCACGCTGACAAGGAACACCGCGAGCCGATCCGACGCCGGATCGCCCCAGCCTTTGTTCATTTGAAAATTCAGCAGCAGATAGCCGCCGGCAATCACACCCGCCCATACATTGCCGCAGACGAGCAGACCGACGCAGAACATCGTGAGGCCGGTGAGCCCGATCAGAGCGAGGTTGGCCAGGCCAACCACGCGGAAAATCTTCGGATCGCAGGCGTCGTTGACGAGCGAGCAAACGGGTTTGTAGCGGCCGAACGTCGGATCGATCGCCATCAGGCCGGCGAGGAAAACCGCGTAGCCGGGTTCTCTGCCGATCGCGGGCGGTGCAAAATCGGGCGTTTCGTTCTGGGTGAAGGTCTGGTGGTGGAACAGGTGGTAGGCGCCCTGGAGATATTGCGGCGCATCGCTGCCTGCGACGGTGAGAGTACCCGGTCGCATGCCGAGCGCCACCATCGAGACCGCGAGCAGCAACGCCATGATCAAGCAGCCCACCTTTAGAGAGGGGGTGAGCGTGCGTATGCGCCAGCTACCGATTTCGTTACGACGATCCGCCATCATTCTGCCATGGGCCCGGGAATACTCAGGTATCGCAGGCGCTTCATCTCGTGTCTGCCGCGACAGACGCTGTCGAGAATCAATCCGCAGGCCAAGCTCAGAAACGAGAGGAGTGCGAGACCCGTCGCCAACACCGCGGTCGGCAGGCGCGGCACTTGGCCCGTCTCAAGATAGGTCGCGAAGAGCGGGTAAGCGAGCAGCACGGACGTGAGGCCACCCAGCAGCGCCCACGACGCAAAGAAGCTGAGCGGGCGGACCTCTTTGGCAAGCAAGACGAGTATCCAAAGTATGCGCAGCCCGTCACGCACCGTATGCAGCTTGCTCTCGGAGCCGTCGGGACGCTTGCCGAACGGAATCGGGATCTCCGCGACCGGCACGCGCAGATCGATCGCATGCACGGTGAGTTCCATCTCGATCTCGAACCCATGGGTGATGACCGGGAAGGATTTCACGAACCGACGGGAAAAGGCGCGGTAACCGGAGAAAACATCCTCGAACCGGCTGCCGAACACCAGGCTCGTCAGCCGATTGAACATGGCGTTGCCGAAGGCGTGGCCAGCGCGGTGCGTTGAGGAGTCCAGCGGCACACGAGCCCCCACGACCATGTCGATCTTGTGCAGACTGACTGCCTCGATAAGTTCCCCGACCCGTGTCGCATCGTAGGTCGTGTCGCCGTCCGACATGACGTAAACGTCGGCGTCAATATCGGCGAACATCCGTCGGACGACATTACCCTTGCCCTGCTGAGACTCGCTGCGGACGACAGCGCCCGCGGCTGCGGCCCGCTCAGCGGTCCGGTCGGTCGAATTATTGTCATACACATAGATGGTGGCGCCCGGGCAGGCACGCGCGAATCCAGCCACCGTGTCGGCGATCGTGGCCTCTTCCTGATAGCACGGCAGTAGAATGGCGACATTCATTGCCGGGACATCCCGGCGCGGCCGCGGCCCCGATTGGAGGGGCCCTTGCTATCCGCGGGCGCTTCGCGAACGATGCCGGACCAAGGAGAGATAGATTGGAGAGCGGGGATATTCATTGGTTCCAGACATGTACGTGAAATGCTTCGCTCAGTGAGACTTCGATCGGAAAAGCGCACGGTGCGTAGCGTGTAACGATCTCGTGCCGGCTTTTCAACTCGTGCCCCGCGCATCACGCTCTCGCGAACCAGAAATTGTTTCGCGATCCGCCGACCTGAAGTCCGCTTGCTCGTTTTCATCGCCGATGGCAGACCGTACCGAATCCATCCAACATCGCCAATCCGTCCGCCCCCCTCGGCGACGAGGGCCTGGGCAGCCGGTGCCGCACTGGACCCGCTAAAACCTCTGCAGCGGCACCAGGCGGCATTGCGCCCGCTAATGGATAAGGCGCTCAGGGCGCGTACTTGCGTCCCCAGTCCCGCATGGCGGCGATGATGGGCCCCAGTTCGCGGCCTTTGTCGGTCAGCAGATATTCCGCCCGCGGCGGGCTCATCGAATAGAAGCGCCGCTCGACCACGCCATTTCGCTCCAGCGTCCGCAGGCGCTCCGACAATGTCGTCGGCGCAATGCCCTCCAGGGATTCCTGTAGGTCCTGAAAGCGCCTTGCGCCGTGCAGGAGCAGGTCGCGCAGGACGAGGCACGTCCAGCTCGATCCAATGATGCTTTGCGTGTGGGCCACCGGGCAGCTGTCGGCGTCGGGATCCAGCGGTTTCATGGGCGGACGTTATCTGGCGCGTATGTTTTTGGCAATTGACTACAGAAATAATAGTCACTACATAAAATGTACCTTCACCAACGGACTCAGGCCATGACCCCGCAGATCCCCGCTTACCTTCCAGCGTTCGAATCGGCCATTCGGCCCATCGCTGCCGCCATTGCCCTGGGCCTCATCTGGATGGGCGGGTGGCGGATGCCGGCGCCCGTCCGCTCCCGTCTTGCGACCGCGGGCGCGCTGTCGGTGGCCCTGCTGGCCTGGCTGTTCGTCGCCCAGTACCTCGGCTCGAGCGATGTGTATATCGCGACGAACGATGCGAGGGTCCCGACGGTATTGCTGGGTTTGCTGATCCCGCTGATCATCGCCGCCCTGAGCCTGTGGCTATCGGCAAACGTCGCCAGCCTCGTCTCGGCGATACCATTGCCATGGATCGTGGCGGCTCAGATCTATCGCGTCGGCGGTGGTATCTTCCTGGTGCTCTGGGCGGACGGCCGCCTGCCCTGGCAATTTGCCCTGCCTGCGGGGATCGGCGATGTCGCGACCGGCTGCGGTGCCGTCGTCGCGGCCATGCTGTTGGCGGAACAGGCGGCCGGCAGCCGCAGGACGGTCTATGCCTGGTGCCTCTTCGGCATTGCCGACCTTGTCATTGCGCTGACGATGGGCGCGATGACTTCGCCGGGGCGGGCCCATCTCTTCGCCCTGGCGGAGCCGAACCTGCTCATCTCGGCCTATCCGCTGGTCATGGTCCCCACCTTCGCCGTCCCGCTGGCCCTGATGCTTCATGGCATCGTTCTGTGGCGGCTTCGGCGAGGGGTCCGCGTGGCGATCGCCTGATCGGCGCCGGCCCTGCCTAGAACTTGGCCCAGTCCGGCCTGATCGGCCGGACTGTGGCCTCGCCGGCGACCAGGGTCGCGCCCGCGTCGAGGGCTTCGAGCCGCACCAAGGCCACGGCGACCCGGTCGCGACCGGAGCGGATCTCGCCGGCCTCCTGGCCGTCGCGCGTGATCAGCGTGCCGGGTTCGGGCAGGGGGCCGTCGATCGCGACCGGCATCAGCCGCTTCTTGACCAGCCCGCGATATTTGGTGCGCGCCGTCAGTTCCTGGCCGATGTAGCAGCCCTTGTCCCAGGCGACGCCATGGAGCTCGTCGAAGCCGTTCTCCAGCAGGATCGCCTTTTCCAGGACCATGTCGCGGCTGCCGTCCGGCACGCCATGGGCGATCCGGAGCCGGTCCCAGTCCGCCGGATCGCCGGGCACGAAGCCGAGGGCGTCCAACAGCGCAGCGCCGGTGCCCCGGGGCGCGATCAGCCGCAGGCCGAGCTCCCCCAGGCGCGGATCGAGGAATGCCACGCCGCCGTCGCGCTGGATCGCCTCGCCCGGTTGATGAAACCCGAACGGCGCGCCGGCGCCGAGGCCCCAGGCCTGCAGCACCTCGAACTGATCGCTGACGTCGTCGAGCGCGATCTTGGCGCGCAGCTTATAGAGGCTGAGCCGCCGCTTCAGATCGGCAATCCGCGCGCCCTCGCCATCGATCAGCCAGGCATCGCCCAGGGCCGTGACGAAGAAATCATGCAGATATTTGCCCTGGGGCGTCAGCAGGGCCGCCCAGATGGCGTGGGGGCCGTCCAGCTTGCGCACGTCGTTGGAGACGAGCCCCTGCAGGAATTTCGAGCGATCCTCGCCGCTTAAGCGCAATAAGCCGCGCGCCGGGTCGGCGGGGGCGTAGAATTTTTGGGTCACGATTGAGGTCCTTGATACAGGCCTGGCGGCCCGCTCATAGGTGGCGCGGGCAGGGCGGCTTGGCAAGCCGGGACCGGCACCTTATAAGCGCTGTCGATGTTGCGCCTTCACCGCTCTCTCCCCGTCCTCGGCACCCATCCGCGGATCCTGTTCGTGACCGCGACCCGGATCGGCGACGCGGTGCTGTCGACCGGCCTGCTCGCCCACCTGATCGAGCGCTATCCGGGCGCGCGCTTCACCATCACCGCCAGCCCGGTTTCGGCGCCCTTGTTTCAGGGCGTGCCCGGGCTCGAACGCTTGATCGCGCTCTCGAAGCGCCGGCATGCCCGCCATTGGCTGGACCTGTGGCGGCAGACGGCGCCGATCCATTGGGACCTGATCGTCGATCTCAAGGGCTCGGCGCTGTCCTGGCTGTTGCGCACGCGCCATCGCCGGATCCTGGGCAAGGGCGAGACGCCCGGCCACAAGATGCTGCAGCTGTCCCAGCTGTTCGACTTGCACCCGCCGCCGGCGACACGGCTGTGGCCGACGCTCGATCATCAGATGGCGGCCGAACGGCTGATCCCGGCCGGCACGCCGGTGCTGGCGATCGGCCCCGCGGCCAATTGGGGCGGCAAGCAATGGCGGGCCGAGCGTTTCGCCGAGGTCGCGGCCCGGCTGACTGTCGAGGGCGCCGTCCTGGCCGGTGCCAGGGTCGCGGTGATCGCGGCGGCGCACGAGCGCGCCCAGGCCGAACCGGTGCTGGCGGCGATCCCGGCGGACCGGCGGCTCGATCTGGTCGGCGCCGGCGATCTGCTGACGGTCGCGGCACTGCTGGCGCGAACGGATCTGTTCATCGGCAATGATTCGGGCCTGATGCATATGGCCGCCGCCATGGGCGTACCGACTCTGGGCCTGTTCGGGCCCAGCCCCGACACGGTCTATGCGCCCTGGGGCCGCACGACCGCCGTCGTGCGCACGCCCGAGAGCTATGAAGCGCTCTGGAGCATGCCCGGGCGCTATCCGAATTCGACCGAGACGCTGATGGACGGGCTCAGCACCGATGCGGTCGAGCAGGCGGCACTCGCTCTCTGGGCGAAGGCCTGACGCCACGCCCTGAAAAGCCATAGCCGCGGCCTCGGTCTCTTGCTAGACGTTACGGTCATGGATGGTGCGGCCGCGAAGCTGCAAATCTCGGGAGAGTGCCGATGAGATTGTCCCGCGTTCTGGCCTCCGCCGTCGTCGGTGCGGCGTTGCTCTCGGTGGTCCCGGCAAGCGCGGACCCGGCCGGCCATATCACCGGCGTCGGCGGCATCTTCCTCAAGAGCAAAAATCCCAAGGCGCTCTCGGCCTGGTACCGCGATGTGCTGGGCCTGGACGTCAAGCCTTGGGGCGGTGCTGCGCTGCCCTATGACGCACCGGGCCATCCGCCTGTCGTCGCCTGGTCGCCCTTTCCGGAGGCGAGCGACTACATGGCGCCGTCGACGCGGGAATTCATGATCAATTTCGCCGTCGACGACATGGACGCGTTCATCGCGCGCCTCGCCTCGAAGGGCGTGCCGATTCTCAAGCGCGACGATACGGATCCGCACGGCAGGTTCGCCTGGCTTCTCGATCCCGACGGCACGAAGATCGAGCTGTGGCAGCCGAAATAGGCGCGTCCTAATTATTTGATTTAGAGGGCGATTCAGATGTGAGGCCGAGCAGGCCTCACATCATCGCGCTCTAAGACCGACAGAGCGGCGCCGACGGCAGTGCCTGCTGCCAGCGTTGCTTGGGATCGACCGGCGGATAGGGCCAGACCTTGACCGGCTGCCAACCGTCCGCGCCATGGCGCAGCAGGGCGGAGGCATGGGGCGGCAGGCCGAACGCGCCATTGTCGGTGCAGGACAGGAAGGCGAGGTCGTAGCCGCCGGCCGCGGCCTCGTCGAATGCCGCCGCGTCGGCGCGGTCCCAGAATTTGAGATCCAGCCCCGACCGGCGCGGCGGAGTGAAATGCAGCATGGTCGACAAGGCCCAATCGAGGCTGTTGGTGTCGCCCGGCAGCAAGAGCGCCAGCTTGTCGTCGTCCTTCAGCTCCGGCGCCAATTGACGCGCCAACTGCTGGACCACTGGTTGCGGCATGTCGTGGTCGAAGCGCAGGCGCTGGGCGAATGCGACCGGCACCAGCAGCGCCAGCGCGATCGCGGCGATACCGAGCTTGCGGCCGAGACCGGGGCGGGCTGCCAGCCACGGGGCGAGGCGGTTGCGGATCGTCACCACCAGGGCGAATTCGATCAGCAGCGCCAGATGGGTGTTGTAGCGGAAATAGGAATGCGCCTCGACGCTCATCACGCCGGGGAAATGGCCGATGTAAGTCACGACCAGGAAGCCGTTGTAGAGCAGGAAGGTCGCGGCGGCTAACCCGAGCGCCTGACCGGTCGCATCCAGCTGACGGTGACGCAGGCGCCGCTCCAGGAACACGAACAGCACGGCGACGCAGGCGAAGAAGGTGATCTTCTCGATCACGACCTTGCCCATGCTGACGAAGATCGGCAGCAGGTTGCCCCAGGCCCACTCGTCGAACGGCAGCGGCTTCAGCTCGCCCTCGGGGAAACGGGTCAGCACGAACAGGCGCCAGACGGCATAGAGGGCGAGGGCGGGGAGCGCGGAACCGCCGAAGGCGATGACGGCGCGGCGCCAGCCGATGCGGCGCTCGTAGCCCGCGACCAGGATCGCGGCACCGGCGAACGCGATCAGCATGCCGATCGCCTGTTGCTTCACATTGACCAGCGCCACCAGCACCAGCGCCAGCTGTATCAGTGCGCGCGGCCGGGCCTCGCCCGCGGCCATCGCCACCATGGCGCGGCAGCCGAGCCAGCCGGCGAACAGCAGCGCGATCGCGACCGGCGCCTCGCCATAGCCGGCGAATGCGACGCGCGGCACGAAGCCGGGGTTGAGCAGGGTCACCAACAGGATACCGAAGCCGATCGCGGCCCAGCCCGGGCGATTGGCCGTGCCGAATTCCGCATTGGCGATCATGCGGGCGAACAGCAGGGCGGCCGCGAGATAGAGCACGACCGTGAACAGGGCCAACCCGCCGCCCTGGAACCCGCCGCCCAGGATCGAGCCCAGATAGGGCACGAACTGGCTGTTGTAGGGAGCGACCGGCAGGAAGGAATAGGAGGCGGGGCCGTCGACCGTCGGGAAGAAGCCGTGGTCGCTCAGATAGGCCGCGTTCGGCAGCAGGTTCATGTAGATGTCGGATTGCGACGGCTGGATCGTCGCCATGATCGCCAGGATCGGCAGGGCCAGCAGCACCAGCCGGCCGACCTCGACCCAGGCGCCGGCCGCAGGCCGCAGCCGCGGCCATAGCAGCACGGCCAGGGCCGCTGCCAGGAACGCCGCGGCCGGAAGGACGAGCGACAGGCGGGTGACCGTCCCCCATAGCGTCAAGAGGATCGACAGCAGGCCCCAGCCGACCAGGGCGTCCGTCTCGAGCTCGGCCTTGGCGGTGCCGACGAAGCGGCCGACCAGCGCCATGGCGAGAAACGCCAGGCCGATCTGGGCAAGCGCGATCAGGTCGGCGGGATGGCTGGGGAGGAACGGCATGAAGGACCTGGGTCAGGAGGCGGGTGGCGCGCAGTACGCCTGCATGCCGGACAAGGTCAAGGGGGATCTCGCCGCGCCCCGGATCTTGTCAGCCGAGCGCGCGGTTCAGCACCTCGGCCAGGCGCACGCCGGCGCGCTCCAGCTGCAATTGGACCACGGACCAGGCCATGGTGTCGTAGTCGGCGCCGAGCATGACCGTTTCGGTCGGCGAGGGCTCGCCGACCTTGGCGATGCCGCGATAGGCGTAGTCGCGCGCCAGATCATGGGCGTCGAGCGCCCAGGCCGCCATGCTGAACGGCCGGGCCAGCCAGCGCTTGGCATCCTGCGGCCGGATCTCGGCCCTGAGGCTGTCGGCGATCCGGGCAGCGCCCCGGAGCAGGTCGGCGGCATGGGCGTTCGGGCCTTCGCGGACGGTCAGACGTCGCTCGATGATCGCCGTGTCCCACACGCTGTGCAGGTTCATCTTGTATTTGCCGTAGGCGAGGGTCTGGCCCATGAAATCGACCGGGATCTTGTTGGCGCCCTGGTCGTGGTTCTCGCCCGAATGCAGCGGCTGATGCAGGTCGCCGACGAAATGCACCACATATTTCAGCGCCTGCAGGCGCTCCTCGGGCGGACGGGAGCGGTCGGCCAGTACATGGATGAATTCGTCGGTGCGCGCGATGACGCAATCCTGGTTGGCGCAGTCGCGCGCCGGCTCGTAGGACTTATCGCCGATCTGGATGTCGACATAGTGCCAGGGCCCGGTCTCCGGGTGGGTGCCGCGATACTCGTCGGCCCAGGACGCAACCTCGTCCAAATGGCCATGCAGGTCGAGCGCCAGCAGGTTATAGACCTGGGTCAATGCCGCGGGCTTCAGCCGTGCCTCGGCTAGGTCGGCTATGACCGCATGGCCGACGACGCCCCAGGCCTCCGCCGTCGAGGAGGCCGCCATCGCCGCGAGCGTCAGGACGGCGACGGCACCCCGGCTTACAGACTTCAATCCCACCACTCCCTTTGTCCTCAGGCGGCCGCCAGGACCGCGATCGCCTCATGCGTGCCGGCGCGGATCAGCAGGATCTTGATCTGATCGCCGATGCGATGGACGCGTTCATGGAACGCATTGTGGAAAATCAGGCCGTAAAGCGCCACCGAGATGCCGAGTGCCGTCGCGAACAGGGCCGTTCCGATGCCGGCGCTGACGCCGGCCGGGTCGGAAATGCCGGACTGGGCCAAGGCCGTGAACGTGTCGATGATGCCGAGGATGGTGCCGAGCAGCCCCAAAAGCGGGGCGGCGGTCACGATCGTGTCGAGCAGCCAGAGATGCCGGTTGAGCTGGGCCTTGGCGTCGATGAAGATCGCCTCCGCCGTGTCTTCCAAGGCATGGCGGCTCGAGACGTTGGCGCGCCGGCGCAGCATGTCGCGCACGGCGCGGACCGGCACGCTGTCGCTCTTCATCAGGGCCGCCGGCACTTCGCCCTCGCTGGCGATGTCGTGGCGGATGGCGGCCACCAGCTTGCGGGCATGGGTGCCGGTCCAGGCGTAGAAGATGATCCGTTCGACGATGACGAAGGTGGCGATCGCCGCCGCGGCGTACAGCACCCAGAAGGTGACGGTGTGAAGCCACTCGATGGTGGACATGGGGGCGCACTCCTCGAAAACAAATCGCGCGAGAGAGACGGGCGGGGCCGAGGCCCCGCCCGGTAACGAACAGGCTAGAAGTCGGCCGAGAGCTTCACGCCGAAGAACGCCGGCGAACCGACGCCGTAGGTGGGCGTGCCCGAAGAGGCGAGCGTGCCCTGCTTGGTCTTGACCGCAAACGCGTTGATACCCGTGCTGCTGGCGCCGTAACCGAAGAACAGGTAGTTGCGGCTGAACAGGTTATCGACGTTGAACTGGATCTTCACGTTATTGACCACGGAGACCATGTCGTCCGGCACGGCATATCCTGCGAACAGGTCGACCTTGGCGTAGCCCGGCACCTTCTGGTCATTGACCAGCGTCGCTTCGCGCGCACTCGTCCATTTCGGCGAGATGCCGATGAAGCTGCCCGGGAAGAACGACGGCGAATAGCTGGCGGTGCCCGAAATCAGCCATTTCGGCGTATTCGGATAGACCTTGCCGGCGGTCGGCACGATGAAGTTCGTGACGGCCGGCGTCGCGCCGGAGGCCGGGATGCCGGTCGGCAGATTGTCTTCGATGATCGACTTCGTATAGGACGCCGAGCCGTAGAGATTGACGTCGTAGATCGGCTTGGACGTGCCGATCTCGAACTCGACGCCGCGGTTGTGCACGGTGCCGGCATTGATGTCGGTCGTGTTGGTCGGATCGTCCGGCAGCGCGATGTCGAGCTGGCGGTTCTTGAAATCGATGGCGAAGGCCGAAATCGAGGCCAGCACGACGGAGTTCTGGAAGCGATAGCCCACATCCAGGTTCCAGGAGGTTTCCTGATCCTGGTCGCCGATCGTGTTCAGCACGCTCTCATAGAGCGTGTAATTGCTGGGGGCCCGGGCGTTCTTCTGCAGATTGGCGAAGATCTGGTTCTCTTCGGTAATCTTGTAGCTGGCCTGGATGCTGGGCAGGTAGGCCAGATAATCGACGCTCGGGTGATAGACGCTGCCGCCTTCGATGACGGCGAACGGCAGGTTGTTGGTGCCGTCGCGGTCGGTTTCCTGGCGCTTGATCGCGAGCACGATCTTGGCGGTGTCGTTCAGGAAGGTCGACGTGTTCTCGAAATAGGCGATCTTGGTATCGTTGAACGTCGTCTGGTCGCGGCCCTGGACGAGCGTGCCGTCGGCGCGGTGCAGCAGCGCGTCGTTGTCGTTGGCCCAGACGTCGATTTGGCCGTCGTAGCCGATCGTCTCGTACGGCTGGGTCTGGTGATGGCGCGAATGGTCATAGTCGAGACCGAAGCGGATCGTGTCCCAGTCGAGCGCCTCGTAGGTGAACTTGGAGTTCACGCCCGGGCGCTGGGTCGAGGTGATCGACGGCCGATAGTAGAGGATCGTGTCCTTGAGGTCGGTGTCGCCGTTGAGATCGACCGAGGCATAGGGCGTCGGGCCGGTATATCCCACCGGCTTGCCGCCCGAACCATAGCCGTTATAGGCCGAGGTCGTGGAGGATTCGCTGATCGAGCCGGTGCCGCCGCCGTTGCCGTAGCCGTTCCAGTAATAGGGCTGGATGCTGGCGCGCAGCGTGTCGGTCAGCTTGAGGTCGGCCGTGAAGCTGGCGATCTCGTTGGTGAACGGATTGACGTGGAATTTGTAGTAGTTGGCGTAGTTATAGGCCAGGTTCGGATAGGCCGAGACCAGGTTGGCCTGGCTGCCGCTCTGGTTCTGCGCCGTGCCTTTGACCGCCGGCGGGAAGGGGTAGAAGTTCGGCTCGTAGTCCAGGCTGCGGCCATAGGTGTCGAACTGCGCCAGGGTCTCGGATTCGAACTGATCGTTGATCGCGGTATTGAAGTACGAATAGGCGGAGAATTTGCTGCCGCCCGGCGTCTCGTAGACCGCGCCGAAATCGATGTGATCGTCGTCGGCGTTGCCGGGGCCCTTGAACTTGTCGGCTTCCGCTTTGGAATAGGAGATGAAGAACCGGAAGGTCGTGTCGAACAGGTCGCCGGTGTCGAGGCGGGCGTAGCTCTTGAAATAATCCTCATTGCCCAGGCCCTGGACGATACGGATCCGGCGCTGCTCCGTCGGCTCCTGCGGCACGATCGAGACGGCACCGCCGACGGCGCCGCCCTGCGGCTGGTCCGGATCGGGCGCACCCTGGGTGATGCTGATTTCCTGCAGGTTCTCAGGATCGACATATTCCTGCGGATAGACGGCATAGTTGCCGCTGTCGTTGACCGGCACGCCGGCGATGGTGAAGCCGATTTCGCTCGCGTCGAAGCCGCGCACGGACAGCTGGCCGCCGAACAGGCCGGTGCCGTCGGTCGATTGCGCGTTCACGCCGGGGGTATGGTCAAGCAGCTGATAGATGTTGGAGCTGGGGGCGCGGCGCTCGATCGCTTCCCGGGTGACGGTCGAGCGTTCCTTGCCGCCGTCTTCCGGGATGATATAGCCGTTGCCGGGCGCCTGTTCCGCCGGCGTATCGACGGTCACCTTGCCGACGTCGGAAGCGGAGATCTGTTGAGCCCAGGCGTTTCCAGCGAACAGCGCGGTGCTCGCCAAAAGAAAAGCCAATAATCTTGTCTGTTTCATCAATGATCTCCAAGATTTCGTTTTTTATGAGTATGAATAACTCAGCGTAACCACGAAGCGATGCTCGGCCGCTCCGGAGTAGATGTCGGCGGTGAAGGCGGGATAATTGCCGCCGCGCACGAGGGCGAGGGCGGCCTGATCCAGAATCAGGGAGCCCGAAGAGGTCTGAACCCCGGCTTCCTTCACCGCGCCCGAGCGATCGAGCCGGAACCAGACCTCGACATCGCCATGCGGGCGGGCGAGGCGCGCTTCCTTGCCGTTCGGGTAATGCTTGTTGGCCTCGATATCGGCGCGGACGCGCGCGACATACGCGTCCTCGGCCGAGGCGTTCGTGGATTTGGCGGGCGCCGCCGGTGCCGGTGCCGCGGGTGCCGTCGCCGGCGCTGCGGGGGCGGTGGTCGGCGCGGTCGCGGGCGCCGAGGCGGCGACCTCCGGTGTCGGTTCCGTCACCGGCGCCGGCCGGTCCGCGGGCTTCGGCCGTGCGATCGGCTTCGGCGGCGCCACCGGCTTCGGCGGTACCGGGACCGGCGGGGCCGGCATGGGCGGCGCCGGCGCGGGTGGGACCGGCACGGGCGGCGGCGGTGCCGGTGGTTGCGGCGGCGGCGGTTCGGGGGGCGGCGGCTCGGGCAGCGCGGTCAGTTGGATCTTGACCGGCGTCTTCACGGGTTCCTTGACCGGCTTCGGCAGCGAGACGGTCGTCAGCACCAAGGCCGTGGCGACGACGAGCACCGTCGGCGCCGAGGCGACCCAATTGCGCGCACGGTAGAGGATTTCCACGGGCGTCAATTCCGCTTCTTGGTCGCCATGGAGAGCTGGTCGATGCCGGCCGCCTTTACCGCGTCCAACGCGTCGACCAGGCGCTGCATCTGCACCGTCTCGTCCCCGTTGATGATCACGTTGATCGCGGGGTTCTCGCTATGCATCTGGGCCAGGCGCTGGGTCAGTTCGTCGGTCTGGACGATCGCACCGTCGAGTTGAGTTTCCCCGGTCGGGGCAAGGGTGATGATGACGTTCTTGACCGCCCGCGTGTCCTGCGCCTGGGAGGATTGGGGTAGTGTGGTCTTGATGCCCAATGCCGGAATGACGTTGATGCTGATGAGCACGAAAAAGACCAGCAGGAACATCATCACGTCGATCATGGGAATGATCTCGATGCGTGCCTGTTTTCTTGGTCCGTCATCCCACTTGCGCATCAATACTCTCTCATTGCTGTAATAATGAAACGACAATGAGTCATTGATCCAAGAAATTGGATCAATTTTGCCGAATCTGTTCGGCCGAAAACTAAGGTCGCGGTATTTCTGTGTTGTTAGCGAAATGTTTCGGTTTTTTTAAACGAAAATTCGTGATTTTTTTACCACGATCATTTGTCTTGTCGGAACCGTGACTCGGTGAGATACAGCGTTCTGTCAGCGATTTTTTGAGGCTAGCCCTCGCACTCAGCAACGACGAGAGCGGTATCCAGACATGTTCATTGGCAACGGTGCACTCGGCCGGCGCGATGCGCTCGCCCTGATGGCGGCGGCAGCGATCGCCGGCTCTCTCCCCCGGACGGTTTTTGCGGCAGGCGCGTTTTGCCCGGCGCTCGCGTTCGATGCGGGTGGGGCCGACGATGGCGGATTCAACCATGCCGCGATCGTCGGAGCGGATCGGTTCAAGGCCGAGACCGGCATCGACTACCTGAAAGCGGATGTCGGCGACGGCGCGCGCGAGGCCGGATTGCGCGATCTGGCCGACCGTGGCGCCACCAGCATCGTCGCGGTCGGCTTCGTGTTCGCCGACGCGCTCAAGGCCGTAGCGGCCGCGTTCCCCCAGGTGCAATTCACGTTGATCGATGCGCTGGCGAACGGGCCGAATATCCTGTCCGTCACCATGCGCGAACAGGAGGGGACGTTCCTGGTCGGCACGCTGGCGGCACTCGCCTCCAAGACCGCGAAGATCGGTTTCATCGGCGGCCAGAACGTGCCGCTGATCCAGAAATTCGCGGCCGGCTACAAGCTGGGCGCCCTGCGCGTCGATCCTCGGATGACCGTGCTGGAGGCTTATATCGGCACCGACGCCACGGCCTGGCGCAACCCGCAGCAGGGTGGGGTCCTGGCCGGCCGGATGTTCGACGAGGGGGCCGACGTGATCTTCGCCGCGGCGGGCGGCAGCGGGATCGGTGTCTATGAGACGGCACACCAGCGCGGGCGTCTGGCCATCGGCGTCGATGCCAATCAGAACGGCCTATTCCCGGGCACGATGCTGACCTCGATGGAAAAGCGCGTCGATGTCGTGGTCTATCGGACCTTCAAGGCGGCCCAGACCGGTACCTGGTTGCCGGGGGCGCTCAGCCTGGGGTTGGCGAACGGAGCGGTCGGTTGGGCGCTCGACGAGAACAACCGCGCGCTCGTCACCGCCGCCATGGAGAAGCGCGTCAATCTGCTGGCCCAGGACGTGGTCAGCGGCCGCATCCGTGTCTCGGACTATGGCGCGCGCTGAGCTTCCTTAAGCGCCGCTTCGACCGCCGCCAGCACCGGCGCCAAGCCCAGGTCGGCCAGCGGCGCGCGGCGCAGCACGGTGACCCGGGCGCCGCGCGGTGCGCAGCGGGCCGGATCCGATTCGCCGGAGAACAGCGCCACCAGCGGCGCCCCGCCGGCCGCCGCGATATGGCTGGTGCCGGTGTCGTTGCCGACGGCGATGGCCGCGGCGCGCGCGAGCGACACCAGGTCGGCGAGCTCGGTCCGGCCGGTCAGGTCCACGGCGGCGGGTTCCGCCTGGCGGATGGTGTCGGCCAGGCCGTGCTCGGCCTTGCTGCCCAGCACGACGGGCAACACTCCACGCGCGGCGAGTGCGCGGGCCAGCTCGCCATAGCGCTGGGCCGGCCAGCGCTTGCCCGGATGGCGCGGCGAGGAACCGGGGATCAGCAGCGCGAACGGGCGACCGGTCAGCTCCGGCGGCAGGGCGCCGTCTTCGACGGGCAGGCTCGGCAGCGGCACCGGATGGATGCCGGCCATCATCAGTTGCTCGGCCTGCTTGGTGATGGTGTGCTGCGGATTGCGCAGCAGATTGGCGTGGGGATGGCTGCAATCGGCGGCGATGCCCGACCATTCCGGCCGAGTGCCGGGCCACCAGAGCCGGGCATAGAAGCTGGAGCGTTGCGAGGTCTGCAGGTCGTAGACCCGGTCGAAGCCGCCGGCCAAGAGCGTGCGGCGCAGGCCCAGCCAGCCGCGCACGTCGAGCGGCTGCGAGCGTCGATCGATCTCGACCTGGTCGAAAAAGCCGGTCTGCTGTGCCAGCCGCGCGAAGGGGGCGGTCGTCAAGAGCGTGACATGGTCGTGCTCATGGTGCCGGCGGATCGCCGCCATCGGCCCCAGCGCCTGGATGAAATCGCCGAGCGCGCTCAGTTTGATCACGAGAATGCGTTTGGGCCCGGACCGACGGCGCGAGGGCCGATGGGCCGGCAGCGCCGCGAGATCGATATGGTCCTCGATCGCGTCGAGCGCCCGGAACAGCTCGGCCTGGCGCTCGCCATCCTCAGCGCGGATCGCGGCATCGAGCGCTGCCTGCACCCGGGCGGCGGCCGCGACCATGTCGGCATCGGCTTCGGGACCGACCAGATAGGCGACAGCCCGGTCCGGCTCCAGCCGCCAGACCCGGCGCAGCACGTTGTAGCGCCGATCATGGCGCGGCCGGGCCTCGTTCCAGGCGAAAAAGGCGTTGAGCGCCGTCTCAGGCGGAAAGTCGGCCGAGGTCAGCGGGCGGTTGGGCCGGCTCAAGGGATGACCGACAGCAGGATCTGCTCCAGCCGGCGCGACTGATCGGGGGCGGAGAATTCCGCGACCGCGCGCGCCCGGCCGGCGAGCGCCATGCGCTGGCGCAGGGCCGGATCGGCGGCGACCCGGGCCAAGGCCTCCGCCAGCGCCGGCGCATCGCCGGGCGGGACGACCAGGCCGGTCTGCTCGTGCGCGATTGCCTCGGCGATGCCGGCACTGTCGGAGCCGACGACCGGAATGCCGGCGGCCATCGCCTCCAGAATGACGTTCGGCAGGCCCTCGGCGTCGCCGGCCTTGGCGGTGACACTGGGCACGGCCAAGGCGAGTGCTGCGGCCATGCGCTGCTTGACTTCGGCATTGGCGAGCCAGCCGGCCTGCTCGATGCCGCCCAGCTCCTGGGCCCGCGCCGCGACCAGGGGGCCAAGCTCGCCGTCGCCGACCAGGGTCAGGCGCAGCGGATTGCCTTGGCTGCGCAGGATCGCCAGGGCATCGAGCAGGGTGGCGATGCCCTTTTTCTCGACGAAGCGGCCGACGAACAGCACGGCGGGCGGGGCGTCGGGTGCGCGGGGTTCGGCGACGCCCTCGACCTCGATGCCATAGCGGTTCACCACCAGCTTCGCCGCCGGGAAACCGCGCTCGAGCAGGCGGCGGCGAATGAAGTCGGAGACGCAGATGAACAGCTTCGCTTCGCGCTTCAGCGCCTCGAGCCGGCGCTGATAGATCGTCGGGATCAATTGCCGGCGGTAATGCTTGTCCTTGGTGGCGTCGCCGCCATGGAAGCTCACGACCAGCGGCAGGCCCAGCGCGCGGGCGAGCGGCAGGGCCAAGGCGCCGCCGCGGCCGAAATGGGCGTGGATGACGACCGGGTTCAACGCGCCCAGATGGGGCACCTGCGGCACGATGCCCATCTGCTTGAACAGGGCCCTGTCGATGGCGCCCAGCGGTCCGGTCCGGCCCAGGAGATGACCGGGCGCGCCCAGGTCGCCCAAGCCGTCGTCGAAACGGCAGCCGAGCCAGTAAGGCGTCAACGCTTCGAAAGCCACGTATTGCCGCCGCATGAACGCCGCTTCGGAACGGGGGATCAGCCGGTCGCGATAGAGCAGCGCGGTGCGCATCAGGCGATCTCGTCCTGGCGCAGGGCCAACGCTCCAACTGCGGCGGACAGCATGAGCGCCGACAGGAACCATTCCTGCCAGACGCCATAGCTGACGAGTGCGACCAGCGTGCCGGCGACGCTGGAGGCGACCAGCACGGCCGCCACGACCCGGCGGCGGCGCACATAGAGCCGACCCAGCGTCAAGATCAGCCCGCCGAAGCCCAGCACGATGCCGGCTGCACCCAGCTCCAGCCAGGTCTGCAGCACGGCGTTATGGGGATGCAGCGGCAGTTTCTGGCCGATGACCGGAGTCGCATCCGGGCAGTTCTCGCCCAAGGTCACCGTGTCCTGGCCGCCCGGCATCCGCCGGGCCGAATCGAGACCCCAGCCGAACAGCGGCTTGTCGGCGATCTGGCCGACGACGAAATCCCAGATATAGATCCGGTGCAGGGCCGATTTCTTATGGGCGAACAGCCAGCATTCCTGGGCCTGATCCAGCTGGATCGGAAAGGCCAGCGGCAGGCCGAGCGCCACCAGGGCCACCAGCGCCAGGAACGCCCAGCGCAAGGACGGCAGGGCCAGGATGATCAGCCCGCCGCCGATGGCGCCGCCCAGCGCCACCTTGGCCGACAGGTCGTGGGTGGCGAGGATCGCGATCGCGGCCAGCAGGAATTGACCGATGGCGAGCCGCCGGGCGCCGGTGCGCCACAGGCCCCAGCTGAGCGGTGCCAGCAGGATCGCATGGATGGTGGCGCCCCGGCCGTAATAGGTCGCGAAATCGAAACCCTCGCGCTTGGCATGGCTCAGCTGCGACAGCGCGCCGTCCAGGCCCAGGTCGGCCAGCACGTAGAGATTTGCGAGAATCAGGCCGACGGCGAGCGCCGGCAGCAGGCGCCGCAGCGGCTCGACCGGCATGTCGCGACACCAGCGGACGAGGGCCATGCCCAGCACGATCACGACGATCAGGCGGGCAGCGAGCGTCAGGGCCGCCGTGCGGTCGAGCGCCCAGAAGCCGGAGGCGAGCATCAAGACGAACAAGGGCAGCCAGATGACGACCGCCCGGCGGATGCGGCGCGGCTCCAAGACCTCCCGCCGCAGGGTCAGGCCCGTGACGATGGTCGCGACCGGCAGCAGGACGGCGGTCGAGAGCGGCGCCACATAGACGAGCGGCCCCAGCAGGAACAGGACGGCCATCAACAGGCGACCGAAGGCGGAAGGCGGCAAACTCATCAGGCGACAGGTCCTCGGTTTCACGAGGACTGGTCCCCGTTTCCGCGGGCGACGGCCGCGGCAGCTTAGTTAGCCGGCGAGCGTGGCGGAGAGCAAGGCTCAGGCGGCGCTGGCCAGCGGGCGGGGCTCCAGACGGCGGCGCAGCGCCCCGGTCGCCGCCCGCTCGATCAGGCGATAGCTCGCGTGCGAGATCGCGAGCGCGACGGGCAGCGTGACCGCGAACAGCAGCGCCACCTGCAGGGCCGGCGGCGCGCCCGACGCCAGCGTGCGCACCAGTTTCTTGCCGGCGAAATAGGCGAACGGGTGCCAGAGATAGAAGCTGTAGCTGATGTCGCCCAGATACTGCATGGCCCGGGTCCGCAGCAGCCGGCCGCGGCCATGGACCAGGGCCGCGAACAGCGGAATACCGATCAGGAACCCCAAGAGATAGCCCAGTCGCGTCCAGAGGGGCGGGGCATCCAGCGACGCCTGCAGCAGCAGGAACAAGGCCGGCAACAGCAGGCCCGGCATCAGCCAGCGTCGCCGCCCGAGCGTCAGCGCGCGATCGCCCAGCAGAAACACGAGCGCGCCGGCCGCGAAGAACACACCGCGCGGATAGAGATAGCAGGCGCCGGCGGTGGCGAGTGCCGTCAGCAGCAGGCGCGGTTGGGGCGCCAGGTGCCGGCCCAGCCGATAGGCCACGATCGAAAACACATAGAATATGGCCTCGTAGCTCAAGGACCAGGCGTTCGACTGCACGAGCGGAATGTCGAAGATGCCGGGCAACAGCAGGCCGTTGGCGGCGAACAGCCAGGACCAGCGCGCGGCATCGATGCCGTCGAGCAGCTTGTAATGCAGCAGCGGCCCGAGCCCGAACAGGATGAGATGGGTCGCGAGGAAGACCGGATAGATCCTGAGCACCCGATGGAGGACGAAATGCCGGATCGAGGGTGCGCGCAGCAGGCTGGCCGTGATCAGGAAGCCGCTGATCATGAAGAAGATCTCGACCGCGCACTGCAGCGAATCGAACAGGAAGTCGAGCAGCGCCGCGTCGGGCAGGCTGTCGCCCCACCAGCCCTCCAGCCGCGGACCGCCCCAGATATGGCGCACGAAGACGAGAAAGGCGCATAACCCGCGCAGCCCGTTCAGATTCCGGTTGTAGTCGGTCATCGGCGGGCCGGCAGGCGCTCCAGTAAGGGTGGGATCGGCCCCAGAAAGGCCCGGCTTTTGCCGCTTATGTCAATCCGCTAGCGCGCTTTCCGCTTGGATGGTCACATCCAAGCGACAAGAATTCGCGCCAGATCAACAACGTTTGAGCGAGATCCGATTCGAAGAATCGGATCTCGCTCTAGGAAGACGCATAGTCCTTATGGCAGTGTCCGCGCCCTTCGCCTTTGGGAGTCGTCCGATCCGTTCCGTGCCCGCCCTTACCTCGTTGTTCGGCCGATGAGTGGCATCGGCGGCCTGTTCGGGCTGGACGGCGCCGTGCCGGCGGACGAGCGGGTGGCGCGCCTGTCGGCGGCGCTGACCCAGCGCGGCGGCATCGGCGGCGGCCGCTACGATGGCGCAGCCCTCGTGCTGCTGCACCGGGGCCAGCCAGCCGACCAGCCCTTCGTCGAGCCGCGCGGCGCCATTCTGATCGGCGACGGCGCGCTCGATCCGGCGCCGCTGCAGCTCTACCGCGCCTATGGCATCGAATTCGCCCGCCATCTGCGCGGCGGCGTGGCGCTCGCGATCTATGATCCGGAAAGCCAGCGGCTGCTGCTGGCGCGCGACGGCTTCGGCATCAAGCCGCTCTATTACGCCGAGACGGCGCTGGGCTTCGTCTTCGCCTCGACCGCGGCGGCGTTGATCGCGGCCGGTGCGGTCGCCCCCGATCTGGTGCCGCAGGCGCGCAACGAGCTGTTGCAGCTGCAATTCACCACGGGCAGGACGACGCCCTTCGCCGGCATCTACCGCGTGCTGCCGGGCGAGACGCTGATCGTCGAGCAAGGCCGGCTGGTCGATCGCCGGCTCTATCGCGCCTTGCCGTCGCTGGCGCCGATCCCGAGCACGGTCGAACCGGCGCTGGCGACGCTCGACCTGCTGCTCGGCCAGGCGGTCGCCCGCCATTGCCAGGCGGAGGGTCCGATCGGCCTGTTCCTGTCGGGCGGGGTCGATTCGACGGCGCTGTTGGTGCTGATGGCCGACCAGAGTGCGGCACCGGTCGAGGCGCTGACGCTGGGCTTCTCCCAGCCGGCGGAGGGCGGCGAGTTGGAGATGGCGCGCGAGATGGCGGCCGCGGTCGGCGCGCGCCTGACCGAGGTCACGTTCCGTGAGGCGGATTTCTGGCACCTGCTGCCGGAGGTCGCGGCCGCGATCGACGATCCGATGGCCGACGCTGCCCTGGTGCCGCAATGGAAATTGGCGCGTGCCGCGGCCGAAACCGGGTTCCGGACCATCCTGGCCGGCGAGGGCGGCGACGAGCTGTTCGGCGGGTATGGCCGCTACCGAGCCCTGCTGCGCCCCTGGTGGGCCGGCGGCAAGCTGCCGCGCTCGCGCGGCGCGTTCGACGGGCTGGGGCTGCTGCGCGAGGACATGCACGGCTGGCGCGACGGCATCGTTGCGGCCGAGACGGCGCAGGCGGTCGGCGGCCGGACCCGCCTGCAGATGGCCCAGGCGGCCGATTGCCAGGATTGGCTGCCGAACGATCTCCTGACCAAGTTCGATCGTTGCCTGATGGCGCAGGGCCTGGACGGACGCCTGCCTTTGCTCGACCGCGGCGTCGCCCAATTCGCCTTCGGCCTGCCCGACGAGCTCAAAATCCGCGACGGCGTCGGCAAATGGCTGCTGCGCCGCTGGCTGGATCAGCGCCTGCCGACCGCCGGCGCCCTCGCGCGCCGCCGCCGCGGCCAGATCCCGGTCGGCGACTGGCTGAAACGCCGTGGCCAGATGCTGGGACCCCTGGTCGCCCGCCAGGACTGCGTGCGCGCGCTATGCCTGCCCGATACGGTCGAACGCCTGTTCGCCCGTATCGAAAACAAACGCCATGTCTTCGCGGCCTGGAGCCTGCTGTTCTATGCGCTCTGGCACCGCGCCCATATCGCGCGGTTGGCACCGGAACGCGACGTGTTCCAGACGCTGTCGAGCCACGGCTAGATAACCTGCGGAACGGCCGAGCCGCCGCCCGTGTTGAGACCGATCAACACCAAGGAGGGCTTGCCATGGCCGATACCACGATATCCGCAGCATTGAAGGACGCGACCGACAAGCTGCACGAACGGGCCGTCGCCCTCGGCGATCAGGCCGTCTATCAGGTCCGCAAGAACGTGCCGCGGGCGGAACGTGCGCTCAATGCGGGCTATGACGAAGCGACCGACGCCGTCCGCGCGTTCGCCGGCAATAGGAACGCGCAGATCTGGGCGGCGGCGGCGCTCGGCGGGCTCGGCGTCGCGATCGGGCTGGCGCTGTTCAGCCGGCGGCGCTGACACTCACACTCATCGTCATGGCCGGGCTTGACCCGGCCATCCACGCGGTTCCGCGGCGTCACGGGCACGAGTGGAGTTCTGCAATTGTCGCGTGGATCACCGGGTCAAGCCCGGTGATGACGAGTGGGGTGGGGTTTGGAGCCGCTGATTAAGAGTCAGCGGCTGCTGATCGCCGGCAGCGCGTCCAGCGCCGGTTCCGACAGTTCCATCATCGGGTTCTGCTCGACCAGCTTCTTGTCGATGCGGACGAAGATCGTGCCGCTGTCGTCGGCGATCAGCGTCAGCGGGCCGTCTTCGGCGGCGATGCGCAGCATTTGGCGTTCCGGGCGGCTGAAGCGCAGGATCAGGCTGTCGGCGGTATCGGCGAACAGCCAGCGCATCATGCCGGCGAAGCGCCTGGTCATGTGGTTGGCCTGTTCGATGCCCAGCCAGAACTCGCTATAGGCATAGCGGGTCGTCTGCGGCAGCAGGATGCGCACGCCGACCTGCAGCGACAGGCTGCCCTTCGGCTGATTGGTCAGCACGGTCGGGTTTTCGTCGCGCAGATCCTCGTTGATCGGGATCGCGAAGCTGTTGTCGGCGGCGACCGGCACGTCGATCCTGCCGTTCTTGGACAGGATGGTGATGACCAGCGGCCGGATGACCAGATTGCCGCCGTCCGGATGCAGGCTCTGCACCAGCGCCAGCCGATCGCGCTCGCCGACCGCGACATTCAGAAACGTCAGCGCATTCGCGATCATCGCCTTATAGGGCAGGGTCGCGAATTCGTCGGCGCCGAAGGCTGGGCCGGCAAGGGCGCCGCTCGCGAGCAGCGCCGCCAGTCCCATGCCGAAGCGCCGGCGGTCGATCAGCCGTCTCTGGTCCGGGGGTGCCAAGATGGATGCCGGGCTCAGGGCTCGACCATGCGCCAGCGGATCGTCTCGCCCGCTCTAAACGGCTTCACGCCGCCGACCGGGGCACCGATCATTTCGGGGATGAGCGTCGGCGCCCGCTCCAGCGTCACAGTGCCCGCGTTGAGCGGCAGACCATAGAAGCGCGGGCCGTTCAGGCTGGCGAATGCCTCGAACCGGTCGAGTGCCTCGAGCTCGTCGAAGATATCGGCGTAGATTTCCAGCGCGAACGGCGCGCAGAACACGCCGGCGGCACAGCATTCGGCCTCCTTGGCATGGCGCGGATGCGGGGCCGTGTCGGTGCCGAGGAAGAATCGATCGCTGTCGGACGCGACGGCGCGGCGCAGCGCCTGGCGATGGGTCTCGCGCTTGGCGACCGGCAGGCAATAGGCGTCGGGGCGCAGGCCGCCGTTGAAGATGGCGTTGCGGTTGATCAGCAGATGATGCGGGGTCACGGTCGCGGCGATGCCGGGCTCGGCTTGCGTGACGTAGGCCGCGGCCTCGGCCGTGGTGATATGCTCCAGCACGATTTTCAGGCCCGGCACGCGTGCGCGCAGCGGGATCAGCACCGTCTCGACGAACACCGCCTCGCGGTCGAAGATATCGACGCCGGGATCGGTCACCTCGCCATGGATCAACAGCGGCATGCCGATCTTGGCCATGCGCTCGAACGTTGCCGTAAGCTTGGTGATGTCGGTGACGCCGAAGGCGGAGTTGGTCGTGGCCTTGGCCGGATAGAGCTTGGCCGCGGTGAAGCTGCCGTCGGCGAAGCCCGCGGCCAGATCGTCGGCGTCGGTCGCGTCGGTCAGATAGCAGGTCATCAGCGGCGTGAAGCCGAGCTCGGCCGGCAGCGCGGCCAGGATGCGCCGGCGGTAGGCGATCGCGGCCGCGGCCGTGGTCACGGGCGGTACCAAATTCGGCATCACGATCGCGCGGGCGAACTGGCGTGCCGTATGGATGGCGACCGCCTCCAACATCGCGCCGTCTCGCAAATGCACGTGCCAATCGTCGGGGCGTCGGATGGTCAGGCGGTCGGGGGTAGTCATAAACGGCCTCAGGTATGCGTGAGTTGCAACTTCGTCGGTCGCAGACCCATCGTCAATATGGGCCAAGGGTACCCGCGTCATTCGGTGTCGGGGCTGCGCCTTTCCGCACACAGGTCGGGGCTCGCCAGCCCGAACGGATGGTGATAAAGTTCTAAAATAGAACTGACAGGAGATCACCATGACCGCATGTATCGTCGGCTGGGCCCATAGCCGCTTCGGCAAGCTGCAGGACGAGACGCTGGAGAGCCTGATCACCCGCGTGGCGACCGATGCGATCGCCGATGCCGGTCTGGCGCCGGCCGATATCGATGCGATCTATATCGGCACCATGAACGCCGGCTTCCAGCGCCAGGAATTTCCGTCCTCGCTCGTGCTGCAGACCGATCCGGCGCTGCGTTTCAAGCCCGCGACCCGGGTCGAGAACGCCTGCGCCACCGGCTCCGCCGCGATCCACCAGGCGATCAATATGATCGAGGCCAAGAAGGCGAAGCGCGTGCTGGTGGTCGGCGTCGAGAAGATGACCGACGTGTCCGGACCGGAGGTCGGCGAGATCCTGATCAAGGCCAGCTATATCGCCGAGGAGGGCGATATTCCGGGCGGCTTCGCCGGCGTGTTCGGCCGCATCACCGACCAGTATTTCCAGCGCTACGGCGACCAGTCGGATGCGCTCGCCCGGATCGCGGCCAAGAATCATTTCAACGGCTCGACCAACCCGCTGGCCCATGTCCAGAAGGATCTGGGCTATGAGTTCTGCCGGACCGTGACCGACAAGAACCCCTATGTCGCGGGCCTGCTGCGCCGGACCGACTGCTCGCTCGTCTCCGATGGGGCGGCGGCCGCGGTGCTGAGCGACGTCGACACGGCGCTGGCTCTCGACAAGGCGGTGGTGTTCCGCGCGGCGGTGCAGGTCAATGATTTCCTGCCGATGTCGAAGCGCGACATCGTGTCGTTCGAGGGCGCACAGCTCGCCTGGAAGCGGGCGTTTGCCGAGGCGCGCGTCGGGCTCGACGATCTGTCCCTGGTCGAAACCCACGACTGTTTCACCACGGCCGAGCTGATCGAGTATGAGGCGATGGGCCTGACCCCTCAGGGCCAGGGCGCGCGCGCCATCCATGAGGGCTGGGTCGAGAAGACCGGCAAGCTGCCGGTCAATCCGTCGGGCGGCCTCAAGGCCAAGGGCCATCCGGTCGGCGCCACCGGCGTCTCCATGCATGTCATGGCGGCGATGCAGCTGACCGGCACGGCGGGCGGCATCCAGATCAAGGATGCCGACATGGTCGGCCTGTTCAACATGGGCGGTGCGGCGGTCGCCAACTTCGTCAGCATCCTCGAGCCGCTGCGGTAGCGCGATGACCGGCTTCAAGGCGATCCTGCTGCGCGAGCAGGATCGCAAGGTCTCGGCCGCCATCGAAACGCTGACCCAGGACCAGCTGCCCGCGGGCGACGTGCTGGTCCGGGTCAGCCATTCGACGCTCAATTACAAGGACGGCATGGTGCTGAACGGCCTCGGCCGTCTGGTCAGGAGCTATCCCCATGTGCCGGGCGTCGATTTCGTGGGGGTGGTCGAACAGTCGACCAGCCCGGACTGGCAGGCGGGCGATCCGGTCATCCTGACCGGCTGGCGCGTCGGCGAATGGCATTGGGGCGGCTATGCGCAATATGCCCGCGTCAAGGCGGAGTGGCTGGTGCGCCTGCCCGACGGCATGACGCCCGCGCGCGCCATGGCGATCGGCACGGCCGGTTTCACCTCGATGCTGGCGGTGATGGCGCTGGAACGGCATGGCCTCAAGCCGGGCGACGGCGACGTGCTGGTGACCGGTGCCGCCGGCGGCGTCGGCAGCGTCGCGGTGGCGCTACTCGCCAAACTCGGCCATCGCGTCGTGGCCGCCACGGGACGTCCGGAAACCCATGAGTATCTGGCCGGCCTCGGCGCCGTCGATTTCGTGGGTCGCGCGGAATTGGCGCAGCCGGTGACCAAGCCGCTGCAGGCCGAGCGCTGGGCCGCCGCGATCGACTCGGTCGGCTCGACCACGCTCGCGACGCTGCTGACCCAGTTGAAGAATCGCGGCGCCGCTGCCGCCTGCGGTCTCGCCGGCGGCGCCGATCTGCCGGCGAGCGTCATCCCGTTCCTGCTGCGCGGCGTCAGCCTGCTGGGCATCGATTCGGTCTTGTCGCCGTTACCCGAACGGCGCACGGCCTGGGACCGGCTCGCCCGCGAACTCGATCCGGCCCTCATCGACGGCATGGTCGAGCTGATCGGCCTCGGCCAGCTGCCGGACTATGCCAACCGCATCCTCAAGGGCCAGATCCGCGGGCGGGTCGTGGTCGATGTGAACGCGTAGGGCGAAGTTCGATCGAAGGCACGGATATCGGCCTGCTCCGTCAGCTCCTCCCGGCCTTGATCGTGCCGGACCCGGCCTTGCTGCTCGACAGGGTGCCGGTCACTTTCGCGACTTCGATGTCGCCGGAACCGACGGTCGAGAGCGCCGCGTCCTGAACCGTCGCCATGATCTTGAGCGCGCCGGAACCGGCGACCGAGGCCGCGAGCGTCCCGATCCGTCCGTTGTCGATCGTGAATTTGCCGCTGCCGCGCACATCGATCTTCAGGCTCGGCATGTCGGTGTTGCCGATGCGGAAATCACCACTGCCGGCGATCTGCACCGCCGCGGGCCCGCTGGTCTGGCCGATATTCACGCTGCTGGAGCCCAACAGCCGGATATCGAGATCGGTGGCCGATACCGCCGTGAGATAGCCTGATCCGGCGAGACGGGCATGCAGGCTGCCACCCACGGCGCCGACGATATAATTCGTCGAGCCGCCATTGTTGATGTCGATCGACATGCCAGCCGGTACCTGGATCGAGACGGTGGTCTTGGGCCGATCGACAGCGGTCGAGGGGCAGGAGTGCCGCTTGCGTGTGACCGACGCGGTCTCGCCGCCCTTGAATACGAAGTCCTTGAGCTCGCCGTCCTTACTCGAGGTCGCCTCGACCATGACCTTGCCTGCAAGATCGGCCTTGGGCTGGATCTCGACCCGGTCCACGCAGTCGAGGTCGACCGACAGCGTCTTGCCCTCGACCATCTGGCTGACGGTCTCGGCGTGCGCGGCCAACGAGGTGAGGCTCAACACGATAAACGTTGCGGCGGCGGCAGACAGGCTGTGACGGGACATTAATGTCGCTCTTTCTTTCGCATGAGAGGCCGGGTGTGATCGAGGGCACGTCGCAATGATAGCGTGTTCGCGCGGCTGCCGTCACGCCCCTGCCGCAAACGACGGCAAGCCGCGGTCGCGGCTCGGCAAGGCGGGCATCGATCCGGCCGAGCGCGGGGCCTACCGGCCGGTAACCGCCGGCCGCACCGGTACCTCGACATCGCAGACCGAGAAATCCGCCCCCTTGGCCGCACGCGTCTTTGCCACCAGAGCGGCGAACGCCGGGGCGTGCTCGTCCATCCGCTCGAAGCGCGGCCGATCGGCGTCGGGCAGGTCGGCAGCCAGGCGCACGCGCAGCATCCGGTCCGGCGCTTCCGGCGGTTCGCCGACCGCGATGGCGCGGACCACGTCCAGCCCGACCACGACCCGGCCGAACGCGGTGTAATCATGGTCGAGCCGCCGGGCGGGATCGCGCATGAAGAAGATCTCGCTGTTGGCGCTGCCCGGCGCCTCCTGCCGGCCCATGCCGACCACGCCCGAGCAATAGGCGGCCCAAGCCCCAACCCGTCCGTCCGGCCGCGGCACGCCGCCCGCGATCGGCAGGGAACCCACGAAGCCTGCGATGCCGTCGGATGCCTTCGCCACCGGCAGATAGCTGCCGGCATCGAGCCGGAAGCTGAATTCGGGCGCCAGGTCCGGATGGGCCGACGTGCCGCCGTCCTTGTTGTTGGGGTTGCCGGTCTGGTCGACGAAATGGTCGATCACCCGATGGAACAGCAGGCCGTCATAGACCTGTTCCTGGGCGAGCAGGATCACCCGTTCGACCGCGCGCGGCGCCAACGCCGGCTGCAGCTCGACCAGGATCCGGCCCTTGGTCGTGTCGATTACCAATGTCCTGGCCGGATCGAGCGGATGCCAGGTCTGGGCGGTCGCAGGCAATGCTGCCGCGAGGCCGAGCAGGGTAGCGATGAGTGCGCGGAGCTGCATGGATAAGGTTCTCCTTACGCCCCGCGACGAATCGCTTCGCGATAGACGATATAGAGCCCGCTGCCGATCACCAGCACCGCGCCGACGAGGATGGTCGGAGTCGGGACGTCGCCCCAGACCAGATAGCCGAGCAAGGTCGCCAGCAGCATGTTGGCATAGTCGAACGGCGCCACGATCACCGGCGGCGCCAGAGAGAAGGCATGGGTGAAGGCGATCTGTCCGGCACCACCCAACAGGCCCATGGCGACCAGCATGGTCCAGTCGGCGCTGGCCGGCGTCACCCAATAGAACGGCAGCGCGGCACCGGTCGCCAGCGTGGCGAAGACCGTGAAGGAGGCGACTGTCGGTGCGTTGCCGTCGGTCGCCGACAGCCGTCGGATCGTGATGATCGACAGCGAATAGGTGAGGGTGCCGAGCAGCGCCACGCCGGCGGCGATGCCGATCAGGCCGGAGCCCGGCCGCACCATGATCAGCACGCCCACGAACCCGACGAGGACCGCCGACCAGCGCCGCCAGCCGACGTGCTCGCCCAACAGCGGCACCGACAGCGCGGTGATGAACAGCGGAGCGGCGAAACCGATCGCGACCACGTCGGCGAGCGGCATCAGCGCGAAGGCCTCAAAGAAGCTGATCAGCGAAACGAAGCCGATGACGGCGCGCACGGCCTGCAGCTTAGGTTGCCTGGTCTTGAGTGCCCGCCAGCCGCCCTGGCGCCGGATGAGCCAAGCCAAGGGGATCAGCGCGAACAGGCTGCGAAAAAACGTCACTTCGACGACGGGATAGCGCGCCGCCTGGTATTTGATCAGCGCGTCCATGAAACCGTAGAGCAGGACCGCCAGCAGCATGAAGCCGATCCCAGCGCCATTCTGGCGGGCGGTGGTGGAACGCGGAACGGCAAGGGACATGGGGACTCTGACGGTCGTTGCCCGTCATCCTAACGGCGACGGGCCGGCGCTGGCTAGCTGGCCCGTCGGTTTAGTAGAGCGAGATCGGTGGGCGCGGTGGCAGTTTCTTCGGCAGGGCATCGCTCCAGGCGGCCCGGAGAGCGGCCTCCAGCTCGGCGTCGCTTAGTTTGTCCAGGATCGCGTTGGTCCAGCCTTGGCGGCCCCAGGCATTGTCGATCGCGCTGAACGCTTCGGGCTTCGCCTGGCAGTGCGCGACCTGGTCGGCGGGCGTAAATTTGAAATGCGCGCTCAAGCCGTCGGGGGTGAGGGTGACATAGGTCCGCACGACCATGAAGGCGAGCTGATCAAGGTGCAGTGTTTCGATCGTGCCCTCCAATGCCAGGGCCAAGCGCCGCAGATCGTCAGCCGTCGCCATCGATATTGTCCTTCCACCCAATCGCCATTCCCGCGAGGTCGGGATATCAGATTGGCAGCAAAACCCTCGAAAAGCAGCCCCATTGATCACCGGCGGCCGTCCGGCGATGCCTAGGCGCCTTTGCGCCGCGGCTTCGGTTTGGGCAAGGCGCGCATCCAGACGATCCTGAGCGCACTCTCCAGTTCGGCCGCACTCAGGTTGGCGAGTATGGCCGTGGTGGCGCCGCGCTTGCCCCAGGCGTTGGGAATCGCGGCGAAAGCATCGGGTGCCGTCGTGCATTTCAGCGCCTGCTCGTCGGGCGTGAACATGAAATTGGCGGTCAGCCCGTCGGCGGCCAGCGTCACAAAGATGCGGGCGACCTTGAAGGCCGCCCGATCGAAATGCGGCGCCTCGGTCGTGCCCTCCAGTGCGAGCGCCATCCGGCGCAGATCCGCTGCCGTCGCCATGATCGTTTCCTCCGTTGCGTCAACCTGCTCGCCCGTGCTTCATCGCGACCCATGACACCCGAGGCGCTCCAGGCGCGCATACTCTATCGCGACGCCGACATTCTGATCATCGACAAACCGGCGGGCCTGCCGGTTCATGCCGGACCCCGGACCGCGTCGGACCTGGAGGCGCTGCTGCCGGCCCTGCGCCTCGATGGGCGCGAGGTGCCGCGGCTCGCCCATCGCCTGGATACGGATACGTCCGGCTGCCTGGTGCTGGCGCGCCATGCCAAGGCGCTCACCCGCCTCGGCCGCGCCTTTTCCGGTCGGGACGTGGAGAAGACCTATTGGGCCGTGGTCGAGGGCGGGCCGGCGGCGGATCTGGGCCGCATCGATCTGCCGCTGAAGAAGGTCAGCGACCAGTCCGGCTGGAAGATCGTGGCCGATGCCAAGGGCCAGACGGCGGTGACGGATTTCCGCGTGCTCGGCCGCGGCGACGGCGTCGCCTGGCTGGAGCTGAAGCCCGCAACCGGCCGGACGCATCAGTTGCGCGTCCATGCGCGCGAGGCCGGCTGGCCGATGGTCGGCGACCCGTTCTACGGCAGCGGCCAGACCGCGGATCGCCCGCTGCATCTGATGGCGCGGCGCATCGCCTTGCCGCCGCTCGGCGCCAATCGGCCGGCGGCCAGCGCCGAAGCGCCGCCCCCCGACCATATGCGCGCGTTGCTCCTGGCTTGTGGGTTACAAGAATAGGGCGTTGATCTGCGGATGGGTCATGGCGCCCTCGGCGAGCGGACCCGAGGCACCTTCGTCGAGGAACGCCTTGGCCAGGCCCGCGGCGCGGCCCCAGAGCGACTGGCAGATGCCGGACCCGGCGCTCAAGCGCCGCACGCCCAGGGATGCGAGTTCGGCCGCCGGCGGCAGGCCCTTCCAGGCGAGCAGATTGACCGGCAGCGGCGTCGCCTCGACCACCGCCCGGATCGTCGCCGGATCGACCAGGCCGGGCACGAAGATGCCGTCGGCGCCGGCCCCGCGATAGCGCTCGGCGCGGGCGATGACCTCGGCCAGACGCTCGGCCTCGGGCACCAGGCCCCGCAGATAGACGTCGACCCGGGCATTGACGAACAGATCGACGCCCTTGCCCGCGACGACGCGCCGGATGCGCTCGATCTTGGCGGCCAGAAGCTCCGGCGCGCTGCCGCCGTCCTCGATATTGATGCCGACCGCGCCGGCATCGACCAGCATCGCGATATTCTCGCCGACCGTCGCCGGATCGGTCGCATAGCCGCCTTCGGCATCGACCGACAGCGGGATGCCGACGATGCGGGTGATGGCGGCGACCACCCTGGTCAGATCGCGGATCGGCAGTGTGTCGCCGTCCGGATAGCCCTGCGCCCAGGCGACGCCGGCGCTCGTGGTCGCGATCGCCGGCGCCCCGACGCTCTCGATCAGGCGCGCGCTGCCGGCGTCCCAGGCATTGGCCAGACGCAGCGGCGTCTTGTTCTGGTGCAGGGCACGGAAGGTGGCGGCGAGATTGCTCATCATAGGCTCCTTTTCAGATAGGCCGGATCGGCGGCCCAGAGATGTTGGGCGGCATAGGCGCGCCAGGGGCGCCAGGGTTCGGCCCGATCGGCGAGGGCCGCCGGGCTCGGCCGCGTGCCGTCGGGGGCGGCGGCCCCGCGCAACAGGCCGATGTCGCTCGCCGGAAACGCATCGGTCTCGCGCACGGCGCGCAAGGCGATGTAATGGGCAGTCCATTCGCCGATGCCGCGGATCCGGCGCAGCCGCGCCAAGGTCTCCTCGATCGTGCCCAGCGGCTGGAACAGGTGCGGGTCTGCCAAGGCCGCCTCGGCCAGCGCCACCAGGGCCGTGCGGCGGGCACCGGGCATGCCGAGGGCGCCCAGATCCGTCGCGATCACCTGGGCCGGAGTCGGGAAAGCCAGGGCCAGCGCCGGGTCGATGCGCTGCTCGGCCGGCACGGCGACGCCACACAGGCGGACCAATTGACTGGCCAGCCGCCGCGCGGCCTCGACCGTCACCTGCTGGCCCAGCACGGCGCGTACCGCCAATTCGAACCCGCTCCAGCCGCCGGGGGCGCGCAGGCCCGGCCGCTCTGCGACCAGTGGCGCCAGCAGCGGGTCCTGGGCCAGGTGGGCGCCGATCATGGCGACGTCGGCGCTGAGGTCGAACACGCGGCGCACGCTGGCGACGATGGCGGGCAGGGCCGCGACGTCGGGAAAGCGGATGGTCGCGACCAGGCTTTGCTTCTGCGGCAGGTCGCGCACCTCGATCGTGCCCAGGCGGTCGTCATGCTGCACGGTGCGGCGATAGCAATCGCCCGCCACCTGCTCGATGCCGTCGATGGCGCGGCCGCTGAGGAAGGCCAGCATCGCCGGCCAGTCATAGGGCGGGCGGTAGCGGAGGCGCAGCACCACGCCGCTCTCGGCGACCGAACCTTCGGGCAGCGCCTGCACCGCCTTGCGCCGGAGCGCGCTCGGCGGCCGGCGGAACAGGTCCTGAAAGATCTCGTTGAAGCGGCGGACGCTGCCGAAGCCCGCGGCCATGGCGATCTCGGTCATCGGCATGCGCGTGTCATGGATCAATTGCTTGGCGAACAGCACGCGCCGGGTCTGGGCGACCGCAATCGGCGAGGCGCCCAGATGCTGCTTGAACAGGCGGCGTAGCTGGCGACCACCGACGCCCAGGCGCTCGGCCAGCCGATCGACGCCGGCCTCGTCGCCGTCGAGGGCGCCTTCGGCGATCAGCGCCAGTCCGCGGGTGACGGTGTTGGACGTGCCGCGCCAGGCGCCCAGATCCGGTGCCGTCTCCGGCCGGCAGCGCAGGCAGGGCCGGAAACCCGCCTCCTGCGCCGCCGCCGCCGACGCGTGCCAGCGGCAATTCTTGAACTGAGGGGTGCGTGCCGGGCAGACCGGACGGCAATAGATCCCGGTCGAGGTCACGCCGACGAAGATCCGGCCATCGAAACGCGGATCGCGGGTCTCAAGCGCCCGATAGCAGGCGACGGGATCGAGCTGTTCCATGGGTGGGAGAATGCCACCGGGCGACGATGGGCGCTCGCGCTTTTCGGACTTGGTCAAATATTCGGATGCGCTTCAGGCGAAGGCGAGCGCGAACAGTTCGAGCGGCGCGCGCTTGCCGCGCAGTTCGACCAGACCCAGCGAGCGTGCCCCGACGTCGGCCGGCAGGGTCAGTTCGGACAGCAACGCCGCCGAGATGCAGATATCGATGCCGTGCTGCTTCGCTGCCTGAAGCAGGCGGGCGGTGGTATTGAGCGTATCGCCGAAAAACACGATCTCGCGCTTGGCGTCGCCGACCTCGCCGGAGACGACCGGACCGCCGTGCAGGCCGATGCGAAATTCCGGCACCAGGCCGAAGCGGCCCCGGTAATGGGCAGCACGCTCGCCGATTTTGGCTTGGATCGCGCGGGCACAGGCGATCGGTGCTGCTCGGCGGGCCGCCCGCTTCAGCGGCCAACTGACGGAAATCTCGTCGCCGCGATATTGATAGATCTCGCCGCCGTGTTCGGCGATCGGCTGGGCAATGTCGAAATAGAACTGGCTCAGCAGCGCCTGGGTCTCGGTCTCGCCCAGCCGCTCTGTGATGGCGGTCGAGCCGACGAGGTCGAGAAATAGAAAGGCGCGATCGTCACGGACCGGCCGATTGTAGCGGCCGATGGCGAGCTTGAACAAAACCGACCCGCCGACCAGACGCACGACCTTCCACAGCAGGACGAGACGCCAGGAGACATCGAGCGAATAGAGGATCGAATTCTCGTTGGCGTAGCTGGAGCCGTCGATCAGGTTACCGGCCAGGTCGAGGGCTGCGATCACCACACCGAAATAGACCGCCAGCTCGACGAGGGTGGAGACGTAGAACGGCTGGCGCTGCAGCCAGCGACCAGGGCCGGTCCGCTCCAGTCCCAGGCGCGCCAGATAGAGCCCCAGCGAGATCACAAGGCCGGTCAGGGCGGCGTCGAGATAGTTGCCCGGCAGATTGTCCTTGAGCGCGCGATAGCTGAGGCCCGCAACGATGCCGCTCACCGAAAACAGCACGAAGCGCGGAGCCTCGATCCGGATGGCCGACCGCATATTCATCTTGCCGCCATCAATCCTGCGGCAGCGCCGGCAGGGACGCCAGCAGCGCCATCGACGGCTCGACCACTTCGATCGGCAGATGGATGCCACGGACCGGGTGGTTGCCGAGCGACAGCGTGCCTTCGCCCAGCGCGTCGGCGAAATCCGACGACATCAGCAACGGCCGGCCGAGCGTCTTGGTCAGTTCCTGGATGCGCGCCGCACGGTTGACCGCGGGCCCGACGATGTTGAAGGCCTGGCGATTGCCGCCGCCGACATTGACATGGATGATGTTGCCGAGGTCGAGGCCGAGGCCGAAGGCGATCTCGCGGTCCTGGGTGGCGCGGCGGGCTTCGTTCCAGCGGCCGAGTTCGGTCCTGGCCTCGGTCGCGGCCATCAGCGCGCGTCGGCAAGCTTCGGCGTCGCCGCCCTCTTCGTTGACCGCGAAGAACATCAGGATCGCATCGCCGATGAACTGCACGATCTCGCCGGCATGCCGGTCGGCGGCGGCGCCGGCCAGGCCGAAATAGACGTTGAGGATCTGCACGACCTCTTCGAGCGGCGCGCCTTCGGTCAGTGACGTGAAGCCGCGCAGATCCGAATACCAGAGCGCCGCCCGCCGCTGGGTGCCTTCGCCCAGCGTCACCTGGCCCTGGGCCAGGAGCCGTGCGGTCTCATGACCGAGATAGGTCTCCAGCAGATTGTCCATGCCGTTGCGCAGCGCCAGCGTCTCGATCACCGGGGTCGATTTGCTGATGAAGCGGCGCAGCATCTCCATCTGTTCGGCCGTGAAGCCGCCGGGCTGCCGGGTCGCGAAGGACGTGGCATGGATCTGGCGGTTCGAGAAGATGATCGGGCCGATGGTGTAGTGGGTGAAGCCCTGGGCGCGCAGATCGGTGACGATCGCCCAGCGATCCTCCTCGCCCGGACGGATCGGCGCGTCGATCCAATGGCCGGTCTCCCAGACCTTCTTGACCGGGCTCCTGAGGAAGGCGGGCGTCATTTCGGCGCCGCGAACCGCGCGGCGCACCTCCAGCGGCTGGTCGCGCTGCCAGATGCGCCAGACCGACATGGTGCGCGGGTGCACGACCTTGATATGGGTCGACACCCGCTCCAGCGGCAGGCCGCGTTCGGTGAGGAAACTGCAGGCGCCGATCAGGAATTCGCCGACATCGGGCACGAAGCGGCCGATCGTCTCGATCCAGGTCGCGTAGGCCCGGCTCAACTCGTCGACACTCATCATGCGGTCCCCAGCCGGAGCCGCCGGGCCAGGCGGAACGGCGTCTCGGGCGCGTCCTGGACGAACAGTGCCATGCCGAGCGCCGTCGGCTGGGCGAGTGCCGGCGCCAAGAGGTCGGTCAGATAGGCCGCGATGCGCGGTCGGTCGGTGTCGGAGAGGCGTGCGGTCAGGGTCATGTGGAACCGATATTCGTCGAAAACATAAGGATAGCCCCATCGGGCCAGATATTCTTCCTGCCGGGTCGAGAGCGGCACCTGGCGCCGGCGCGCCATTTCGGCCTCGGTTGAGGGCGCGCGGAACCGGTCGAACCGCTCGACCGCCAGATCCGCCAGCCGCTTCAGCGCCGCCGACGGCTCGCGTGGTACCAGCGCCAGAAACCCGCCGAGCGTCGCCACCTGCAGAGCCAGCGGCGGCAGCGCCATCTGCTCCGCCGCGAACACCGACAGGGCCGCATGGAGCCCGTCCGGCGTTCGGCCGCTGGCCAGCGCCATGGGCGGCTTCAGCGTGCCGTGGAACCCATAGTGCCGCGCGTCCCGCGTGAGATCCCGCCATCGGTCGCGCGCCAGCCACAGCGGCAGCTCCGGCGGCGCCTCGGCCCCGGTCTCGGGATCACGGCCAAGCCAGGCTGACGCCAGCCGCCAAAGTGGCTGGTCGGCCGGCGGCACGGCATAGATCGCGTAGCGAACGCTCAAATCCGGTCTCGCTTTCTTGTCTGTCCCGATCTTCCTCGCCGGGTTCGGCGTCCGATTGTAGTCGTTCGCCGCAGCGCCGCCTATCCGTATGATGGCGAACGCCGATCGCCTCCGGCATGGTCAATGAAACGTTAATCCGCCCATGGTTTGCTGGGCGGATCGATCAGGGGATGGGACGGGTTCATGGCGGAGACGGCGGTATCGGGTGGGGTGATCGCATTGGGCGACCCGGTGCCCTGGTTCAGCGGCCGGACCATCACCGGCGCGCAGATCGATCTGCATGTCGATGCCGGCCGCTGGGTCGTGCTGTGTTTCTTAGGTTCGCTCACGGCGCCGCCGTCGATGGCGGAGCTCGCCGCCATCCTCAACGCATGCGCCGCCGCGTTCCGCGAGGATCATTGCGTGTTCTACGGCGTGCTGTCGGAGATGCCGGCCGACATCGGCCTCCTCGCCAGCATTTCCGGCCCGGCGATGGGCTATATCGTCGACGAGACCGGCGAGATCGCGCGGGCCTATGGTGCCGAGGGCTCGCGCCGGACCTTCGTTCTCGATCCGATGCTGCGCGCCGTCGCCAATATCGCGTTCGATCATGCCGATGGCCATGCGGCGGTGGTGACCGGCTTTCTCAATCACCTGCCCGAGGTCGACGGCCAGGCCGGCGTACCGCTCTCGGCACCGGTGCTGATCGTGCCGCGCGTGTTCGATTTCGATCTGTGCGATGCGCTGATCGATCTCTACAAGCGCCAGGGCGGCGAGGATTCGGGCTTTCTGCTCGACCAGGGCGGCAAGACCGCGACCGTGGTCAATCACGCGCTGAAGCGGCGCCAGGATCTGGTGCTGGTCGATCCGCAGACCCGCGCCATCCTGCGCGACCAGATCGTGCGCCGGCTGCTGCCGCCGATCGAGCGCTTCTTCCAGTTCAAGGCAACCCGCATGGATCGCTACATGGTCAGTTGCTACGACGCGGACCTCGGCGGCCATTTCTTCCGCCATCGCGACAATCTCAACGCCGGCGCGCGCCATCGGCGTTTCGCGGTCTCGCTCAATCTCAACAGCGACTACGATGGCTGCGATCTGCGCTGTCCCGAATTCGGCCGCCAGACCTACCGGGCACCGGCGGGCGGCGCGGTCGTATTCTCCTGCGGCATGCTGCATGAGGTGACCCCGATCACGCGCGGGCAGCGCTATGCCTTCGTGCCGTTCCTCTATGGCGAGGAGGATGCCGCCGTGCGCGAGGCGATGAACGCCCAGCTGCAAAGCGGCGAAACCCATTATGTCGGCGGTCTCGATCGCCTGTTCCCGGATGCGGCCTGACATGGAACCGATCGAACTCGCCCAATGGACACCGATCCGGCTGACCTTGGAACGGCCGGAGCCGGTCGTGGACTGGTGCGATCTGCGCGGCATCGCGTTCCGCGAGCCGTTCTTCATGCAGACCGTGGCACGCTGGGCCAACCAGACTGCCGAGGGCGGTGCGGCCCCGCGGCCGGTGATCCGCACCCTGCTGTCGGCGCTCGAGGCGGTCGACGGCGTCGGCGAGTGCCTCGAGCCATCGGGTTTCATCTTCCATATGTCGCGCTGCGGCTCGACCGTGCTGTCGCGCCTGTTCGGCACGGTGCCGGACACGGTGGTGATCTCCGAGGCCGAACCGATCAACAGCTTCCTCGAGGCCGACCCGGACGAACTCAATGAAGCAGCACTGGTCGCGTGCCTGCGCCTGATGATCCGCGCCCTGGGCCGCAAGCGCTTCGGCGACGAGCGGCACTATGTGGTCAAGTTCTCCAGCTGGAACGTCCGGCGGCTGGCGCTGTTGCGCGCGGCCTTTCCGAACACGCCCTGGGTCTTCGTCTATCGCCAGCCGGTCGAGGTCATCCATTCGGTGCTGAAGGGCCGGCCGGGCTGGATGCAGCTGCAGCGCTTTCCGGCCCAGGCGGAATATCTGCTGGGCATTCCGGCGGCCGAGTGCGCCGCCATGCCGGCCGAGGAGTTCTGCGCGCGCGGACTGGCGGGCTTCTGCGCCATGGCGCTGGCCGCCGATGACGGCCATGCGCTGTTCATCAATTACCGCGATCTGCCGCAGGCGGCCTGGGGTCCGGTCGCCCATCATTTCAACATCCCGCTCGCGGCCGAACATGTGGCGCGCATGCGCGAAGAGGCGCGCTATTCGGCCAAGGAGACCGATGGCCGGCCATTCGTCGCCGACGAGCCGGAGAAGGGCCGCGCCTCGCCGGAAATCCGGGCATTGTCGGCCCGCTGGCTGGGCGATCTGTTTGCGGAGATGCAGGCGCGCCGCGCCGCCGCGATCGAACCGTGACTCTCGTCGAGGCGACGATCGACGGGCTGCGGGCGGCCCTCGACGCCCGGCAGCTCACCTCGGTCGAGCTGGTCCGCGCCTATATCGCCCGGATCGAGGCGTTCGACCGCGGCGGCGCCGGGCTGAACTCGGTGCGCGAGATCAATCCCGACGCGCTGGCGATCGCCCGGCGCCGGGACCGGCAGCGGTTTCGGCCAGGTGCCAAGCGCGGGCCGCTCTACGGCATTCCGGTGCTGCTGAAGGACAATATCGCCACGGCCGATGCCCAGGCGACCACGGCCGGCAGCCCGGCCCTGGCCGGTGCCGTCGCGATCCGCGATGCCTTCGTGGCGGCCAGGCTGCGCCGGGCTGGCGCCATCCTGCTGGGCAAGGTCAATCTCACCGAATTCGCCAACTGGGCTGCGATCGGCATGCCGTCCGGCTATAGCGCGCTCGGCGGCCAGGTGCTGAATCCCTACGCGCCGGCGGTCGATGGGAACGGCATCCCGATCGTCATGCCGGGCGGCTCCAGCTCCGGCTCGGCGGTGGCGGCGGCCGCCAATCTGGCGACGGTCACGGTCGGCACGGAAACGGCGGGATCGCTGCTCAATCCCGCTTGCAACAATGCGCTGGTCACGGTCAAACCGACCGTCGGCCTCGTCAGCCGTGCCGGCATCCTGCCGATCGCCGCCAGCCAGGACACCGCCGGTCCGCTCGCCCGCACCGTGCGCGATGCCGCGATCCTGCTGGGCGTGCTGGCCGGACCGGACCCGCGCGACCCGGCGACCCGCGCGGCCCGGGGGCATATCCCGGCCGACTATACCGCGTTCCTCGATGCGGGCGGTCTGCACGGCGCCCGCATCGGCGTGCCGAGCGATCCCACGGAACCCGAAAACGACGCCTATTGGACCCAGCTCGAACCGGACCAGCGCCGGATCATGGAAGACGTGGTCGCCCGGCTCCGCGCGATGGGCGCCGTCATCATCGAGGCCAATATCCCGACCGCCGGCATCATCCGCGGGCCGGGCACCATGATCCCGGGGGCGGTGATCGAGGTGCCGGTCACCAACCGGTTCAATCCGCACAATGGCAAGCGCTTCCCGGTGCCATCCGTGCTGGTCTACGAGTTCAAGCACGGGCTTGCGGCCTATCTGGCCGAATACGCGCCCGACCATCCGGTGCGCAACCTGGCCGACGTCATCGCCTTCAACAATACGGCCAGTCAGCCGCCGCGCTTCGGCCAGGATCTGCTGCTGGCGGCAGCGGCGACGCGGGGCGATCTGAGCGAGCCCGACTACCACCGGGCCCGCGCGATCGACCTGAAACTATCGCGCGACGAGGGGCTCGACGCCTATTTCGATCGCTGGCAGCTGGATGCGGTGCTGTTCCCGGCGGCGCTCGGCAACGGCATCGCGGCGCGTGCCGGCTATCCGAGCGTCGGCGTGCCCGCCGCCTATCGCACCATCGCCGACGGCAAGCCGACGCCGCCCTATCCCTACGGCGTCAGCTTCACCGGCCGCGCCTGGAGCGAGCCGGCGCTGCTCAAGATCGCCTATGCCTGGGAACAGGCGAACCCGGTCCGAAAGCCGCCGGACAGCGCGCCGGAGCTTTGAGTCACCAGGGGACGGTCTGCCCGAGGTAATCGAGATATTCCAAGCCGGGCTTTCCCTGTTTCGCCAGCAGGACGTTCACCAGCTTCGGCACGCTTTCTTCGATGCTCAAACGCCCATCCGGTCCGCCCATGTCGGTGCGGACCCAACCGGGGGCCATGACCACCATCGCGCGCGGTGTCCCGGCGTGACGGGCGGCGAAGCTCCGCATGAACATGTTCAAGGCGGCTTTGCTGCCGCGATAGACCTCGCGCATCCCGGTCTCGTTGTTGGCGATGCTGCCCTGTCCGGATGACATCACGCCGACCAGGCCCGACGCAGGGACGTATTGTTCCAGGTGCTCGATCACCCGCATCGGGCTCAGCGCATTCGTGACCATGACCCTGACGAACTCGTCGGTCGTCACATCCGCGATCGTTTCGGCGGGGTTGTTCGTCACGCCGGCATTGACGAACAGCATGTCGAACAGTCGGCCTGACAAGCGGTCGCGCAGTGCTGCGACCTGATCCGGTGCGCAGATGTCCACGGTCTCGATCTCGACCCGGCCTTGGAACGCGTCCGCCAGGTCGTGCAGCAGCGTTCGCTTCCCGCCGCCCCGGACCGTGCCGACGACGTTCCAGCCTTGCTTCAGGAATTCGGCAGCCATGGCGTGGCCGAGACCGCGGGATGCGCCGATGATCAGGATTGTGGGCATGGTCGATCACTTTCGTTGGTTGGGCTGATCGCACATATGAGCCGCCCAGCGGGGGGCGCCAGACGCATCGAAATCAAAGTGTAGTTGCGTCTAATGCCATGTCAGGCACCGCGGGTCGGCCGCAATCGTCTCGGCAACCGATCGACGAGGTCTTCAGGTCGATTCTTTCCGTGTCGGGTTGGTGTCAACCACGAGAGAAAATCACGCGAGGTAGCCGGAAACGCCGTCCCACAACAGCTTCAACGCCGCTATGATGAGCAAGCCGTAGCAGGCCCGATAGGTCTGACGCTGATCCAGCGCGCCGTGCAGCCGCCAGCCCAACCATACGCCGGCGGGAATGGCGAGCAGGCAGACTGCCATCAATGTCCAGACCTCGGCAGTCGGCTTTACCAGGAGTAGCCACGGCACCGCCTTGGTCGCGTTGCCCACGGTGAAGAACATGCTGGTCGTGCCGGCATAGACGTCCTTGCTGAGGCCGAGGGGCAGCAGATACATCGCCAGCGGCGGTCCGCCCGAGTGCGCCACCATGGTCGTGATGCCTGAGGCGAGACCTGCCCCGATCGCCTTCGGCGTCGAGCGCGGACGGGTCGTTACCTTTGCGCCGGCGACAAACCATAGGCCGACGAAGATCAGGGTTATCGTCGCCATGACGATCGCGATGGCGCGATGGTCGAGGAACCGGAACAGCAAATAGCCGAACCCGATGCCGATCACGAGGCCCGGCAAGAGCAGCACGAGGTCCGGCTTCGACCAGGTCGAGGGCTTCCAGTAGCGCAGCGCGAACAGATCCATCGCGATGAACAAGGGTGCCAACAGGCCGCCGGCGGTGACCGGGTCCATCACGATCGACAGCAGCGGAATGCCGACGATGGAGAAGCCGCCGCCGAACGCGCCCTTCATGAAGCAGATCAGGGAGACGCCGGCAAAGGCGACCAGGATCGTGGTAACCGTCAACTCCATCTCATCGCCTCCATCATTGGCGCGCGGGCATCGCCGGCGCGAACGAGCCGCACGCTGGTTGACCGCGGCCTCTCACCCATCTCGGTGTAATCCGGTTGATGCGAATAAAATGTTCCGATACTTTTTCGGATCAATAGGAACATTGATCTCGGTGCAATAAATGGCCAAGTCCGAGTATCTGAAGCTGGCCGATGCCATCGCTGCAGAGATCGCTGACGGCACGCTCAAGCCGGGCGACCGGCTGCCGCCGCAACGCGATTTTGCTTACGAGCGCAAGATCGCCGTATCGACGGCGAGCCGCGTCTACGCCGAGCTGTTGCGCCGCGGTCTTGTCGTCGGCGAGGTGGGCAGGGGCACCTTCGTCTCGGGTGATGCCAGGCGCGGCGTGGCGGCGCTCAGTGAGCCGCGCGGTATCCGGATCGACTTCGAGTTCAATTACCCGATGCTTACCGATCAGACCGCGCTTATCGCAAAAAGTCTGAATGGGCTGGAGAAGCCAATGGCGCTCGATGCCGCATTGAGACAGGCGACCAGCGTCGGAACGCCGACGGTTCGCAGCGTTGCAGCCGAGTGCCTGTCGCAGGGTGCATGGTCCCCTGCGCCCGAACAGTTCGTCTTCGCCGGCAACGGACGGCAGAGCATCGCCGCAGCGCTCGCTGCCATCGTTCCGACCGGCGGCCGCTGCGGCGTCGAGGCGTTGACCTACCCCTTCATCAAGGGCATCGCTGCCCGACTGGGTATTTCACTGGTGCCGCTGGCGATGGACACAGGCGGCGTACGCCCTGACTCGGTGGAAAAGGCGCATCGCGAGGCGCATCTTTCAGCCATCTACATCCAACCGGCGATCCAGAACCCGTTGGGCATGACGATGACCGCGGCGCGCCGGGCCGATCTCCTGCGCGTCGTCGAAAAGCTGAACCTCCCGATTATCGAGGACAATGTCTACGGCTTCCTCGACGATGAGCCGCCGCTTGCGGCGCTCGCGCCGGACGCCTGCATTGTCATCGACAGTCTCTCCAAGAAAGTCGCTCCGGGCCTGACGCTGGGCTTCATCGTGCCGCCGCTGCGATTGCGCGAAGGCGTGATGGCCTCGGTGCGTTCGGGCGGATGGACCGCTTCAGGATTTGCGTTGGCGGCCGCTCAGCGGATGATGGGCGACGGTACCGTTGCCGAGCTGACGAGGCTGAAGCGGCTCGATGCACGCGTGCGTCAGCAGCTGGCGGCCGATCGCCTCTCGGGCTTCGACATCCAGACCAGCGGAAAATGTTACCACCTGTGGCTGACGCTGCCGCCACATTGGCGCTCGCAGACTTTCGTTGCGGCCGCGGCCAGGCGCGACGTCGCATTGACGCCCTCGACGACCTTCGCCATCACTCCCGGCCACGCGCCGAATGCGATCAGGCTGGCGCTGGCGGCGCCGACCGTCGATCAGCTCGATATTGGTCTGCACACCATAGCTGCGATGCTGAACGGCAAGGAGGATGATTTCGATTCGACCGAGTGAGCTGGAGCCAGATGACGTGTCGCCCTTGGGGTCGGATCGCTATACAGCCGGTATGCCGCGCCGCTTCTCCCGCCGTCGCAGCAGCGCGCCGCGCCAGGCCTCGGCCAGGGGCGGGCAGGCGATGACCCGGTCGATCGCCTCGTCGTCGTCCGTGTCGCGATAGGTCACGCGCACGACTTCTTCGACGGTCGGATAGCCCGGGTCGCGCTCCAGGAGGTCGATCGGGTCGCCGGCGGCGACGGCACCGGGGACGAGGCAACGCAGGTAGAAGCCGGTCTTGCCGGTCTCCTGCACCCAGAGCGCCAGATGCGGCTCGCCATGCAGCATGCCCAGCTTGAAGCAGGGCCCGCGCGGCTGGGTGACCTGGAAGCGGGCGGCGCCGACCTGCAGCACGTCGCCGATGCGGATTTCGGTCTCGACCAGGCCGCGGACGCTGAAATTCTCGCCGAACGCGCCGGGGGCGAACGGCGTGCCCAGGCGTTCCGACCAATAGGGCAGATGCTCGGTCGCATAGACGCAGACCGCCTTGTCGGGGCCGGCGTGATTGACGAGGTCCGCCTGGCCGTCGCCGGCACAGCCTTCGGGCCCGATCCGCACGGCACCGGCGACGGGCCCCTTGCGGATGCCGCTCATCACCTCGCGATCGGGGCTGACGAGCGGGCCGGGCAGGCCGATATTGAGCTGGATCAGAGTCAGGGCGGCATCCTCGGCAGCGTGGGTTCGCCACCGAGGATAGCCCGAAATTTTAGCCGCGGGTACGGGCGTTGTGCTTGGCGCGGTAGATGTGGTTGCTCTGGCGGTTGGCAATGCGCTGGGTCCGCGCCTGCTCGCGCGCGCTCACATGGCCGTTGGCGCCGGCGACGGCTTCGGAATGGTCCAAATGGGCTTGGCCACGGTCGATGCTGCCGGCCTCGCGATTGGTGACCTGACCCGACTTGATGCCGTTCTCGGTGCGCTGATCCTGGTTGGCGTCGCGGGCGACATCGGCCTGCATGCGCTGGCTCGACGCGCTGTTCGGATTGCCGGTGACCGCATTGGTCTTGTCGCTATGGATCGCCGCACTCTCGCGGTTCTGGGCGGCCTGGATGCGGGCCTGCTCGGCCGGGGACACGCTGCCGTTCCTGTCGGCATTCGATTCCATATGGTCGATATGAGCTTCACCCTGTTCCAGGTGGGCGGCCTCGCCGGTCGAGAGCTGGCCGGACTTCAGGCCCTGGTCGATCCGGTCCTGCTGATTGGTGTCGCGCTGCTGGTCGGTGCTGACGGCCTGGGCGGACGCGCTGCCGATGGAGAGCGCGAGCACGGCACAGGCGGTTAAAAGCTGCGTGCGGACCATTTTATTTCTCCAAGTTATCGTTGCACTGCTTGGAGATACGCTTGGGGTGACCGGGTCAGCCCCGTGACAAAAAAGGGGCGACGCAGTGGAAGTCGATCAGATCACCCGGTCGCCGCGGCTCCAGACGCCGCGGACCAGCGGCATGTCGCCGGTGTCGCGCACGCGGACCAGATCGGCGCGCAAACCGGTGGCGATGCGGCCGCGGTCGTCGAGCCCGACCCGGGCGGCCGGCGTGGCGGTGACCGTGCGCACGGCCCGGGGCAAGTCATAGCCGATCTCGGCGCGCGCCAGCAGGAACGCGCCATGGATCAGGCTCATCGGCACATAGTCCGACGACAGGATGTCGAGCAGCCCGCCCCGGGCGAGGTCGAGCGCCGAGACATTGCCGGAGTGCGAGCCGCCGCGCACGACATTGGGCGCGCCCATCAGGATCGCCATGCCGCGGCCGCGCGACGCCTCGGCCGCATCCATGGTCGTCGGGAATTCGGCGACCTGCATGCCGTCGGCGATCGCCTCGTCGACATGGGCGACGGTGGCATCGTCATGGCTCGCCAGCGTCAGGCCGTTCTCATGGGCCAGCGCCACGATCTTCTGCCGGTTGCTGGCGCCGAACCGGGCCGAGGCCTCGGTCTGCTGCGCCACGTATTTCTCGAACTCAGCGTCCGACCAGCCGTGCTTCTTGATGTAGTAGTAGCGGTATTTCTCGATGGTCGTGAACTGCCGCTGGCCGGGCGTATGGTCCATGATCGAGACCAGGCGCAGGCCCGGATCGCCGATGAATTCGGCGAACAGGCTGGCCGTGTCCGGATGGCTGATCTCGCACCTGAGATGCAGCAGATGCTCGGCGCGCAGCAGGTTCTTCGAGCGCGCCTCGCGGATCGAATTGGCCATGCCGGCCAGGATCTCCAACCGGTCGCCGCCCGACGAGGTCTCGCCGACGCAGAGCGCGTCGAACACCGTCGTGATGCCGGCCGATGCCACCTGGGCGTCATGGCCGACGATCGCCGCCATGGCCGGCCAGCGCGTGTTCGGCCGCGGCACGAAATGCTTTTCCAGATTGTCGGTATGGAGCTCGACCAATCCCGGCAGCAGATAGTCGCCATTGAGATCGAGCGCGGAGGCCACGCCGGTGCCGCCCTCGTCGATCCGGGTGATCACGCCGTTTTCGATCACGACGGTGCCGTCGATCACCCGGTCCTCGAGCACGAGCCGGGCGTTGGTCAGCACCGCATCCTGTGGTCTGGTCATGCCGCCG
>Ga0302314_10000488_pt1 | contig 73991 bp, 63 predicted proteins | sample III_Palsa_N2_3_FD_200533 | JGI IMG/M metagenome (GOLD analysis project Ga0302314, IMG submission 200533) | Peat permafrost microbial communities from Stordalen Mire near Abisko, Sweden - III_Palsa_N2_3 | ecosystem: Environmental > Terrestrial > Soil > Palsa > Peat permafrost | place: Sweden...
ACGGCTCGATGCGAGCCCACTGTTCATCGGAAAACCAAAATAAATCAGACATGATATCGCCTCCCTCGAAAGGAAGTGAATCACATCTCTCAGCTCCTGTGAATCCCGTTTATGGGTCCGGACCCATAGCCCTTGCCCGCCGGAGGCCCTTAAATCACCCAAGCCCCAACTTATCCGCAAACAACAACCGCCCAGCCGCCAGATGCCACAGCGCCTGCGGGAAATCGTCAGGTGCCATCGCAAAGCACCCATCGCTCCGCCCCAAATGCCCCCATTTCGCCAGCATATCGGGCGCGGCGTACCATGCCGGGTGCATCACGATCGCGCGCGTCGCCGCATTGGTATTGTCCGGATCAAGCCCGCCCAGCCGGATCGACGACCCGTATTTGCCGTCATACCATTCGTAGGTGATGAACGCCCCCCGCGACGTCGCCTCGCTGCCGATATCGTTGGAAAACCGCTTCAAAAACCCATCGTGTTCGCTGTCCGATCCTTTGCCGTGGGCGACGAGGAACGAATGGACCATGCCCGCTTCCAGATCGGCAAAGTGGAGCCGGGGCAAGGACGAGGGCAGCGCGAAATCGGCAATGCCGACGACGTCGGTGCGCCAGACCGAAGCGCGCACGCGATCGAGTTGGCCTTTCGCGACGGCCAGAACGCGGCGGTGCTGCGGCGAAATCTCATAGGGCTGCGCGAAGACGCGCGGAGCCAGCGCACCCGTGGCCAGCGCGCCAGCCAGCAGCGCGCGCCTGGTCAGGATCGGCGTCAGGTCCGGGCTCCAAGCGCGACCAGCGCATCACCATCGACGCGCATGACGGTCCATTCGTCCATCGGCCGCGCGCCGAGCGATTTGTAGAACCCGATCGACGGCGCATTCCAGTCGAGCACCCACCATTCGAGCCGGGCGCAATCGCGTTCGATCGCGAGCGCGGCCAGGTGCGCGAGCAGCGCCTTGCCCAGCCCGGCGCCGCGCGCTGCGGGCCGCACATACAGGTCTTCGAGATAAATCCCGGGGCGGCCTTCGAATGTCGAAAAATTATGAAAAAACAGCGCAAAGCCCTGCGCCACGCCATCGACTTCGCCGATGACCACTTCCGCATGCGGACGCGCGCCAAACAGGTGCCGGCCGAGCGCGGCTTCGTCGAAGCGCACCTCGTGCGACAGCTTCTCGTATTCGGCCAGGTCGCGGATCAGCGTCGCGATCAGCGGCAGGTCGGTCGGCACGGCGGGGCGAATCGTGGTGGTCATGTCATGTCCCGATCGTCATACGATCGCCGACGACGGTGACCGATCCGATCCGGCGCAACACCGACTGCCCCAGCAGGCTGACGCCCAGGCCCCGCAAAACCAGCGCATCGACGTCCGAAAGGTCCTGCCCGGCAACCTCGATATGCGCGAGCTGCACATGCGCGCCCATCCCGGTGCCTGACGCAGTCCGCGCCACGGGCGTAAATGCCGACGAATCGATGGTTATTCCGACCGACGCGGCATCGGCCTCGCTCAACGCGACACCGTCAGAACCGGTATCGATCAGAAACCGAACGGGATGCCCGCCGATATCTGCGATCAGGTGAAACTGCCCATCAGGATCCCGATCGATCGTAGTTCCGCCAGCAGCACCATGCCCGCCCGAAACCGCCACCAATTGCGGCGGCCCGATTGCGCCAGGCGCCAGGTCGCCCGCCGATGATGCACCATCCACCGGCACCCCGGCCGTGCCCAGATGTTCGAGCGAGGGCGCGAACACGACCACCAATACGATCAGCCCGATCGCAAAAATCAGGTAACCGCGCGGAATCAGGCGACCGGCTCAGCCAGTTTCGGCTGCGCCGCCTCGATCTCGGCAACTTTCGCCTCAACCAGGGTAACGATATGATCGAGCATATCGGCCGACTGCACATGGTGGTCGGTCACGCCCGACAGATAGACCATGTGCTTGCCATTGCCGCCGCCGGTAATCCCGATATCGGTCTCGCGCGCTTCGCCCGGGCCATTGACGACACAGCCCAGCACCGACAGCGAAATCGGCGTCTTGATATGCGACAGCCGCTTTTCCAGCGCCTCGACGGTACGGATCACGTCAAAACCCTGCCGCGCACACGACGGACAAGACACAACGCGCACCCCGCGCGTCCGCAGCCCAAGGCTCTTGAGAATCTCGAACCCGACGCGCACTTCTTCCTCGGGCTCGGCCGATAGCGAAACACGCACGGTATCGCCGATCCCGGCCCACAACAGATTGCCGATGCCGATCGCCGACTTGACCGTGCCACCAATCAACCCGCCGGCCTCGGTAATCCCCAGGTGCAAAGGACAATCGACTGCGTCGGCCAGGCCCATATAGGCCGCGACCGCCATGAACACGTCCGACGCTTTGACCGCGACCTTGAATTCGTGAAAATCGTGATCCTGCAATAGCTTGATATGGTCCATCGCCGACTCGATCAGCGCATCGGGACAAGGCTCGCCATATTTCTCGAGCAAATGCTTCTCGAGACTACCGCCGTTGACCCCGATCCGGATCGCACAACCATTGGCCTTCGCCGCCCGCACCACTTCAGCCACACGCGCCGCGCTACCGATATTGCCGGGATTGATGCGCAAACAAGCCGCGCCCGCATCCGCCGCTTCCAGCGCGCGTTTGTAATGAAAATGAATATCCGCAATCAACGGCACCCGCGCCGCCCGCACGATCTGCCGAAACGCAGCCGTGCTCTCTTCATCGGGACACGACACCCGAATCAGATCGGCGCCAGCATCCTCGCACCGCCGGATCTGATCGATCGTCGCGACCGCGTCCGAAGTCAGCGTGTTGGTCATGGTCTGGACCGTAATCGGAGCATCCCCACCAACGGGAACCGCGCCAACCATGATCTGGCGGCTCTTGCGACGCGCGATATCGCGCCATGGACGTATGGATGACATCCGCCCCTTATATCGAACGCTGGCCACGAGCGAAAGCGATCTCTAATGTCTGCAGGCCATGAATGACATCACGCCCGCCGAAATCCCCGTATTACCCGATGTCGATGCCATGCTCGCGGCCGGCCAGATCCCCGCGGCAGCCGATCGGCTGGAACAACGGCTGACCGAAGAACCGACTCTGGCTGCGCATCCGATGCCATGGATGCAATTGGCCGGCCTTCGCCGCGCGCTGCGCCAACCCTTTCGCGCACTAGCCGCCGTAGACAAAGCCCTGGCACTGGCGCCACGCGACTTCATGGCACTCACGATGCGCGCAACGATCATCGCCAGGACCGACCCCGAAAAAGCCGGCCCGGCCTGGCACCGCGCCCTGCAGCAAAAGCCCGATACAACCCTGCCCCCGCCGCTGGCCGCCGCAGTCGAGGCCGGCGAACAAGTCCACGCCCAATGGCTCGAAACCCGCGAATCACGCATGCGCGCTGTCTCCCCCGCACCCGACGATACGCTGAGCGAAGACACCGCCTGGCGCATCCGCCGCTTCTGCGACAATGCCCTGGGCAAAACGCGCCCCTATCGCAGCGAACCCGTCGCCTTCTTCTACCCCGGCCTGACCGAGCGCGAATACCACCCCCGCGCGCGGTTCCCCTGGCTTGCCGACCTCGAAGCCGCCACCGCCGAAATCCAGGCAGAAATGCACGCGCTACTGGCCGCAAGAACCGCGCAACGCACACCCTATATCCAATACAGCGAACACCAGGCGCTCGACCAATGGCGCCCCCTAAACCACAACGAAGACTGGAGCGCGCTACACCTGCTGCAAAACGGCCAAACGGTCGAAGCCAATGCCGCATCATGCCCGGTAACAATGGCCCTGCTCGCACGCCTGCCCCAACCAGCCATCGCCGGATCATCCCCCAACGCGATGTTTTCCCTGCTGGCACCGCACACCGCCATTCCCGCCCACGTCGGCGTCAGCAACGCACGCCTGGTCTGCCACCTCCCGCTGGACGTGCCCCCCGGCTGCTGGTTCCGCGTCGGCGCCGAAACCCGCTTCTGGAAAGAAGGCGAAGCCCTGGTCTTCGACGACACAATCGAACACGAAGCCCTGAACCCCTCAGACCACCTGCGCGTAGTCCTGATCTTCGACCTATGGCACCCCGACCTGACCCCCCCGGAACGCGACGCCATCGCCAGCGTGATCGAGTCCGAAATGCAAAACGGCGCGCTGGACTGAGCCGTGCTCGCAGCCACTACCATTTAACCAGGTCCGCTCATCCTGAGCCTGTCGAAGGACGCGCGCCAACGCCCGCCCAACACATTGGCGACGATGCGAATTTGTCGATTTTGTTAAGGGCCTCCGGCGGCCTAGGGCCATTGCCCTAGGAACCCGTTACCGTCTTGAACTGCGCGCTATTCAGGCAATTGCACCTGCCGCGCAGCGAATATCGTCTCGCGACGCCGCGGCGGGTTGCTCCGCGGAACAGACTCACCAACGCGGACGGTAACGGGATGCAAGGGCCCTTGGCCCTTGCCCGCCGGAGGCACCTATTGAGACCCGGTATTACTCACCATATCCAAACCGCTCAACCCAAGGCGCCAACACCGGCTCCACCGGCGCCAGATGCGCCAAATAATGCCGCCACCGCCCTGCCGCCCGCGCATAAATCGGCTGCGTCACCTGCGCATAACTGGCCGTACGCACAACCCCCCGCTCCCGCGCAGCAACCCGATGATCGAAATCCCCCTCAGGCCAAGCCAGGTCGAGCGCCGCAAACACCCCGCGCAACACGCTTTCCGAATCCGCAATCAGATCCTCATAACGGACATCGACAACATCGAGCCCAAAACAAGCCCGCGCCTGCTCCCAATACCCGAATGTCACATCATACAGCGCAGCCGCATCACCCAGGTCGAGGAAATTGGCCATCGCGTCATTCAGGCGAAAGTTGGTGATGAAACAACTCAGCACGACATCCAGCGGATGCCGCATCGCCAGGATAAACCGCGCATCGGGAAACAGCCGCCGGATCATCGGCACTTTGTTCAGATGCATCGGATGCTTGTCGACGATCAAAGTGTCGGCATCGAGCGGCACAACCGCCCCCGCCAAAGCAAAATACCGCTCGCGGGCCGCCACAATCGCCTCGTCGGACAGCCCAGCCAGCGCAGCCACACCGCCCAGTTCCTGCTCGAGATCGCCAATAAACGGCTCTTCCTCCAACACCCGAACCGAAGGCGCCGCCATCAGCATCGTATCGAGCAGAGTCGTGCCCGACCGTGGAAATCCGACCAGGAATACCGGACTGCGCCGTGACCCTACCGACGCGACCGACCAGTCAGCCACCCAGTCGGCCGTAACCAGCCGCCGTGCCTCAACCAGGTCGTCGCGATAACGGGCAGCGCGCTGACGCGGCTGGCTGGCATCATCAACCCAGGCGGCATTCATCGCGGCAAACGCAGCAAACGCCTCGTCATACCGCCCCAGCCGGTCGAGAATCTGACCACGCAATTGCCACAGCAACGCCGGGATGAGGACATCGCCAGCGAGGTCGAGCGCGGCCAGAGCCTCGTCGAATTTATCCGCCCGCTTTAACCGCATCGCGTCGATAAACGCCAGCGCCTGCACTTCGGCACCATCGCCGGCTGCGCGCTCATACAACGTATCGAGCTCGTCCTCGCGGTTCACCCGTTCCAGCAGCGAGGCCAGCCCGACCACCGCCGCAGTAAAACCCGGCGTTGCCACCAGCGCGCGCTCAAACGCTGCCTCAGCGGGGACAAACGCATTGCGATGTCCCGCAATATGGCCGAAATCGGCCTGAATATCGGCACGATCGGGCCCCAGCCGCGCCGCCTCGGTAATCGCGGCAAAGGCGGCATCGTCATCGCCGACCGCGCCATAATGCCGAAACAGCGCCAGGTGCGGATGGGGATCATCGGGAAAGGTGGTTATCGCGCGCTGCAACACGGTCAGCGCCTCCTCGATCCGCCCGGCCTCCAGCAGAGTCTCGCCCAGGTTAAGCTGGATCGGCGGCGCATCGGGCGCAACTTTAGCCGCCTCGGTCAGAGCCGCCACCGCCTCGTCCGACCGGCCCAGCGCCGACAGCGCATTGCCCAGATTGTTCCAACTGGCCCAGTCGCCCGGTTCGCGGCCAACAACGATCCGGTACAACGAAACCGCGCGCTCCTGATCGTCCTGCGCCTGTGCCAGATTGGCACCCAGCCGCGCCAGTTTCTGCCCCTGCGGATCGCGCGCGCTCGCGTCGTCGCACAGGGTCAGCGCCGCGATCTCGTCGCCGGTATGATACAGCGCGTCGACCAGATTGCTGCGGATCACGACATCGCCCGGTCGCATGGCATGCGCCGGCTGCAGATAGCGCAAGGCCCCGCCGAAATTGCCGCGATAGCATTCGATCGCGCCCACCAGCGCGAGCAGCGCAACATCATCGGGTTGCGCAGCCACCGCGGCTGCCGCCATCGCCGCCGCGTCATCCATGCGGCCGCTCCGCGCCAGGCCCGCAATCCGGGTCAGCGTTTCGCGATGATCGGGTTCTGCCATGCGCCGTTCCTGAAAGAGGCCTTCAACCGGCCAGACTTGTTCCAATGCCCCGGATGTTCCGGAAATCCCATGAAAAACGGCAGCCTTCCCATGGGGAAGGCTGCCGCATTTTCAGTCCGATCTGAAAAGGATCAGAACTTCAGCGTAGCACCAACGTGGGCGTAACGGCCCAGCGCATCGTACGTACCGGGATAGGTGTTGCCGTTACAATAGACCGAGGCGCACTGTGCGGTCGTCACGAGCGGCGGATTGACATCAAAGATATTGTTGATGCCGGCGCGCCACGTCAGGTTCTTGACGATCACACCGCTGACCGCGAGGTCAAAGTAGCTCTGGCCACCGATATGCGAAGCAAACTGCGCATAAGACGGATCGGACAATGTAACGCTCGGGTTTTTGTAGTCGACATCGACCGGACCAACGTAGCGCCATGTCACCGAAGTCGTGATGCTGCCGTGCGTCAGCGACACGCGTGCCTTGTGACGCCATTTCGGCATTGGATTGCCGCACGTCACGCCATAGTAGCCCGCGCAGTTATACTCTGCCGAAACGCCGTTGTTGACGTCGTAGTGCGACATGATGCTGCCGTCGAAGTTGGCGCTCAACAGGCCGATTGCACCAAGGCGATGGTTCAGTGTGGCGTTGAAGTCAAAGCCCTTGGTTTCGACGCCACCGATGTTCTGGTAGGTATCCTGCACATAACCACTGGTGGTCAGCCACAGCGAGCCCGCCGCATTGCGGTTGATCAGGTCGCAAACGCTGCCACCGCCATTGGCATCACACGCCTTGAGGATCGCGTCGGCACCGATCGTCTGGATCGCGTTCTTGATCTTGATGTCGAAATAATCGACGCTCAACAGAAAGCCTGCGACCTGGTGCGGGGTCAGTACCACGCCCAAAGACTTGGTGATGGCGACTTCAGGGCTCAGGTTGGGATTGCCACCCTGGTTGCCGTTATACTGCCCTGCCGGATTTGGCGTGACCGTCTGGCCAACGCGCAGCCCCTGGGCGATACAGCCCGTATCGGCCGCGGTGATCGCAAAGCCCGAGCACGGATCGGTCGAACCGTCGAGTTGCACGTGATCGGTCCCGAACACTTCCTGGATGTTCGGCGCGCGCACGGCCCGGTTGATACCGCCGCGGAACGTGATGTCCTGCACGGGCTGCAGCGTCAGGCCCAGTTTCCAGGTGGTGGTGTTGAACTTCAGCCCGTTCGAATACTTGTAGTGCGAGAAACGGATGCCGCCGTCGAAGTTCAGGCCGTAGATAAAGCTTTCGTTGACAAGCGGAACCTGGGTTTCGCCGATCAGTTCGTAGACGTTGAACTGACCGCTGACCGGCAGGGTCGCGCCGCCCTGGCCAGCCAGATCGCCGGAGACGAATTCCGCACTCGGGTTCAGCGAGGTGGTTTCACGACGGAATTCGCCGCCGAAGTTGACCAGTACACCCGACGAAGCGAGCGGCGATTTGATCCCGTATTCGCCCAGATCGCCCGACAGCGAACCGTCTGCAACCTGCTCGGTGTTGATACCGGTCTTTGTGCCGTTACCCGTGATGTAGTTGAGCGCAGCGTTGGAAACGCCCGCACCCGAAAACACGTCATAAGGAACGCAGCCCGCCGCAACCGCAGTCGCAGAGGCGCAGACCGGCTGGCCATTGGCACCGGTCACAACGTCGAGCGCATTGGTCAGCGCGTTGATCGATACGTCGTTGATATATCGTTCGTTGTAAGCGACTTCGCCGAACTGGTAATACGCACTGTATTTCCAGGCTTTGCCAAGATCGCCGTCGGCGCCGATAACTGCGCGATACTGCTTGTGGTTGAGGTCGTCGATGCGCGCGCCGCCTTCGGTATTACGCTTCAAAAGCTGGAAATAGGCGGTGCCGGGGGCTGCGGGGGTCAACTGCGCAAGCGTTGCTGCCGACGCCGTTGTGGCAAACCCGGCCGTGACCGGAAAAGTCCCGAGATAGCCGAGAACCATGTTCGACGGATTGCAGATCGTGGTTTGCTGCTGCGCCGAAAGCAGCGGATTGTTGCAGTTGATCGTCGTGGTGTTGCCAAAGTCACCCGACGGCGCGATCTGCGCCAGCGAGTGATCCGACATGAACATCAGTTCGACGTAAGGATGGAACGCCGGGCTGACGTCGTAGTCGGCAAACATGCCGGCTGTGACGCGCTGGTCGGGACGCTGGAAGTAGTTGGTCGGTGCATAGTTGTACCGCGTCGCCGAGCCAGTCGTCAGCGTGTGCGCACCCAGCGCGCCGATCGTCGATGAGCTGCCCGAGGCTGGCGTGTAATACAACGCGTTACCCTTGCCCGAAGTCGCCGAACCACCGCACGCAGTGCCGCTGCTCAACGAACATGCCGAATAATCGCGCGTGTTCTGCGTGATTGCGGCCTGGCTACGATATTCGCCATAGGCCATGACATGGCCGCGACCGTCGCCGAACTTGCCGCCCCACGCCAGCGTGGCGTCGAAGTTGTTACCGTTGATCGTGCTACCCGATGGGTAGCCATATCCGGCCAGCCCTGCCGCCGTCGATGCGTTGAGCGCATTCTCGCCAATCGCACTGTGCGAATGGTTCTGATAGGCACCGTCGTTCACATCCATCTTGAACCCGGTAAAGTCCTTGTCGATGACGAAGTTGACAACGCCTGCAACCGCGTCCGCGCCGTACGTCGCCGAAGCACCGCCGGTCAGCACGTCGACGCGCTTGACCAGGCTGAGCGGAATGAAGTTGAGATCGGCAGCCGATCCGTTGCCGGCGTTCGGATCACCATTGATCAGGCGACGGCCGTTGATTAGGACCAGCGTGCGGTCGGCGCCGAGGCCGCGCAAGCTGACCGTCGAAGTACCGGTCGAACCATTCGAAAGAGTCGAGCTTTGCGACGCGACAACCTGTGGCAATTGGTTGAGCAGATCTTCAGCTTTTTCCGTGCCGGAAATCGCAATTTCTGCAGAACTGACCGACGTGACCGGCGCAACCGACTTCTGGTTGGGCGACGCGGCAAGGCGCGATCCGGTGACGACGATTTCGGTATCGACCGGAGCGGGCGTCGCGTTGGACGGCAGTGGTGCAGGTTCAGCCTGCGCATAGGCAGCCGTGCTGCACAGCGCCAGGCCAAGTGCGGCAAATGCCACGCCCGCATTCAGGTTCGAAAGATGTTTCATTGCAACAAGAGCCCCTCGTAATGAACTGCAGCCGACGAATAGCCGCGTTTTCAAAGGACCAGGGCGCAACACTTGATTGCACCCACCGGTAACGGCTTATGACCGCTACCAATTTTCGTGATCCCCCGGATGCCTATGACCTGACAGGTGCGGACCCGTTTCGTAAAGGTCACGTTCATGCTGTGGGAGAGGTTTTGTTCCCCTTGTAACTAAATTGCCACAGTTGATACGGCCGCAGACAATTCGTGTCATTGTCACAACACTGCGATCTGCGTGTTTCACGTGCAACATCGCCGCCGGGGCGAGCCGTTGTTAATGCTCCTTTTTCGCGCGAAACGGACCCGGGCTTCCGGCCCGTATCCGGATATTAGATTTGCAAAAGCGCTAACGGAAAACGGCAAGATTGTTGCCGCAATATCGCTCCTTCGTGACATTATGTGCCAAGATGTCGCTCTTGCGATCGACAATGGTTGCGCGCGGCTGTCGGCGCCATGAAATCTGCCCGCCCCGCGGCCGCCAGGAATCACACGATGATCATACCCCTTCCTCGTGCGGTAGAACCTGCACAACGCGCTCGTCCGTCCATCGTAAATCGACCTGTTGGCCATGGCGCGATGCCGGTCAGGGAAATCACGTTAACCAAAAAACCGCCGACAAAAATCATCCGACCTTTGCCGCGCTTGACGCCAGGCCATGATACAATCGGCCCTCGCGCATCGACAAGGGGCGGCCCATGCCGACCGCCCCCCTCGATGATTCGCTGATTGCAGACAGGCTTGCGATCAGAATTTGGCGTCCACGCCCAGGCGGAAGAAGCGACCGATCACACCGTCTTCATGCAACGACGGGTTGAACGGGGTAAAGCTGCCACCATACGTCTGCGCATCGACCGGGGCCGAAGCGTCGAACAGGTTGTCGACGCTCATTTTCCAGGTGAATTGCGGCGTCACGCGGTATTGAATCGCAAGGTTGACCGACGTGAACGACCGCACTTTGCAATAGCTCGACTGGGCAGCGCCGGTCGGCTGGGCAATGAACATGAACGCCGAACCAAGTGCTTCGGAACACGTGTTCAGGCCGGCGCTCGGGTCGAGGATGCTGTACGACCCGATGCGATAGCCGCTCATCACACCCGAGAATTTGCCCAGATCGAGGCCCACGCTGGCATTGATATGATCGCGCGGGTTGCCGGTATCGCCCGAAACGCCGTCAGGACCATGCGTGCCGGCCAGCTTGTAAACGGCGCCGTTCGGAGCTGTCAGGTTATACGTGATCATATGCGTATAGTTCGCCGAAAGGGTGAACCGTGCCGCACCGACTGCGAAGTGATAGCGTGCTTCGATGTCGAACCCGCTGGTCGAAGTGCTCGCCGCGTTGACATAGCCTGCGACACACGCCGCGATCGGCCCATAGAGCGGCGTGCCTGTCGTGGTAACCGGCGTACCGTCAGGATTGGTTGCGCCGGTCGAAATGGTGGTCGGCACCGCCGGTCCACGCAGGCACGGCCCGTTCAATTCGCCGAGCGAAGCCGCATACGACGGCAGCTCGGACGCCGAAACGATCTGATCCTTGATGTTGATGTGGTAGTAATCGCCCGTCAGGCTGAAGCCCTTGAACGGCGTGGCCGCAGCACCCGCGGTGAACGACGTCGACTTTTCAGGCTTCAGCGCGTTGGTGCGCTGCGCATAGCCAGGGCTCGATGCGCACGATGCCGGCACGGTGCCAGCGGGGAACGGCCCGCCCGAACCATTGGGGCACAACAGCGGATCGGCGATCGCGCCCAGCCCGAACAGCGATCCGGCAGTACCGACTTCGGCCGGATTCGGCGCGCGGAAGCCCTTCGAGAACGTACCGCGCAACAGCAGCGGCGGAACGATGCGCCAGGTGATACCCGCCTTTGGCGTGAACGAATTGCCATACGTGTTCACGTAATCGTCACGACCCGCGACGTTGATGTCGACGGTCTTGAAGATCGTCGCGTCGAGTTCCGCATAGCCTGCAGTGTCGCTCTGCTTGCCGATCGCGAACGCGCTGAACGCGCCGCCGATCTGCCCATCGAGCACCGGCGCCGCGCCGGGGTTGTTCAACTGCTTGTCGAGGAAGCTGGCGCCGACAGCCAGGTGAAGATCGCCGCCCGGCAAGTCCATGATTTTGCGCGTGGCGTTGAATTCGGCGTAGTACATCGCATCGGTCGCAACCGCCTGGAATTCAGGCGCAACGCGCGCCAGTTCCGCCGCGCTGTTTCCGCCCTGCGGGTTGAACGCCGGCTGGCCAGCCGAATTGAACGTCGTCAGATCGGTATACAACGTGTCGTAATTGACGAAGTTCAGGTAATCGGTGTGCGTGCGGACATGCGACATGCCCAGCGACCCCGTGACATCCCAACCGGCGACTTTGCCGGTGATGTCCAGCGCGAGCCGGATGGTCTGGCTGTCGATGTTGATCGTCGGCGCGTTGAGCTGGGGTAGGAAGCCTTCCAGGTACGCGGGAACGCCCAGCGTATTGCCCGGGAAATTTGCCGGCACGAGGAAGCTGGGGACAGCGCCGATGCCCGTAACGGGCAGGCCGCCGATCGGGTTCGACACGTTGCCGCCGTACGACGCGCCCGGATAGGCACTGCCGTAACCGGTGTATGGCGAGTTGTCCGACTGCTGGCCCTTGCTGTCAAAGAACGACCCGCGGAACTTTGCCTGCCAGCCGTCACCGAAATCCTTGGTGAAGCCGACAAGAACGTTGATGTTCTGCGTCGGCGCTTCCAGCACCTGACGGTTGACCGAGCCACACTGGCCCGCTGCCAGCTTTGCCTGGGTACAACCGGCGCCCAGGAACGCGATCGCGCCGGGGGTCGTTGTCGGGTTGGAAGCGTTCGGGTTGACCAGGTACGGCGTGGTCGTTGCAGGCAGGCCCGCGTTGAGCACGTTGGGCTGGCCGGGCCCGAGATTGTTGCCGCCGACCGACGAGAAATTGTCCGAAGCCCAGGGTTCATACTGGCGCTGGTTGAGCGTGATTTCTTCCTGCTTGCGGAATTCGACCGTGATGAAGGCGTTGTAGCCGTCCCTGGCGAGACTGCCCTGGCCATAGGACAGGCCGTAATGCTGGGTTTCGCCGCCGCCGTGCTGCGCCAGGCCTTCCTCCATCATCATTTCGATGCCGGTGATTTCCTTTTTCAGGTGGATGTTCACCACCCCGGCAATCGCATCGGAACCGTAGATCGCCGACGCACCGTCCTTCAGGACGTCGACGCTTTCGATCGCGTTGAACGGAATGCTGGCAACGTCGGTAAACTGGCGCTGGCCGTCGTCCGACAGCGGATATGGCGCAAGGCGATGGCCGTCGATCAGGGTCAGCGTGTAGGCGACCGACAGGCCGCGCAGCGAGATACCGGAGGCACCGCCCGCGAATGCAACCGAGTTGTTGGCCGACAGGGTGCCGGCGCCATTGGCCGTGAGCGTGTTCAGCACGCCGGCGATCGTGTCCTGGCCCGACATTTCCAGCTCTTTCTGGCTGATCATTTGGATCGGGCTGGGGGTGACAAGATTGGGGCGCCGGATCGAGCTGCCCGTGACGACGATCTGTTCATTGGGACTTGCAGCTTCAGGCGCAGCAGGCGTGTCGGCAGCAGGCGGCGTGGCGGTCTGCGCCATGACAGGTGCGGCGCCAAGCGCCAGGCCCAGCGCGGCAAACGCCACGCCGGTGTTCAGAATGGTGATCTTCTTCATAACTGTTCCAGCCCCTCATGTGAAAGGCAGCCGACGACGACTGCCTTCAAAGGACCAGGGAGCAACGCACGGTTGTACCCATCAGCAACGCGTCTGCGACACGCACCAAATTTTGCGAAATCCCCGGATGCGCTGAAGTGACAGCCCGGAGCCGGAAACGTAAAATTACGGTTTTGTCATCACAGATTGTTCGTACCCAATGTAACTATATTGTCACATGCAAAGCGGGCGATACAAAATCGACGGATGTGTCGCGATAAGGCGTACCGGCCCGGCAGCGCGCAAAACCTGATACAATTTATCTAAATAATCGATACATTTACGCGACAGGCTTGATACAGCTTCGGGTTACGGACTGAGCCGCAGGCCACCCCGTATCCTCGTCGAAAAGGCAGACCCGAGCCCGCAGGATCAGAATTTACTCGCCCGAAATACGCACTTGTGATCTCAGAATACCACGGCCAGTTCCGCAATTTTGTGCCTGCCATGCTGCACTGCGGCGTTATTAAAGTACGAAACCGGCCGCACAATGTGCCAGACGATTGCGCGCAGCCATTGCGCGGCGCGCATCAAGATCACGCAATAAACAGCAGCGGATCCAGCCGCCGGCCATGCCAGGTCAGCCCCCAATGACAATGCGGACCAGTGGCGCGCCCGGTCATTCCGACTTGCCCAATCGTCTCGCCTTGTCGCAAGATCATGCCCTCGGTCACCGACAGCGCGCGCGCATGGAGCAGCGCAGAATTCAAACCCATCCCATGATCGACAATGACCAGGTGCCCCTCGAGCGTAAACGGCTCGCCCGTCACCGCCAGCACCACGACGCCATCCGCGGGCGCCAGGATCGCCGCGCCTGCCGGCGCGGCAATGTCCATGCCCGCATGATACGCCGCCGGCACCCCGCGAAACACGCGCTGCGCCCCGAATCGCCCCGAGATCGGACCCGCCGCCGGGTGAATCATCTGCTGGCGCCACCCCTGCGACACCGATTCGCGCGCCCGCGCCGCCTTGATCTGCGCCAGTTCGACCGCGCGCCGGCGCGCAAATTCAGCATCGGGCATGCCCGCCGGATGCATCGGCGTATCGACATGCTGGATCTGCCAGTTACGCGGCGAAATCGCCAGAACCTGCCGCACCGCGCCGTCCGCAGTCTGCGCGACAAGCACAGGCGCAGGCCCCGAATCACGATCGAACGCGATCAGGAACGCGCCATCATCCGCGAAATGCACCGCCGTATCGTCAAGATGCAACGCACTCGTGCCCGCCGGCACGCGCCCGCGCAGCCAGCCGCCCTGCGTCGGTTGCCCAGTCAAGCCAAAGCGGTCATCCGCCCCAAACGCCCGGCCCGCCGCCAAAAGCGCGGCGCCCATAACCGGCGTACGGCGCGAGACCGAAAGCGTCACTCGCGACCCAGCAACCGCTTCGTCGCGATTTCGGCACTGGCATAAGCCTCCTGCCGCTCGGCACTCCAATAGCGCAGCACGTCGATCGGGATCTGCACCCCGGTCACCGCGCACAGAACATGGTCCCCCGCCGAAAGCTGGCGAAACGAGCCGGGAAGATAATGAAGCCGCATCAGGCGGCCACCAGGAGGAGTAAGCATGAGAGCCTTTTAAGCCGCCCCGCCGCTCAAAGCAATTTCGGTTGTTGCCCGGCCGTATCAGGCGCCACCGCGCGCGGTTTCGGCGCCGCTTTGACCGGCTCGCCCCCCGCTGGAACCACCGCCATCACTCCATCCACGAAATTCAGCGTCAACTCGCTTTCCCTGGCCGCCCCGGCGCGCGTCTTGACGACATGTCCCGCCGCATCGGTCACCAGCACATACCCGCGCGCCAGCGGCGCCTTCGGATCAAGCGAACGCCGCAACCGATCGAGCGCATCAACCCGCGTGCGCGCCACCTCGATCCGATGCACCAAAGTCTCAGGCCGCAACCGCACCGCCGCCAGCCGCTCACGCTCCCGCCGCAACCGCGCCTCGAGCAGCGCCGGCCGCAAAGACCCCGCATGCCGCGCCAACAACGCAGCCGCAATCTGCGTGCGATGCCCCAGTGAACGCCGCAACCGATCACCCCAATCATCCAACCGCTGCGCCTGCGCCGCCAGCAACGCCTGCGGCTGCGGCAACCGCCGCGCCCGCTGCTCCAGCCGCTCGCGCGCCTGCGCCACATGCCGCCCAATCGCACGCACCCGTCGCGCCTCCAGATCGGCAATCGCGCCCGCCAGTTCGGCCCGCACCGGCACCGCCATCTCGGCGGCAGCCGTCGGCGTCGGCGCCCGCCGATCGGCCACGAAATCGGCCAGCGTCGTATCGGTCTCATGCCCGACCGCACTGATCACCGGAATCGTCGACCCGGCAATCGCACGCACCACGACCTCTTCGTTGAACGCCCATAAATCCTCGATCGACCCGCCCCCGCGCGCCACAATCACCAGATCAGGCCGCACAACCGGTCCACCGGGCGCCAATTCAGAAAACCCGCGCACCGCGCCCGCAATCTGCGCCGCCGCACCCGACCCCTGCACCAACACCGGCCACACCACGACATGCACCGGAAACCGATCACGCAACCGATGCAGAATATCGCGAATCACCGCCCCCGTCGGCGAAGTCACCACTCCAATGACGCGCGGCAGATACGGAATCGCCCGCTTGCGATCCGCGTCAAACAACCCCTCACCCGCCAGCCGCGCCTTGGTCTTCTCCAGCAAGGCCAGCAAAGCCCCCTCGCCCGCAATCTCCATCCGCTCGATCACGATCTGATAATTCGACCGCCCCGGATACGTCGTCAGCTTGCCCGTCGCGATCACCTCGATCCCGTCCGCGGGCGCAAACCCCAGCCGCTGCACACTCCCGCGCCACATCACCCCGTCCAGCCGCGCGCCTTCGTCCTTCAGGCTGCAATACAAATGCCCCGAAGCCGCCCGCTTCACCCCCGACAGCTCGCCGCGCACGCGCACATAGCCAAACCGATCCTCGACCGTCCGCTTCAACTGCGCCGATAGTTCGGTAATCGACAGCGCAGGAGCGTTGTCGCCCGCCGCTTCCACCGCTAACAGCCCCGGATACTCGTTTTGATCGGGTGCGAAGGGACTGCTCATGAATATCCTGTTGCTCGGTGGTGGTGGACGCGAACACGCGCTCGCCTGGAAAATGGCGCAAAGCCCCCTCCTGGGCAAGCTCCATGCCGCACCCGGCAACCCGGGCATAGCCGAACACGCGCAATGCCACCCCCTCGAACTGACCGACCACCCCGCCGTGATCGCATTCTGCAGCGAACACAATATCGACCTCGTGGTCGTAGGCCCAGAAGCCCCCCTGGTCGACGGCCTGAGCGACAGCCTGCGCGCGTCCGGCATCCCCGTATTCGGCCCCTCCCAGGCCGCCGCACAACTGGAAGGGTCCAAAGGCTTCACCAAGGACATGTGCACCCGCGCCGGAATCCCGACCGCCGCCTACGTCCGCAGCAACAGCGAAGCCGACGCACTAGCAGCCCTCTCCGGCTTCTCCCTCCCCGTAGTCATCAAAGCCGACGGCCTCGCCGCCGGCAAAGGCGTCGTCATCGCCGAAACATCCGATGAAGCCCGCGCCGCAATCACCGTCATGTTCGCCGGCGAATTCGGTTCAGCCGGCGCCGAAGTCGTCATCGAAGAATTCATGACCGGCGAAGAAGCCAGCCTCTTCGCCCTCACCGACGGCGCCACCATCGTCGCCTTCGGCTCGGCCCAGGACCACAAACGCGTCGGCGACGGCGACACCGGCCCCAACACCGGCGGCATGGGCGCATACAGCCCCGCCCGCGTCCTGACCCCCGCCCTCGAAAGCGAAGCGATCACTCGCATCATCGCCCCCACCGTCAAGGCGATGGCCGACGCCGGCACCCCCTACTCCGGCGTCCTCTTCGCCGGCCTGATGCTGACCCCCGAAGGCCCCAAACTGATCGAATACAACGCCCGCTTCGGCGACCCCGAATGCCAGGTCCTCATGCTCCGCATGAAAAGCGACCTGGTCGAACTCCTCTCGGCAGTAGCCAACAACAGCCTCGCCGCAGTTCCCCCACCAGAATTCGCCCCCGAACCCGCCCTCACCGTAGTCATGGCCGCCAAAGGCTACCCCGGCACCCCCATCAAAGGCGGCATGATCGCCGACATAGCCCCAGCCGAAGCAACCGGCGCAAAAGTCTTCCACGCCGGCACCACCCGCACCGACCTCGGCGTGCTACGCGCCAGCGGCGGCCGCGTCCTGAACGTATCGGCAACCGCCCCAACAGTCCGAGCAGCCCGCGACCTGGCCTACCAAGCCGTCGACACAATCGACTTCGCCGACGGCTTCTGCCGCCGCGACATCGGCTGGCGCGAGATCGCGCGCGAAGGCGAGTGATCGCGCGGTTTCCAAACCGCAGAGACCTCTCCCAATCCCCCACCCCGCTCACACCAACACCCGACCCCGCTCACACAACACCCCACCCCGCTCACACCACCCTCCCACCCCGCTCATCCTGAGCTTGTCGAAGGACGCGCGCCACCGCCCCGTCAGCTAATAAACGCGCGAGCCCAGACCCACACGTCGCGCGCATCCTTCGACGGGGCTCAGGATGAGCGAAGGTAGCTGGGGTTGGCCAGACAGAGCGGCCGCAAATACCCACACCCCATCCCCTCCAAACCCACTACAAAACTTCGCAAAATCCGACCAATCCCACCGTGGCCACGCCCCACAAACTCCGCTAGCTTCCCACCGAACAGACGGCACCATCACGCCGCCAAACGAATCGTTGGGGGACGACAATGCACGGGCGCTGGGTCTGGAAAAGCTGCCTCGCGCTGCTGCTCGCGCTGCCCCTGGCCGCCCGCGGCGATCTGCCCCCACAAGTCGTCATGGCCACCCCCGGCACGAACGGCGCGATGAGCGGCACGATCGACCGCTTCACCATCCGTTTCTCCCAGGCCATGGTCGCACTGGGTGACCCCGGCGCCACCGCGCCCGCGACCAGCGATTGCCCTGGCGCCGGATCGGGCCACTGGATCGACGCCCAAACCTGGGTGCTGGAATTCGACCATGCGCTGCCCCCCGCGACCAAATGCAAAGTCACCTTGCGCGACAACCTGGCAACGCTGGCAGGCGCGCAGATCGGGGGCCTGAAGGAATTTGCGCTCGACACCGCGGGCCCGTCGATCCGCGCGGTGCTCGCGCCGGGCGAAGGCGACGGCATCGACGAGGACCAGGTGTTCCTCGTCGCCACCAACGGCCCGGCCGACACCAGCTCGGTCATCGCGCATGCCTCCTGCGCGATCGACGGCATCGGCGAAGCGGGCGCGGTCGACGTCCTGCCACGCGGAACCGCCGAAACCGTGCTGAACGGCATGGCCAAAACCTGGCGCAAACGCAGCTTTCTCGAAGACGCGGGCATTCCGGAAACGGCCAAAGGCCACGCACTCGACACGGTCATGGCGCTCAAATGCCGCCGCCCGCTGCCGCCAAACCACGACATGGCGCTGGTCTGGCCCGCCCAGATCGCCGATCCCCACGGCGTTCCGGCCGGCCACGACCAACGCTTCGATTTCACCGTACGCGCCGCCTTTGCCGCACGGTTCGAATGCAGCCGGATCAACGGCAAAGCCGGCTGCAGCCCGATCACGCCAATCCAGGTCGTATTCGCCTCCAAAATCGATCGCACGAGCGCGCTTGGCATCAAGCTAACCCTGGCCGATGGCACCACCCGCAACGCAACGCTCGACGATGAGGACAAGAACGCCGCCGAAGTGACGACCGTCAATTTCGCCGGCCCCTTCCCCGCCGACAGCGATGCAAAAATCGTCCTGCCCGGCCCGATCCACGACCTGTCGGGCCGCATGCTCGCCAATGCCGCGCGCTTTCCGCTGCCCGTGCATTTCGACCCGTCGCCGCCGCTGATCAAATTCGCCGCACCGTTCGGCATTATCGAGGCCAATGAGGGCGACGCCCTGCCCGTGACCGTGCGCGCCGTCGAACCATCGCTGGCGGGCCATGTCACCGCAATCGCCGGCACCAGCGCGCGCATTCCCGACGACGACCGCACGATCGCCGAATGGCTGCGCAAAGTCGACAAGGCCAACGAAGACGACATCGAGTCGATCGACAAGCCAGACGGCAAAACGATCTCGATCAACCACACCGGCGAAAAACCGATCCTCCCCGCCGGTACGCCGCTAAAGCTCGGCCTGCCCGGCAAAGGCCACGATTTCGAAGTGATCGGCATCCCGCTCGGCGGCAAAGGCTTCCATGTCGTCGAACTGGCCAGCCCCGCGCTCGGCGCCGCGCTGCTCGGCCGCAAAGTGCCGCGCTATGTCGCCGCGGGCGCGCTCGTCACCGATATGGCGGTGCATTTCAAATGGGGCCGCGAAAGCTCGCTGGTCTGGGTCACGCGCCTGTCCACCGGCCAGCCCGTCGGACACGCCGCAATCCGCATCAGCGATTCATGCAACGGCCACCAGTTCGCCTCCGGGGTCTCCGACGCCAGCGGGCGCATGGCAATCCACGGCGGCCTGCCCGACCCGACAATGAACGACGGCTGCCGATCGGGCGATGAAGACGCAAATCCCAGCCACCCGCTGATGGTCTCCGCCCGCGCCGATGGCGACATGAGCTTCGTCCTGACGAGCTGGGACAAGGGCATTTCGCCCTACGACTTCGAACTCCCCTACGGCCGCGCCGACACGCGCGATGTCATCCACACGATATTCGACCGCACGCTGGTGCGCGTCGGCGAAACCGTCCATTTCCGCCACATCGTCCGCCACCCGATCGGCGCCGGGTTCAAATTCGGCCAGAGCTTCACCGGCACGCTGATCTTCGCGCATCAGGGCTCCGACACAAAATTCACGCAACCCGTCACGATCAACGGCACCAGCGGCGGCGACGGCGAATGGACCGTACCGACCGGCGCCCCGCTCGGCGACTACGCGCTCAGCTTCGAAACCGGCGGCAAGACGATCGAAAGCGGACAAACGATCCGCGTCGACGAATACAAACTCCCCACCATGCGCGCGACAATCACCGGCCCCGCCGAAGCGATGGTCCAGCCCAGCACCGTGCCGCTCTCGCTGTTCGTCGGATACCTGTCGGGCGGCGGCGCGGGCCAATTGCCCGTCACCCTGCGCAGCCAGTTCAGCAACTGGTCCCCCAGCCCCAAAGGCTACGACGCCTTCACCTTCGGCGGAGAAGCCGTGACCGAAGGCACCCGCCCGGTCGGCGGCAACAGCGGAGACGGCGACGACGAAGGCCAGGATGGCAAATCCGTCCTGCCCTATGCGCAAACCCTGCCGGCCACACTCGGCGCCGATGGCACTGCGCGCGCCGATGTCGCGGTCAATCGACCGGTCACCCGCCCGATCAGCCTGGCCGTCGAAATGGATTACCCCGACGCCAACGGCCAGACGATGACTGCATCGCGCTACCTCCGCCTGTTCCCCGCCGCGCTGCAGGTCGGGCTCAGGACCGACGGCTGGATCATGCGCTCCGACGATCTGCGCATGCAGATGGTCGTGCTCGACCTGACCGACAAACCGGTCGCTGGCGCCTCGGTCCACATCGACCTCTACACCAGCGAAATGATCACCGCGCGCCGCCGCCTGATCGGCGGGTTCTACGCCTACGACAACCAGGAGAAAATCACCAAGCTGAGCCAGGGCTGCGCCACCACCAGCGACGCCGGCGGCCGCGCGCAATGCCAGATCGCACCCGGCGTCGCGGGCGAAGTCACCGCCGTCGCGCGCGTCACCGATGCACAAGGCCACGAAACCCGGGCAGTGCGCACGGTATGGCTGGTCGGCAAGGACTCGTGGTGGTTCGGCGGCGACAACGGCGACCGCATGGACGTGATCCCCGAGCAGACCGAATACAAAGCCGGCGAAAACGCCCGGTTCCAGGTCCGCATGCCGTTCCGCGAAGCCACCGCACTGGTCACCGTCGAACGCGAAGGCGTGCTGTCGAGCTTCGTCACGACGCTATCCGGCACCGATCCAGTCGTCACCGTGCCGATGCCCGGTAGCTACGCGCCGAACGTGTTCGTGTCGGTGCTCGCCGTGCGCGGCCGCGTCGGCGGCTGGGCCGCATGGCTATCCGACATGGCGCGACAAATCCCGCTGGTCGGGCAATACATCGCGCCCGAAGCCCCGCCCGCAACCGCGACGGTCGACCTGGCCAAACCAAGTTACCGCCTGGGCATGGCCAAAATCCATGTCGGCTGGGATGCCCACCGCCTCGCGGTCAACGTCAGCGCCGACCAGGCGCGCTATCGCGTGCGCGACACGATGCATGTCGCGCTGGCGGTCAAGCGCCCCGACGGCAGTCCCGCCAAAGACGCTGATGTCACCTTGATCGCGGTGGACGAAGCACTGTTGCAGCTAATGCCCAACCCAAGCTGGGACGTGCTGACCGCGATGATGGGCGAACGCAACCTGGAAGTGGTAACCTCCACCGCGCAGATGCAAGTCGTGGGCAAACGCCACTACGGCCGCAAGGCGGTCGCAGTCGGCGGCGGCGGCGGCGACGCATCGGGCATCAATCGCGAAAATTTCCAACCCGTGGTCCTGTGGCGCGGCCACGTCCCGCTCAACCCCGATGGCACCGCCCGCGTCGATGTCCCGCTGTCCGACGCCCTATCACGGTTCCGCATTGTTGCGGTCGCAACCGAAGGCGAAGGCCTGTTCGGCACCGGCGAAACCAGCGTCCGCACCGCGCAGGACCTGTCGATCTTCCCCGGCCTGCCCGACATAGTCCGCACCGGCGACCGCTACGACGCGGTGTTCACCGTGCGCAACGGCTCCGACCACCCGATGACCGTAACCGCGCAACCGACGATCAGCCCAGCCGTCGCACACGCCGGCCCCCTGACGCTGACTCTACCCGCCGGCGGCGCAGGCCGGATGCGCTGGGGCCTGAACGCCCCCGCAAACGCCGGAACGCTGACCTGGACTCTGAAAGCGCAAAGCAGCGACGGAAAAGCCCACGACAGTGTGACCGCGCGGCAAGAGGTAATCCCCGCGATCCCCGAAGAAGTCACAATGGCCACCCTGATGCGCGTCGGCGACCCATCGCCGATGATCGCACTACCGCCCGGCGCGCTGCCCGGCGGCGGCGTAACAGTCGACCTCAGCGATTCGCTGGCCCCGCCGCTCGATGGCGTGCGCCGCTACATGACCGAATATCCGTTCAACTGCCTCGAACAACGCCTGTCGCGCATCGTTGCCAATGGCGACACGGCAGGCTGGAACGTGCTAGCCGCAACCTTGCCGACCTACCTCGATGGCGATGGACTGGCGCGCTACTGGCCCGACGCCAACCAGACAGGTTCGCCCGAACTGACCGCCTACGTCGTGGCCACGACAAGCGCCGCCGGCTTGCCCCTGCCCGCCGATTCGCGCGCAAAAATGATCGCGGCGCTGCAACGCGTGGTCACCGGCCAGATCCATCACGACCGCCCCTACCGCGTCGACGAACGCCCCGTGCGCATCGCCGCACTCGCCGCGCTGGCCCGCGCCGGCGCCGCCGATGCAGGCCTGGTCGCGCGGATCGACATGGTCCCCGCCGACAGGCCCACGGGCGCACTGGCCGACTGGATGGTCGCGCTCGACCGCACCAATGCGGCAGGTGTCCTGCGCGCAGCCGCCGCCGGCGAACTACGCCGCCGACTGGTCTACAACGGCACCCGGCTCGACCTGGTCGATGCCGCCCGCGCACCATGGTGGATGATGGTCGGCGTTGACGACATGGCCATCCACGCGCTCGATGCCGTAATCGGCCGCCCCGAATGGGCCAGCGAAGTCCCCCGGATGATGGCCGGCGTCGCCGCGCGGCAATTGCACGGCGCCTGGGACACCACCCCCGCCAACGCCTGGGGCACACTGGTCACCCGCCGCTTCGCCGCCGCATACCCCGCCAGCGCAATCGCAGGTACAACCCATCTCGCACTCGGCGGCCATTCCGCCGAAGTGACCTGGCCACGCAAAGGCGATACCGCACCACTGCGCCTGCCACTCAGCGCCGGACAACTGACACTGAACCAGACAGGCGGCCAGGGCCCATGGGCCACCGTCAGCATCCGCGCCGCAGTCCCGCTGAAAGCCCCGCTGTTCAACGGCTATCACATGGCCCGCAGCGTCAGCGTGATCAGCGCACGCCAACCCGGCCGCCTAAGCCAGGGCGACGTCATCCGCGTCCACTTGGAAATAGATGCCGACGCGGGCCGCACCTGGGTCGCGCTCAGCGATCCCCTGCCCCCAGGCGCAGTGGTCATGTCAAACCTCGGCGGCCAATCGCAAATGCTGCAACAGGGCAGCAAAGCCGAAGGCACCTGGCCCGCCTGGGTCGAAAGTGGCCGCAGCACCTGGCGCGCCTATTTCGACTGGCTACCCCAAGGCCACACCGTGATCGAATACACGCTGCGCCTGAACAGCACAGGCCAGTTCACGCTACCGCCCGCAAGAGTCGAAGCGATGTATTCGCCCGCAATCCACGCCGCACTACCGATCGCCCCGGTCACGGTATGGGCCCGATAAACCGCCGGTACGCGGCATTCGCGCTACTCGGTCTGGCGTTGGCTGCATTAGGCTTGCTCGAATGGCGCACGATGCCGCCAGCCGTGCCCGACTACGCACAATTCCGCGCACAATGGGCACCAAGCGAAGCATGGCTCTACGACCGCAAAGGCCACCTGCTCGATGAAGCCCGCGTCGATTTCAGCGTGCGCCGTCTCGGCTGGGCCCGCAATGCCGACGTCAGCCCCGCGCTGACTCACGCGCTGATCAAAACCGAAGACCGCCGCTTCGCCTATCACGGCGGCGTCGACTGGCTCGCCATGGCCAGCGCCCTGCGCGACCGCCTGACCGGCCACCATCGCGGCGCGTCAACCCTGACAATGCAACTCGCCGGCTTCCTCTACCCCGAAATCGGCCGCCCCGGCCGACGATCCACGTGGAACAAATTGCGCCAGATGCGCACCGCCTGGGCCATCGAAAGCCGCTGGTCCAAGCCGCAAATCCTCGAAGCCTACCTGAACCTCGCGCCATTCCGCGGCGAAACCCAGGGCGTCGGCGCAGGCGCCGCCGCCCTCTTCGCCAAAGCACCCTCCGCAATCGACCGCCGCGAGGCGGCCATCATGGTCACACTCCTGCGCAACCCCGGCGCCCCACCCGCCGACATCGCGCACCGCGCCTGCCGCCTCGTATCGCCCGCCGATTGCGCCATCATGCTGCCCCTCGCGCAAAACGCCGGCGCCGACACCGGCCTGCACGGCATGGACCCCGCGCTAGCCCCACATCTCGCCGAACACCTGCTGACCAAGCCGGGCATGCACGTAACTACGACTCTCGACGCGAACATCCAGGAAATCGCGGCCACGGCCCTGCGCCACCAGCTCCAAGGCCTGGGCCCAAAACGCGCGCGCGACGGCGCAGTGGTCGTAATCGACAACACCACCGGCAACGTCCTCGCCTACGTCGGCGGCGTCGGCCTGGGCTCGACCGCCGCACAAGTCGACGGCGCAGCCGCGCCGCGCCAGGCAGGCTCGACTCTGAAACCCCACCTCTATGCGCAACTGATCGAACGAAAATGGCTGACCGCCGCCTCGATCCTCGACGATTCGCCAGTCCAGCTCGACACCGCATCCGGCCTCTATGTCCCGCAGAACTACGACAAGGCATTCATGGGCCCGGTCTCGGTCCGCCGCGCCCTGGCCAATTCGCTGAACGTACCCGCAGTCCGCGCGCTACTCCTCGACGGCGTCCAGGATTTTCGCGATCGCCTGGCCGACCTCGGCTATTCAGGCCTCGACACCGACGGCAGCTATTACGGCTATTCGCTCGCACTCGGCTCGGCCGAAGTCACCTTGCTCGATCAGGCCAACGCCTATCGCACACTCGCCAACCTGGGCCAGTGGAGCCCGCTACGGCTACGCGCGGATGATCCGGTCGTCGGCAGCCGCCAGATCGTGGACCCACGCGCGGCATGGATCGTCGACGATATCCTGTCCGACGCCGGCGCGCGCGCAGGCACCTTCGGCGTCGATTCGGCGCTGCGCCTGCCCTTCTGGGCAGCCGCCAAGACCGGCACATCCAAAGCCATGCGCGACAACTGGTGCATCGGTTTCTCCGACCGCTACACCGTCGCCGTCTGGGTCGGCAATCTCGAGGGCGACCCGATGCGCGCAGTATCCGGCACCAGCGGCGCCGCCCCGGTCTGGCGCGACGTGATGATCGCGCTGCACCAGGGCCAGCCCGGCCATCAGCCACCCCGCCCCGCCGGAATCGCCGCGTCACCAGTCCATTTCCAGACAGGCAGCGAAGGCGTGCGCTCCGAATGGTTCCTCGCCGGCACCGCGCAAAGCACGATCCGCGCCGAACCCGAATTCGCCCATCGCCCACGCGTCACCAACCCGGTCTCAGGCGCAGTCTACGCCTGGGACCCCGACATCCCCGCCGGGCATCAGGCAATCGGCGTAGCGCTGAACGGCGACCTCACCGGCCTGCGCCTGGCCATGGACGGCCACGACCTCGGCCCCGCGGCCACCGGCCTGCAGATCCCCCTGATCCCCGGCGCCCATGTCCTGACGCTAATCGAAGCCGGCGGCCGCCAGATCGACCACGTGCGCTTTACAGTACGATAACCCCCGCACCAGCAGCAGGCAGCTCAACGCTAACATCAGGCAATCCACCAGCAGGCGTACGATACGCACCAACCGCAGCACGCACCGCATCGACCCGATCCGCCCGCATCACCGCAACCACCGCACCACCAAACCCGCCACCGGTCTGCCGCGCCCCGCCCTGATCGCCAATCGCGCCATTCAGCAGTGCCGCCAACGCATCAGTCTGCGCCACGGTAATCCTGAAATCCTCGGCCTGCGACACATGCGACTCGCGCATCAACCGCCCGGTCGTAACCAGGTCATCGGCCGCCAGCGCATCCGCCGCCTCCAACGTCCGCCGATTGTCGCCAATGATATGCCGCGCCCGATGCCACGCCAGATCATCCAGCCGACTTTTTGCTGCCGCCAACATCGCCTCATCAGCATCACGCAACGCAGCCACACCCATAAACCGCGCAGCCCGTTCGCACTCGATCCGCCGCGTGTTGTACTCGCCGTCAACCAGCCCGCGCTCGACCCCCGACTGCACAATCATCACCGCAATATCGCCAGGCAGTGCAATCTGCCGCAACGCAAGCGACCGGCAATCGATCAACAACGCATGCCCGGCAGACGTGGCCGCACTGGCAATCTGATCCAGATTGCCACACCGCACCCCGGGAAAACCACACTCAGCCCGCTGCGCCAGCAAGGCAATATCCAGCGCCGACCACTCCACCCCCGCCGCCGCCAGCAAAGCATGCGCCAGCGCCACCTCGAGACTGGCCGACGAAGACAACCCCGTCCCACGCGCAATACTGCCCGCAATCGCCAACGCGCCACCCGGCACGGCCACACCCGCACGGTTCAATTCATCGACCACGCCGCGCACATAATTACGCCAGCCGCCGGCATCATAAGGCGCAACCGTTGCAGGATCGAAGCGGTCGGACTCGCCAAAATCAAGCGCCGCCACGCGCAACTCAGCGCCCGGCTCAGGCCGAAACGCCACCCGCGTTTCAGGCGCAATCGCCATCGGCATGGCAAAACCATCGTTGTAATCGGTATGCTCGCCAATCAGATTGACCCGCCCCGGCGCGCGCACTTCAATCGCCGGCGCCACCCCAAATGCCGCAACAAACCCGCTGCCCAACCGGCCGGAAAGCTCGCTCACGCTACCGCCCCATTCACCGGCACCACCCCACGCAACCGCTCGGCCGCCGTCTCCGGCGTCAGATCCCGCTGCGGCTCGGCCAGCATCTCAAACCCGACCATAAACTTGCGCACACTCGCCGATCGCAGAAGTGGCGGATAGAAATGCGCATGCAACCGCCAATGCGGCGCCGCCTCGGTACCCGGCGCCTGATGCCACCCCATCGAATACGGCATCGAACAGTCAAACAGCGCGTCATACCGCCCGGTAATCACCCGCAACATCCGCGCCAAAGCATCGCGCGCATCATCATCGAGATCCTGCAACCGCACCACCGCATCGCGCGCAATCAACAGCACTTCAAACGGCCAGGCGGCCCAGAACGGCACCACCGCCAGCCAATGCGCATTCACCGCAACCACGCGGCTGCCATCGGCCAGCTCGCGCGCCACCACGGTATCGAGCATCACCTCGCCCCGCGCTTCATGCCAGGCCGCCTGTTCACGATCCTCGTCAGCCAGTTCGCTCGGCACGAAATCGCTCGCCCACACCTGCCCATGCGGATGCGGGCTGGAACACCCCATCATCGCGCCCTTGTTTTCAAACACCTGTACATAGCGATTGGTCTGGCCCAGCTCCGCCGACTGCGCAGCCCAGGTATCGATCAGCGCCCGCACCGCCGCATCATCGAGATCGGGCAAAGTCTTGCCATGATCGGGCGAATAACAAATCACCCGCGAAACCCCGCGCGCCGGCGCAATTTCAAACACCGGATCGCCCGTCTCCGGCCCCGGCGTATCGGGCATCAACGCCGGAAAATCGTTGGGAAACACCAATGTCGCCGGATAATCGGGGTTCACCTCGCCCCCGGTGCGCGTGTTGCCCGGGCACAGATAACACCCCGGATCATACGCCGCACCACTACGCGGCGCCGGATCACCCGTCTCGCCCTGCCACGGCCGCTTGGCCCGATGCGGCGACACAAGCACCCAGCGCCCGGTCAGAAGATTGCGCCGACGGTGCGGATGATCGAGCGGATCGAATGATGTCATTCTGCCCGACTATCAGGTCCACCGCCCCGACCGCACGGCAAAAAAACGCCGCGCAATCCTATTTATGCAATCAACGGCGCCACCAGCGCAGTCAGATCCGCCTCCGGCCGCGCGCCATAATGCGAAATCACCTCAGCCGCACACACAGCACCCAGCGTCAAACACCTCTCAAGCGCCAGCCCGCGCACATGCCCAAACAAAAACCCCGAGGCAAACAGATCACCCGCCCCAGTCGTATCGACCACCTGGGCAACCGGCGCCGCAGCCACTTGCGCATGCTCACCCTGGCTGACCGCATAAGCACCCTCGGCACTGCGCGTGACAACCAAAGTCGGCACCTTCGGCGACAACGCAGCAATCCCGTCGTGAAAATCAGGCAACCCCGTCAAAGCCGCCAGTTCATGCTCATTGGCAAACAGAATATCAATCTGCCCAGCATCGATCAAAGCGCGGAAATCATCCCCATGCCGCGAAATCACAAACGCATCCGACAGCGTAAACGCAACCTTGCGCCCCGCCGCACGCGAAGCCGCAATCGCCCGACGCATCGCCCGACGCGGCTCTTCCGGATCCCACAAATACCCCTCGAGATACAGCACCGAAGCATCGGCAATCACACTGTCATCCAGCGCATCGGCCGGCAAAAACTGCGACGCGCCCAAAAAGGTATTCATCGTCCGCTGCCCATCAGGCGTCACGAAAATCAGACACCGCGCCGTCGTCGGCTCCCCCGCACGCACCGGCGTCGCAAACGCAATCCCGCCCGCCCGAATGTCACCCGCAAACACCGCGCCCAGCGCATCATCGGCAACCTGCCCGATAAACCCGCAAGAGGCCCCCAACGCCGCCAGCCCGGCCAGCGTATTCGCCGCCGACCCACCCGAAATCTCGCGCGCCGACCCCATACCGGCATACAAAGCCTGCGCCTGCGCCTCATCGATCAACGTCATCCCGCCCTTGGCCATGCCCAGCGCAACAATATCGGCCTCACTGGCCGCCGCCATCACATCGACAATCGCATTGCCGATCGCGACAACATCATAACGGGCAGGACTAGATGGCTGGCTCACGCGGCTCTCCGGGCAAAAAGGTTGCCCCTGCGCCTAATCGCTCCCCGCCCCTGCGGCAAGCCGCAGCGTGACCACGACAGATGCACCAAGCGCCAATTGACACAAAGCTGGCCGCAAGCAATGGCAGGCACACATTGCGCGCACTGCCAGCCATAACCATGATCCTGCTGCTAAGCGCCTGCGGCGAAGAAGTCGCACGCCCCGTCGCCGCAGTCACCAGGCCCGAAACCCGCGCCCCCCACCACACCCCATCCCGCGATGACATAATCGGCGCCGACGCCGAATCACTCCTCCGCCAATTCGGCACCCCCCGCCTCGACGTCCGCGACGGCGAAGCCCGCAAACTCCAGTGGTCCGGCACCGCGTGCATCCTCGACGCGTACCTCTACCCCAGCGAAAACGGCACCCGCCCTACCGCCACGTATATCGATGCGCGCCGCGGCGATGGGCGTGATGTCGATCGGGCTGCGTGTGTGGCGGCTTTGCGGAAGAATTGAGCGGCCAGCGCCTGCCCTAACCTCGATTTCCCGACCTAACTTCGGTCCCCCGACATCACCTTCGGTCCCCTGACCTCACCTCGGTATGCCGACCTCACCTCGGTCTCCTGACCTCACCTCTAGTCGTCGCCCCGGGCTTGACCCGGGGTCCCGCTGCCTTTCTGATCTAGCGCGATATTCCGGCCTCGGCGGCAAAGCAGGATCGCGGGCAATGATGCGGACTTGTCGATCTTGTGCAGGGCCTCCGGCGGCCTAGGGCCATTGCCCTAGGAACCCGTTACCGTTTTGACCTGCACCCCTCCCTCGCCGTTGCATCCCGCCGCAAAGCGGCTGTAATCCTGCCGCTACGCGGCGGTACGCAAACGCAGAGAAAGCGCGCAGTGCAAGACAAGTAACGGGATCCAAGGGCCCCCCGGCCCTTGGCCGCCGGGGGCCCTTAAAAACACCCGAAAACACCTTAATCCTCAACCTCAAACGTAATCTCGGCAAACTCCCGCAACCGCCCCACCAAAACAGCCCCCAAAATCGACCCAGGCGTCCCGATCCCGCCCGGCGCATCGCTTTGTGTCAGCGCGATCGCGGCTTCGGTGATCATCCGGCTGGTCGAGCCATAGCCCGGGTCATAGCGCCCTTTGACGCCGTAGCGCAGCACGCGGCCATCGCGCATTTCGCCGATGAACAGCAGGTCGTAGTGGCCGGCTTCGCGTTGTTCGGGGGTGGGGCCTTCGCCGGGGAGGGGATCGTTCGGGGTGCCGATCATGGGCGTTTTGGCCAGGTATTCGGCGACGCCTTTGCCCTGTTCGCCTGGGCCGGTCAGGACCATTTCGTCGTAGACCAGGTCGGCGCCGTAGCGGTAGTTCAGCAGGTGGTTGGTGCGGTGGACGTTCTTGGTGTTGATGATCGCCATGACGAAGGGCGCGGCCCAGTTGTCGGTGGCTTCGTCGAAGATCGGCTTGTCGCCGCGGGGCTGGGTCGGGCCGGTAAAGCCTGGCGTCAGGCCGAACGGGTTTGCCATGATCGGGCCGAGCGCGGGGTCCTTGGCGATGGCGGCGAGCGAGGCTTTGAGGCTGGCCGCGGTTCCGCCTGAGACGCCGCCGAGCATTTTGCGCACGCGGCATTTGACGCGCTGGGCAGGTTCGCCGAACCGGGCGATCGCTTCGGTCTGCAGCATCAGCACGCCCAGGTCGAACGGGATCGAATCGAACCCGCAGGAGAACGCGATTCGCGCGCCGCTGGCCTGGGCATCGGCGTCGTACTGGTCGATCATCTGGCGCATCCAGACGGGCTCGCCGCACAGGTCGGCGTAATGCGTGCCCGCCGCGATGCACGCCGCGAGCACGGGCGGGCCGTACAACTGGTATGGCCCGACGGTGGTAATCAGCGCGGTGGTCGACCCGGCCATGGCGGCGAGCGAAGCCGGATCATCGCTATCGGCAACGATCAGCGGCGTATCGGCGGGCGCACCGATCAGGCTCCGGACTTCTTCCAATTTGGCCAGGCTGCGCCCGGCCATCGCCCATTTCACACCCGATCCGGCATGCTTGGTCGCCAGGTACTGCGCGACTAGCCGCCCGGTATACCCGGTCGCGCCATACACGACGATATCGTAAGTCCGCGCCATCATCCCATCTCCACATGCTTATTTAAGCGCATGGTTAAACCGATGGATAACGCCGCGCAATCAAACTTTAGGCAGCGTCACCCCGCGCTGGCCCATGTATTTTCCCGCACGATCGGCATAGCTGACCTCGCACGGTTCATTGCCCTTCAGGAACAGGAACTGGCACGCGCCTTCATTGGCATAAATCCGCGCAGGCAGTGGCGTCGTGTTGGAAAATTCCAGAGTCACATGCCCTTCCCAGCCGGGTTCCAGCGGGGTCACATTGACGATGATCCCGCACCGCGCATACGTCGATTTGCCCAGGCAGATCACCAGCACATCGCGCGGCACGCGAAAATATTCGACCGTCCGCGCCAGCGCAAAGCTGTTCGGCGGGATCACGCACACGTCGGTCTTGCGATCGACAAACGAATTGGCATCGAAATTCTTCGGGTCGACGATCGCCGAATCGACATTGGTGAAAATCTTGAATTCGTCAGCGACGCGCGCGTCATAGCCATACGAAGACAAGCCATAGCTGATGCAGTTATCGCTCCGCTGGCCTTCGACAAACGGCTCGATCATGCCGTGCGACAGCGCATTTTCGCGAATCCAGCGGTCGGAGAGGATGGACAAGGACGCCCTTTCAAATGGTGGGAAATTCAGGGCGCCAGATTGGCCGGGCCGAACGCCAGTGGCAAGAGCGCGCTCAGCAGCATGTCCACGGTTTCGTGCGCACCACTTGCAATAACCAGCGGATCGGTGCCGCCCAACGCCGCCAATTCATGCAACACCTGCCGGCACCGCCCGCAAGGCGCAACCACAGCCCCCGGCACACCACCCGGCCCGCCCGCAATCGCCACCGCCACCAACCCCGCGCGATGCCCCTCATGGCTAGCCCGCGCAGCCGCCACGGTCTCCGCACAAAGCGACAACCCATAACTGGCGTTCTCAAAATTGCTCCCGGTCACAATCGCGCCATCGGCAAACAACAACGCCGCGCCAACGTGAAACCCCGAATACGGCGCATAAGCCTGCGCCATCGCGCCACGCGCCATCGCGATCAACGCCGCCCGATCAGCGTCATTCATGGCTGCACCACCACCCACCGCACCGGCCCGGCAATCCCCGGAATCCGCAAACGATGCGTCGCCGTCCACAACACCCACGGCCGGCTGGCATACGTCGGCGCGCGATACCCACCCGTAACCCAGACATTGCGATCAACCCGCGCCGCCAGATGATACCGCTTTTCCGCCTCGGCCGTCGGCATCAGAATCACCGGCTGCCCCAGATGCCGCTCCACCTCATTCAAAAACGTCGTCAACTCGCTATCAATCGAAGCCTCACCCGGCGGATCAGGACACCGCTTGGGATCGATCGCAATCGCAATCGCCGTCGGCAACATCCGCTTGTCCCGCGGCACAGTCGTCACGAAATTGCTCGCCTGCGTATCCGCCGGCGCACACAAATCATAAACATGCACCGCCCCAACCTGCAGCCCAACCGCCCGCGCCGCATCATAGCTCGCCGCAAACGCAGGATCCCGCTGATCCGCCCCCGAACTCGCCGTCAAATACACAAAATCAGGGCTCTTCCCCCCAGGCCCATTCGCCTTCACCGTCCGCCACTCAACCGCGCCATTGCCCGCATCCAGCCACAACCCCTGGACCGGATAAGCGGAACGATCCGGCACCCAGTGAACAGCCCAACGCCACCCACAAAACACCGCAATCGCCAGCACCAAAGCCAATGCCGGGACCAGCAGCCAGCGGTTCACCCGTGCCTTAGCCAAAATACCAAATTCCCAAAACGAAACACCAATCACCCCTTGATATGCAGAACACATATCAACGTAAACAGCCGGCGCGCAGTCACGAAATCCGTCGCGATCTTGCCCTCCAGCTTCTCCAGCAACATCGTCGCCGCCTCGTTGTGAACCCCCCGCCGCGCCATGTCGATGACCTCGATCTCCTGCGCACTCGCCCGCCGAATCGCCTGGTAATACGACTCGCAAATCGCAAAATAATCCCGGATCGGCCGCCGAAACCGCCCCAACCCCAAAATCACCGTCTCCAGATGCTGCCCGGCATCGTCGTCAATGGTCAGCCCCAGCCGCCCATCCTCGACTGACAACCGCAAATGATACGGCCCCTCATGCCCCGCCCCAAACGCCCGCAACGGCGTAAAGCTGTTCTCCTCGATCAAATCGAAGATCGCAATCCGACGCTCCTGCTCGATATCGGCATTGCGCCAGATGATCGTCGCCTCGTCGAGTTCGATATGGGCAATGCGCGGGTCGGCCATGATCGTTGGGGTCTTGGCATTGGGCTTCGCCGGGGGCAAGCGTCTAAGAGCCTTCGGCGGGCTTTGAAGGGCCTCCGGCGGCCTAGGGCCAAGGGCCCTAGGATCCCGTTACCGTCTTGAACTGCGTGCTGCCCATGCCGTTGCATCCCGCCGCAAAGCGGCAGTATTTGGGCCGCTTCGCGGAGGCGCGCTAAGGTGGAGTTAGCACGCAGTTCATGACGGTAACGGGATCCAAGGGCCCTTGGCCCTTGGCCGCCGGAGGCCCTTAAAAGCCAGCCGCAGGCCCTCTCTGTCCCCACTATTCACAGATCAATACGTCGCTCACCGCTTTCGCAGATTGCGCGTTCGAGCTAGTATGGCGGCATGCCCATTTCCACCTCCATACTCCAGCGCGAGCCCGACCAGACCCGCACGCTTCCCGCCAACGTCGAGGCCGAGGCCGCGTTCCTTGGTGCGGTGTTGATCGACAATCGAATCCTCGAGGAAATGACCTGCCCGCTGGCTGCGGACCATTTCTTTGCCCCGGTGCATGGGCGGGTTTTTTCGCGGATTGCGGCGCTGCTTGATCGCAAGGCGGTGGTGACGCCGGTTACGTTGAAGCCGTATTTCGAGACGGATGAGGGGCTGCGGGAGCTGGGCGGGACGGCGTATCTTGCGCGCCTTACTGCTGATGGTCAGGGGTTGCTGGCGCCGCGGGAGTTGGCGCAGCAGATTTATGACCTGGCGTTGTTGCGGGAGCTGATCACGGTCGGGCGTACGCTTGTCGAGCAGGCGATGGATACGAGCGAGAGCGTCGCGCCGTTGACGCAGATCGAATTGGCCGAGGCGGCGCTGTATGCCGTGGCCGAGGGCGCGCAGTCGGGAAGCGAGGCGCAGTCGTTTGGGACGGCGTCGCTGGCGTCGTTGCAGATGATCGAGAAGGCGCTGCTGTCGGGCGGCCACATTTCGGGCAAGACGACCGGGTTGAACAGCATCAACGAGAAAATCGGCGGGCTGCACGAATCGGATCTGATCATTCTTGCCGGGCGTCCGGGCATGGGCAAGACCAGTCTTGTGACCAATATCGCGTTCAACACGGCCGATCGGCTGCGGCGCGATCTGCTCGACGGCATTTCGGTGAAGGATTCGGTTGGGGCGGCGGTTGCGTTTTTCAGCCTGGAAATGAGCGCGGATCAGTTGGCGACTCGTATCCTGGCCGAGCAGTCGGGGATCAGTTCCGAGGCGCTGCGCATGGGGCGGATCAGCCGCGAGGATTTTCAGCAGTTGTCCTTTGCGAGCCAGCGGCTGAACGAATTGCCGCTGTATCTCGATGATACGCCGGCGCTGACGATCGGTGCGTTGCGCGCGCGGGCGCGGCGGTTGAAACGTCGCTTCGACATCGGGCTGATCGTCGTCGACTATCTTCAATTGCTGCAGGGATCGGGCCGGTCGGACAACCGCGTCAACGAAATCTCGGAAATCAGCCGCGGCCTGAAAACGCTCGCCAAGGAGCTCTCGGTGCCCGTGATCGCGCTGTCCCAATTGTCGCGCGCGGTCGAACAGCGCGAGGACAAGCGCCCGATGCTGTCCGACTTGCGCGAGTCCGGCTCGATCGAGCAGGACGCCGACATGGTCTGGTTCGTGTTCCGCGAAGATTATTACGTCCAGTCGCGCGAACCCAAGCGCCCGATCGACGGCGACGACGCCAAGACCCACGAAGCCCACGCCGCCTGGGCCGCCGACATGGAGCGAGTCTACGGCCTGGCCGAACTGATCGTCGCCAAACAGCGCCACGGCTCGACCGGCAAAGTCCGCATGAAATTCGAACCCCGCATCACGCGCTTCTCGGACCTGGCGCCCGACGAAATGGGCTCCAGTTCCTACGGCGACGACTAGGCGATACAAAAAGCCCCGCCCCTCAGGGGAGGGGTTGGGGAGGGGTGTCCGACGCCCGATTGGTTACGCAACACCGCGGCGCCGTACACCCCCACCCAAACCCTCCCCCTTCAGATGGAGGACGGTCCGCGGCGATTAACCCGGAAAATCTTGACTCTGGCGCCATCCCTGCCTAGTGGCAGCCGCTTATCCCGACCTTAATTTTGCGAAAAGAGCCCCGTATGGCGCGCGTTACCGTCGAAGATTGTGTCGACAAGATTCCCAACCGGTTCGATCTGGTGCTGCTGGCCGCCGAACGCGCCCGCGCAATCTCGGGCGGCGCAGAGCTGACCATCGATCGCGACCGCGACAAAAACCCGGTCGTCGCCCTGCGCGAAATCGCCGAAGTCACCGTGCGCCCGGTCATCCTGATGGAAAACCTGGTCCAGTCGCTGCAGAAAGTGCAGCCCGACGACGACGACCAGGTCGACGAAATCGGCTCGCTGTCGCAGTCAGCCGAAGCATTGCGGATTACCGCTGCTGCGCCTGTGCGGAACACGTCGCTGGGTGCGGATTACGACGGTTAATTAAGGGCCTCCGGCGGGCAAGGGCTATTGCCCTTGCATCCCTTTACCGTCGGAACCTGCGCGCCAACTTAGCCTTTACTCGTCATCCCGGACTTGATCCGGGATCCCGCTTTCTTTGCGAGCGTGGTTTACGAGCAGAAAGGCAGCGGGACCCCGGATCAAGTCCGGGGCGACGATAGTCTTATGGTAGCGCCCGCCGCTAACCTGTTTCCATAATCCGACTTTTTTAGCACGTAGGGGATAATTCTCCCCCGCGCGCTTGCGATTGTCATATCGCCGCGCCACATTCCCCTCATATGGCCAGCCAGCGATCTTTGCAGGGTGACCGATCCGCAGGTGCGCGCGGAGAGCCATCCAATGTGCGCGCGGTATTGGGCCCGACCAATACCGGCAAAACCCATCTCGCCATAGAACGCCTGTGCGGCCATTCGTCGGGCGCCATCGGATTTCCGCTGCGGCTGCTGGCGCGCGAGGTTTATGACCGGGTTGTCGCGATCAAGGGCGCCAGCCAGGTTGCGCTGATTACCGGTGAGGAGCGGATCGAGCCGAAGCACGCGCGGTGGTTGTTGTGCACGGCGGAGGCGATGCCGCAGCGGCCTGACCTGGCGTTTGTCGGGCTGGATGAGGCGCAGTTGTCGGCCAATCCCGAGCGCGGGCATGTGTTTACCGATCGGCTGCTGCACACGCGCGGGCGTGAGGAGACGATGATCCTGGGTTCCGCGACATTGGAGCCAATGATTCGCGCGCTGGAGCCAAAGGCGGAGATTGTCAGTCGGCCGCGCTTTTCGACGTTGAGCCATGTTGGCGCGATGAAGCTGTCGCGGATACCGCCGCGCAGTGCGATTGTCGCGTTCAGCGCGGAGCAGGTTTATACCGTGGCCGAGATGTTGCGGCGGTTTCGCGGGGGCGCGGCGGTCGTGATGGGGGCGTTGTCGCCGCAGACGCGCAATGCGCAGGTTGCGATGTATCAGTCGGGCGAGGTCGATTATCTTGTCGCGACCGATGCGATCGGGATGGGGCTCAATCTCGATATCCATCATGTCGCGTTTGCGGGGCTGACCAAGTACGACGGGCAGCGGCAGCGGCGGCTGACCACGGCCGAAATGGCGCAGATCGCGGGGCGCGCGGGCCGGCATCATCGCGATGGGACGTTTGGCACGCTGGCCGGCCTGGGCGATTCGGGGTCGTCGTCCGAATTCACCGATGACGAGATCTATGCGATCGAAGAGCATCGCTTTGCGCCGCTGACGCGGCTGTTCTGGCGCGATGCGGAGCCGCGCTTCGACACGCTCGATCGGTTGATCGATGATTTGAGCGCACCGCCAATGCGCGCCGAACTGGCCACCCCGCCCGAAGGCATCGACCTGGCAGTGCTGCGCCAACTCGCGGCCGACGCGACGGTGGCCGATACCGTGCGCGGTAGCGCGTCGGTGCGGCGGTTCTGGAATGTGTGCAGCCTGCCCGATTTCCGCCAGCAGGGCAGCGACACGCATGCGCGGTTCGTAGCGCGACTGTGGCAAGACCTGGGCCAAGGCTATCTGGGCGCAGACTATGTCGCATCGGCGATTGCCCAGCTCGACAATCCGTCGGGCGATATCCACACGCTGCAAGGCCGGATTTCGGCAATCCGGAGCTGGGCCTATATCGCGCAACGGCCTGACTGGGTCCTGGCGCGCGAAGATATGGCTGCCCGGGCACGCGCAGTCGAAACCCGGCTGTCCGACGCACTCCATGCGCGCCTGACCGAGCGATTCGTCAACCGGCGCACGACCCTGCTGATGCGCAAGGCCGGGAACGACGCTGGCCTGCTCCCGGTGCGGCTGAACGAATCGGGCGCAGTGCTCGTCGATGACGAGCCAATCGGGCACCTCGACGGCTTCCGCTTTGTCGTCGATCCACTGGCGCGCGCCGCCGATCGCAAGCTGCTGCTCGCCGCGGCCGAACGCCACCTCCCGGGCCTGTTTGCCAAGCGCGCCGCGCTGCTGACCGCCGCATCGCAACAACCCGACGGTCTGACCCTGAGCGCAGAAGGCATCTGCTGGGATGAAACCCTGATCGCACGCCTGGCACCAGGCCGCGGCCTGCTCGATGCGCGGGTCCAGCTCGAACCAGCGCTGGGCCGCCTGCCGGCAGCATTGCGCGACGATGTGCGCGACGCGGTCGACGGCTGGTTCGCGCGCCACACCGATCGCGCGCTCGGCCCCTTGCGTAAACTGGCGCTGGCCGGCGAAGCCCCCGAACTGGGCCCCGACCTGCGCGCGCTACTGTTGCAACTGATCGACAGCGGCGGCGTTCTGCCGCGCGATGCAGCACAACTCGATCGCCTCGATCTACGCCAGCGCGAAGCTTTACGGCGCCTCGGCGTCCGCATCGGCGGCCTGGACCTGTTCGTACCCGCAGCCCTGCGCGCGCCAACGATGCGCCTGTGGCTGCACCTCGCGCGGCTGCGCGGTAAAAACCCAATGGCGCCACCACCCGCCCTGCCCCCCACAGTCACCGGCCGGGTCGCCCCGGTCGGCTATCGCCGCCTCGGCGATCAGGCACTGCGCGTAGATCTGGCGGACAAACTGCTCGGCGATGCGCATCGCTGCCGCCTGGGCGCACCACGCGGCCGCGTATTTCTCGATCCCGCCAAAGCACGATCGATGGGCCTGTCCACTGCCAGCTACGCCGCCCTGCTACGCGCCGGCGGGTTCCGCGTCGCGATGCCGCGCGCCCTCGCCGCTGGCGCATTCGGCCCGCATGCGCCCCCACTGTGGGACTGGCGCCCGCCGCGCATTGCGCCGCAAGCACCAGCACATACGCCGCGCGCCGCCACCGGCGCCTTTGCCGCGCTGGCCGGATTGATGCGCTGATGGGGGCACACGTTGCGATCGGAGACACGATGCGGATCGACAAATTGCTATGGTACCTGCGCCTGGCCTGCAGCCGCAGTTTCGCGCAAGGCTGGGCCAGCGAAGGCCACATCCGCCTGAACGGCCGCCGCATCGAGCGCCCCAGCGCAACCGTTCGCGAAGGCGACGTCCTGGTCCTGCCCACCCACGACGCAGTCCGCGTGATCGAAGTCCTGGCAATTCCTGGACGACGCGGCCCCGCCCCCGAAGCACAAGCCTGCTACCGAATTGTCGATACGGGCAACTAATTCTTGGGGGCCGAACCATCCGCGCGGGGTTGACGACAGCCCCCCCACAGCTTTAGCACGGCCGGCAATTCAGTACCGAACCGATCCGAGGGACCCGCCACCATGACCTACGTCGTCACCGAAGCCTGCATCAAGTGCAAGTTCATGGACTGTGTCGAGGTGTGCCCCGTCGACTGTTTTTACGAAGGTGAAAACATGCTCGTGATCAACCCCAGCGAATGCATCGATTGCGGCGTTTGCGAACCCGAATGCCCCGCCGAAGCCATCCTGCCCGACACCGAAAGCGGCCTGGAACAGTGGCTCGAACTGAACACCAAGTTCTCGGCCGACTGGCCCAACATCACCGCCAAAAAAGACGCCCCCGCCGACGCGGACGAATTCAAGGGCCAGGATGGCAAGTTCGAGAAGTTCTTCTCGGCTGAACCGGGCGAAGGCGATTAATTAAGCGTAATTAAGCGGCCTCCGGCGGCCTAGGGCCATTGCCCTAGGAACCCTGGACCGTCAGCGTTGGTGCGCCTCCTGATCGTTGCATCCCGCCGCTGCGTCGGGAGACAATCACTGCCGCTGCGCGGCGGGACGCAAAGGCCTGATCGGCACGCGAAGCAAGACGGTAACGGGTTCCTAGGGCAATGGCCCTAGGCCGCCGGAGGCTCTACCCAAAGCGCCCGCCGGAGGCCCTAAGCCCCCGCCGAACGCCACAAATCGACCCTGTTTCCACCCAGGAAACGGGTTTTGATCCAATTTGCGTCGATTCCAGTGATCACAACACTGGAATTTTTGTCACAGACTTGCTATATACGCAATCAGGCACCGGGATGTTTTTCCCGTTATGTGCTTTTTGCAACACGAATCAGGCAGGATACACGGCAAACGGATCACTGGGCTTCGTAAGGCTGCGCGGGTTTATCGCATCCCTTGTTCTGGGGTGGATGCCTTGCCGGTCGTTTGCCGGACCTCTCCCCTAAAGGGCCCGGGTTACCCCAAACGTGCCGACGCGCGGCTGCCGGTTTTCGGCAATCGCCTGGCACGCAGCATCCGCAACCGTTTCTTCCGCCGTCGAAAGGATATGCAATGGCAGTCAAGGCTCTTGCCTTCGATGTTGGGGACTACGTCGTTTATCCAAAACATGGTGTCGGCCGGGTGGTCGAACTTCAAAATGAAGAAATCGCAGGGATGAAGCTGCAGCTTTATGTCCTTCGTTTCGAAAAAGAGCGCATGACCCTGCGCGTACCTGTGAACAAGGTCGAAGCGATCGGCATGCGCAAGCTGTCGTCGGACAAAACGCTGCGCGAAGCGCTCGATACGCTGACGGGCAAGCCCAAAGTCAAGCGTACGATGTGGTCGCGCCGCGCCCAGGAATACGAAGCCAAGATCAATTCGGGCGATCTCGTATCGATTGCCGAAGTGACCCGCGACCTGTTCCGCGCCGATGACCAGCCCGAACAGTCGTATTCCGAACGCCAGATCTTCGAGGCCGCATCGTCGCGCCTTGCTCGCGAACTGGCCGCGATGGAAAAGACCGACGAGCCGACCGCGCTCAAGAAGATCCTCGCGATCCTCAACGAGCACGCGCCGAAGTACTACGAAACCGCACCAGCTTGAGCCTGACGGGCCGCTTGCGGCCTGCCATCTCTGGCGCATGCGAGCGGGCCACCGGGATGACCGGTGGCCCGCTTGCGTTGGGGTGTAATGCGCCCTAATCCGCGACAGACCTTTGTTGTCGCCCTGTTTTTCGCCGGAACCAATGATCCGGCTCCCGTTGGACCTGCGCGTTTATGCCAAGATTTCCACTACTCCCGGCCCTGTCGCTCCCCCTGGCCTACCTGGCACTGGCATCATGCGACGAGCCAAAAGTGTCGATCGACGGCCACATCGGGGTGCCACTGGCAGAGCTCGACCAGTCCGGCCGCACCGCGCATGAAATCACCCTGCTCGGCCCGGACACGGTCAACATCGTGCACGGCGATACGCTGGCGATCCATGTCGAGGGCGATGCCCGCGCGATCGCGGCGCTGCGATTCGTCCTGACCGACGGAAAACTGGGCATCGGCCGCCAGCCCGACGCCAATGCCGGCAATGGCACCGCGACCCTGACGATCACCGATCCCTCGGTCGATCACATGGTCATGGCCGGATCAGGCACGATGTCGAGCGACCGCCTGACCGGCGCCGACGTCGGCGTAACCATCGGCGGCGCAGGCCATGTCGTAACCGCAGGAATCGAGGCCACACAGATCGCTGTCGAAGTGTTGGGCTCGGGCTCGTTCACCGGCAGCGGCCACGCGAACAAACTGGCCCTGACCCTGGCCGGCAGCGGCGACGCCGACCTGGCGCAGCTCCAGGCCGACGAAGCACGAGTCGACGTGGCGGGCACAGGCACCGGCGCCATAACCAGCAATGGCCACGTCACCGGATCGGTCATGGGCACCGGCGTCGTCACCGTCCACGGCAAAGCGCAATGCGATATCCGCGTAATCGGCACCGGCCGCGTAACCTGCCAACCATAATTCCAATATCGGTTACCCGCGCGTTAACCATAACGCTTCACCGGGTGATGGCGCGCGCATGCTAATCGGAACAGGCAATTCCAGAGAGGCCCAGTTCCATTGCCTGACATGCAGACCACCCGTCCCGACTCCGTAATCGGGCCCCTCGGCGAAGTCCTCACTCACGCCAAGCTGCCGCCCGCCGGAATCCGCCGCTGGGTCATCCGCCGCAAGGCCGAAGTCGTCGCCGCGCTCGACGGCAACATGCTGACCATCGACGAAGCCTGCACCCGCTACGACATCTCGATCGAAGAACTGGCCACCTGGCGCCGCCTGGTCGAACGCGCCGGCATGCAAGGCCTGCGCGTAACCAAAGCCCAACATTACCGCGACCTGCACGAGCGTCAGATGCGCTATTGAGGGCACGCCGAGCCCAGCCTCGCCCACATAACCGCTAAGTTAAGTCCAAGATCCGTACTCCGCGGGCGCTTAAAGTGCCTCCGGCGGGCAAGGGCCAAGGGCCCTTGCATCCCATTACCGTCCGCGTTGATGTGCCCGTTCAGCGATGCATCCAGCCGCTGCGTCGGTATACGCTGAGGCCGCTGCGCGGGGGCGCGCAAACGCGCAGGGCAACGCACAGTTCAAGACGATAAAGCGTGCGAAGCGCCCCTGACCCAAAGCCGCAAATATAAAACCACCGTCGCCCGAACGTCATCCCATACAGGCTAACATAGCCAAATCTCGTCATCCCGGACTTGATCCGGGATCCCACTTTTCTTCGCGTGCGCGGCTCAAGTGCGCACATGGAACAGAAAAAGAAGCTGGCCCCCGGATCAAACCCCATAGGCGCTGACATAAAAGTATCGTCGCCCCGGACTTGATCCGGGGTCCCGCTGTTTTTCCCGTTCGATGGCTGCATTCAGGGCACGCATCAAAGAAAAGTGGGATCCCGGATCAAGTCCGGGATGACGAAGTAAGCTATGTTAGCGCCTACGGGTCCATGGCCCTGCCGCCAGAGGCTCTGAACAAAACCGACAAGTTCAGCATGAACGAGGATGAGAATGTGGGCCATTGCGATCTCAGCACCCAAGGGATTTAACCGCCCCATCCACCGCCATAACCTGCACCAAAAGCGCCTCAAGATCCCCCAACGGCAAAGCACTCGGCCCATCACAAAGCGCCCTCCCCGGATCCGGATGCGCCTCCACAAACAACCCCGCAATCCCCACCGCAACCGCCGCCCGCGCCAGAACCGCAGTCTGCGCCCCCCGCCCGCCGGCACTGTCCTCACGCCCGCCCGGCATCTGCAGCGCATGCGTCACATCGAATGTCACCGGCGCAAAAGCCCTCATCACATCGAGACCAAGCATGTCGACCACCAAGTTGTTATACCCAAAACTGCTCCCCCGCTCACACAACACCACGCGTTCGTTCCCCGCCTCAGCACATTTCGCGATCACATGGCGCATCTCGTGCGGCGCCAGGAACTGAGGTTTCTTGACATGAATCGGCCTGCCCGTACGCGCCAGAGCCAGCACCAAGTCAGTCTGACGCGCCAGAAACGCCGGCAATTGCACAATATCGGCGACCGCCGCGACAGGCCCGGCCTGCCACGCCTCGTGCACATCGGTAATCACCGCAAACCCGAACCTCGCCTTGACCTCTGCCAGCAACGCCAGCCCCTGATCCAGCCCCGGCCCCCGATACGAACGCACCGACGACCGGTTCGCCTTGTCAAACGACACCTTGAACACAAACGGCATGCCCAACCGCGTCGTCACCGCATGAAAATGCGCTGCCACCGCAAACAGCGTATCGCGATCCTCGATCACATTCATCCCGCCGATCAAAACCAGCGGCGCATCGTTGGCAAATCGCACCCCGCCCGGCAAATCAACCGGCGCGACGCTCACGCAATCCCCCGCGCCATCAACACCGCCTCGATCGGGGCCACATCCTGCGGATTGTTGAGCTCGATACAATCCCAACCCACCCCATCGACCGGAACCACCCGCACCGGCAGACCAGCCTCCAGGAACCTTAACTGCTCCAGCCCCTCGGCCTGTTCGAGCAGCGACGGCGGCAAAGCAGCATAAGCCGCCAGCGCGGCAGGACGAAACGCGTAAACCCCCAGATGCAGGTGCACATTGGAATGCCCCGCCCCCAAAGCCCCATGCGGAATCACCCGCTTGGAAAAATACAACGCGCGGCCGCCCTCGGTAAACGTCACCGTCGTCCCGCCAACCCGACCCGCCGCCTGATCGGCCAGCAAATGCGCATACGTGCTCGGCGAACAGCGCAAGGCAGCCGTCGCCATCGCCGCATCGGGATCAGCAATCAATGCCGCAACCAAATCCGGCACAACATGCCCCGGCGTCAGCGGCGCATCACCCTGAAAATTGACCACGATCGGCGCAATATCACCCAGCGCCGCCAACGCCGCCGCACACCGCTCGGTCCCATTGCGACACGTCCCGGGCGTCATGACCACCTGCCCGCCAAAACCACGCACCACCGCGGCAATCCCCGGATCATCGGTCGCCACCCACACCCGATCGCGCCCGCCAATCTGCACCGCCGCAATCCAGCTCCGCTCGATCAGACTGCGCGCCTCACCACGAGCCCCGCGCAAGGCAGCAAGCGGCTTCCCCGGAAATCGCGTCGAACCAAACCGCGCAGGGATGATGATCGCAAACGGCTCGGCCTCGGCAAACGCCACCTGTTCACGCATTTCCGATGTTCGATACATGTCGCGTCCCCTCAAACTGGCCAAGACCAGTACTAAGGGAAATTACGCAAGACCGCCGCCACAGCCCCAACCGTTATCGAGGTTTTCGGGTCAGGCCGCCGCCCGACGCAACCGATCGTTGATCGCCACGCCAAGCCCTTCGTCGGGCACGCCGGCAATCGCAATACGCGGCTCCGGCGCGGCCGCAGCCGCATGCAGGCACGCATAAAGCCGCGCCGCCGCCTGCGCCAGATCGCCCGAATCCGACAGCGAAACGACGCCAGAAATCGCGCCAAACCCGATCATGAATTCATCCGCCTCGGGCGCCACCGCACCCAACCGGACCGGCTTGCCCGGCGCATAATGGCTGGCCAACTGCCCCGGCGCCTCGATCCCGCCAAGCGCCGCAACTTCCGCGTCCGCGCCCAGCAACGCCGCAATATCCTCGCGCGCAATCGGCCCGGGCCGCAACACCGTCCAGCCGCCACCAGGCCGCACCGCGACAATCGTCGATTCGATCCCGCGCGCACAGTCCCCACCATCGAGAATCAACCCGACTCGATCGCCTAGCGAAGCCACGACATGCGCCGCACTGGTCGGACTAACCCCCCCGCTGCGATTCGCCGACGGCGCGGCCAGCGGCAATCCCGACGCCGCAATCAACGCACGCATCACCGGATGCGCCGGACACCGCAACGCAACCGTCGGCAACCCCGCACACACCGCCGCACTCAATCCCGCATCCGCACGGCGCGGCAGCACCAAAGTCAGCGGACCAGGCCAGAACGCATCGGCCAACACCCGCGCAGTATCATCGAACTCGGCCAGCCGCTCGGCCGCTACGGCATCGGTGACATGCACGATCAGAGGGTTGAAATCAGGCCGACCCTTCGCGCGATAAATCCCCGCAACCGCATCATCACGATCCGCCCGCGCAGCCAGCCCATAAACAGTTTCGGTGGGTACCGCGACCGTGCCGCCAGCGCGGATCACCTCAGCGGCGCGCTCGATTGCGCCCGATTCTTGCGCCAAAATGCAGTTCGACTTTGTCGCGGCCATGATGGTTCGCTATAGGCGCTGCCCTAGGCTTGCCAAGGAAAACTCCACGATGTCTTTCACCGCCCCCACCGCCGACCAGATCCTGGCCATGCAGGTAAACGCCGGTATCGCAGACATCACCGCCCACGCGCGGTTTGCCGACGCAACGCCAGACCTCGTCGAAGCGATCGCCGAGGGCATCGGCCAACTCGCCGCCGGCGAATGGGCCCCACTCGCCCGCATCGGCGACACGCAAGGCGCAAAATGGGACAACGGCGCGGTCCATCTGCCTGAAGGCTTCCGCGAAGCCTACGCCGACTATGTCGCCCAGGGCTGGAACAGCATCGCCGGCCCGGTCGCACACGGCGGCCAGGGCCTGCCCTTCACCCTCGCGACTTGCGTGATGGAAACCATGGGCACCGCCAACATGGGCTTCGCCCTGCTGCCGATGCTGACCGTCGGCGCAATCGAAGCCATCGACCACCACGGCAGCGACGCCCTGAAAGCGACCTACCTAGCCAAACTGGTCTCCGGCGAATGGTCGGGCACGATGAACCTGACCGAGCCGCAAGCCGGCTCCGACGTCGGCGCGCTGCGCACGACCGCAACCCCGATCAGCGAAGGCGAAAACGCCGGCAAGTACCTGATCAAGGGAACCAAAATCTTCATCACCTGGGGCGAACACGACCTGGTCGAAAACATCGTCCACCTCGTCCTCGCGCGCCTCCCCGGCGCACCCGCCGGATCGCGCGGCATCTCGCTGTTCACCGTGCCCAAATTCCATGTCGCCGCCGATGGCGCGATCGGCGCCCGCAATGACGTGCGCTGCGCCTCGATCGAACACAAATTGGGCATCCACGCCTCCCCCACATGCGTCATGGCCTTCGGTGACAACGACGCCTGCATCGGCGAACTCGTCGGCCGCGAAGGCGGCGGCCTCGCCGCAATGTTCACAATGATGAACTCCGCACGCATCAATGTCGGCAGCCAGGGCGTGCAAATCGCCGAAGGCGCACTGCAAAAAGCCGCCGCCTACGCCCGCGACCGCATCCAGGGCCCCCGCGCCAGCGCCAACGACAAAACCCCCGTCGCCATCGTCGAACACCCCGATGTCCGCCGCATGCTCCTGCGCATGCGCTCGATGACCGAAGGGGCGCGAGCCTTATTGTATTACACCGCCGGCCAGGTCGATCGCGGCGCGCTGGGCGATGAAGCCGCCCAGAAACGCGCCGAAGCCCTCGTCCCGCTGCTGAAAGCCTGGGGCACCGATGTCGGCTGCGAAGTCGCCAGCCTGGGTGTACAAATCCACGGCGGCATGGGCTTCATCGAGGAAACCGGCGCCGCACAATTCTACCGCGACGCCCGCATCGCCCCCATCTACGAAGGCACCAACGGCATCCAGGCCGCCGATTTCGTCACCCGCAAACTCGGCTACGACAACGGCGCCGTCATCCACACCCTGCTAACCGACATCCTCCCCGATTGCGCCGAAAGCCCCGAACTGGCCTCGCTCGCCCGCGACGCCGCCGCAATCGCAAGCTGGATGGCCAGCGGTGACGCCAGCCTCGACGACAAACTCGCCGGCTCGGTCCCCTTCGCCACAATGTGCGCAGTCGCTGTCGCCGGATGGCAACTCGTCCGCCAGGTCCACGCCACCGGCTCGCACGAAAAGGCCGCAATCTGCCGCTTTTTCAACCGCACCATCGTCCCCGAAGCCCGCGGCCTCGGCGCCGCCGCAATGGCCGGCGCCGCGCTCCTTTACGACCTCGACACCGCCGCCCTGGTCGGCGCATGACCGACCAGATCGACACACTACGCCGCATCGCCGACGCCCTCGACCGCATCGCCCCGCCCAGCCCCGATCCAATCGACTGGCTCAGCCACCCAGCCTACGTCTGGCAAGGCACCGCCACCCACGCAGTCCCGATCCTGATCGCCCCCGCAATCACCCTGATCCAGGGCATCGACGCCCAAAAAGCAGCCGTCACCAGCAACGTCGAACGCCTCGCCGCCGGCGCATCCGCCCACGACATGCTCCTGTGGGGCGCCCGCGGCATGGGCAAATCCGCCCTGGTCCGCGCCGCAGTGTCAGCCGCAGCCACCGCACACCCCGGCCGCATCGCGCTAGTACAGGCCGCCGCCGACGCCAGCCTCGCCGACCTCTTCAACGTCCTGCGCACCCAACTCCGCAATTTCCTGGTGTTGATCGACGACCTCGGCTTCGACGCCGGCGACAGCGAAGGCCCCCGCAAACTCCGCTCCTGGCTCGAAGGCGGCGTAGAAGCCCGCCCCGCCAACGTCCGCCTCGCCGTCACCTCAAACCGCCGCGCCATCGTCGAACGCCACATGCGCGAACAGGACGACCCGATAAACCCCCGCGACGTAGTAGACGACCAACTCGCCCTGGCCGACCGCTTCGGCCTGAGCCTGGGCTTCCACGCCTGCTCCCAGGACGACTACCTGGCCATAATCACCGGCTACGCCACCCACTACGCCCTCGATTTCGACCCATCCGACGCCCTCGAATGGTCAAAACGCCGCGGCAGCCGGTCTGGGCGGATCGCGTGGCATTATGTCACTGAACTGGCCGGGCGCTCAGGTCGCGCGCTTTAAGAGCCTCCGGCGGTTTTAAGGGCCTCCGGCGGCCTAGGGCCATTGCCCTAGGAACCCGGTACCGTCTTGACCTGCTTCCCGCCGATGCCTTGTGTCCCGCCGTTAGGCGGGCCAATGCCTGCCGCTTCGCGGCGGGAAACAACGCCAAATTAGCCCGTAATTCGGGGACCAAAGAGCCCCCCGCCCCCACGCGCTAACATACCCTCATCTCGTCATCCCGGACTTGATCCGGGATCCCGCTGCCTTTTGCGAGAGTGGCGTGAAAGGGGCCAGCGTAAAGAAGAACAGCGGGACCCCGGATCAAGTCCGGGGCAACGATAATCATATAGTGGCCCGCATGCCCCCATCCCGACCTCGCGCCGGAAGACATAATTCCCACACAGCAACGCGCATCGGCATGAACATCAAACCAACGCAGACGATAACGGGTTCCTAGGGCAATGGCCCTAGGCCGCCGGAGGCCCTTAAAAACCGCCGGAGGCCCTTAAAACCCCCAACCAAAACCCTACTGCCCCGGCTTAGTCAAATCCGAACTATCATCCCGCTTGATCGTATAATGACTAGGCATCTTAGACTGCGGCGGCGCCACCGTAGCCGGAATCGCCACAATCGCCGCCGCCGGTTTCGCCCCCGGCGCCACCACGCGCCAGATCACACCGCCGACATCATCGCTGACCAGCAGCGCGCCATCATGCGCGAATGCGACCCAGGTCGGGCGCCCATGCGCATGGCCATCGGGCGTCAGGAACCCGGTAAGTACGGGCACGGGCGGCACGGTGCGGACGTTGCCGAAATTGTCGAAGGGGATGAACACGACGTCATACCCGGACATCGGATTGCGGTTCCACGATCCGTGGTCGGCGATCAGCGCACCGCTGGCAAAGCGATCGCCCAGCAGGTTTCCGCCGCGCGCAAAGGCCAGGCCGAGCGGGGCGACGTGGACGCCTAGCGCGTATTCGGGCTTGCGCACATAGTCGGTCAGGTATTGCGGGATCGGCGCCTGCACGCGCCAGTCGGCGTATGTCTTCCAGTACAGCCAGGGCCAGCCGTAGTTCGAACCGAGCGGGACGTTGGTCAGGTAATCGGGCACGAGGTCCGATCCGAGCATGTCGCGTTCGTTGACGACGGTCCAGAGTTCACCACTACGCGGGTTGAAATCCATGCCGTTGGGATTGCGCATGCCGCCGGCGAATTCGCGCGCGCTGTGCTTGGCGAAATCATATTCGAAGATCGCGGCGCGGCCTTCTTCCTTCTCGATTCCGTCATCGGCGATGTTGGTGGATGATCCGATCGAGACATAGAGCTTGGTCCCATCGGGGTTCAGCACGAGATTGCGCGCCCAATGTTCGCCACCGGCGGGCAGGTCCATCAGCTTTACCGGCGCACCGACGAGGCTGGTCTGCCCCGGCTGAAACGCCCAGGACACCACCGCATCGTTGTTGGCCACATACAGCCGGCCATCATGCCAGACCATGCCGAACGGCGAATTGAGCCCCGGATTGGCCATCACAAACCGCTGATCGGCGGTCCCGGTGCCCTTGGTATCGCGCAAAACGACGATCGTGTTGGGCGAAACGCCGCCCGCACCCGCTGCGCTGAACAGGTATTTCGCGACCAGCCCGGTCAGGCCAGTAGGCCCTCTGCCGGCGGGCGCATTGGTCTGCGCGGCCAGGATATCGCCATTGGGCAACATGACGATCGTGCGCGGATGATCGAGCCCATCGGCAAAGCGCGTGACAGTCAGGCCCGCGGCCGCAATCGGCGCCTCGCCCGGTTTCCAACCCACAGGCTTGGCAACGCCGATCGTGGGAATCGTCTGCGGCCGGGGGTCGGTGATCCGGGGATGCGGCCCGGTGGTCTGGATAAACGGTACTTGCGCCGGATCGGGCTGCGCCAGCCACACGACGACGCCGATGGCGATCAGGACAACGGCCGCCAGGCCGAACAGGAATTTCTGGAGAAAGGTCATGCCACTGAATCTAGGGCGCCACGGGGGCGACAGCAACGGCCAATTGCCTTATGGCGGCGCACATGTTCGATTTTGCCCCGACCCACAGCCCCGACGGCCCCGCAACCGACAAGCCAGAGCTCTATCGCGAGCTCAAGGCCGCCGCCTTGGCGCTGACCGATGGCGAGCCCGACGGCATCGCCAACATGGCCAATCTCGCCGCGCTGATATGGACATACCTGCCCGATCTGAACTGGGCAGGATTCTACCGCCTGGCGCCCGAAGCAGATGAACTGATCCTCGGCCCCTTCATCGGCAAACCGGCGTGTATCCGCATCCCCCTGGGCACCGGCGTATGCGGCACCGCCGCGGCCACCGCGACCAGCCAATGCGTCATCGATGTCCACGCATTCCCCGGCCACATCGCCTGCGACGCCGACAGCCAGTCCGAACTGGTCGTACCGGTGATCGCGGACGGCCGGGTAATCGCGGTAATCGATCTCGACAGCCCCCGCACAGCACGCTTCGATGCAGACGACACCGCCGGAATCGAAGCCCTGGCCCTGGCCATCAGCACCCGCATCTAAAACAGCGCACAACGTCAGCCGCACCACACAACATAGCCCCCTCAGGGGAGGGGTTGGGGAGGGGTGTCCGACGCCCGATCGGTCACACGACACTGTGGGCACGCGCAAAGAATCCTGATCCGAATCGGGACAGGCGCCGCAGACCGCTTGGCCAATCACCGATTCGAATGGTAAACCGGAAGTTAACGCTGGCATGCGCGGTTTTGCGCGGTCCGCTTGATCCCGGGGATTGTCGATGCATCTCACTTTGCGCACTTTGACCGGACTGGCCGTCGCCAGTCTTCTCGCGGGCAGCGGCCTGGCCCACGCTCAACAGGCGCCAGCCGGGGCGATTCCCCCAGGCTGGGTGTTCCAGGGCACGTTTCACGATGGTCACTGGGATGGCCAATGGGTCCCCGGCGGCGCGCCCGGCATGATGCCGCAAGGTCCGATGCCAGGTTACGCACCCATGGCCGATCGCGAAGACGAGCACATGATGAAGCGTTGCGAACACAAGCACGATTGCGGCCGCTTCCATCACGACCATCGCGACGAAGCAGCAGGCTACGGCCCGCCAATGGCACCCCCTTACGGCCAGATGCCTTATGGCGCAGCGCCAATGGGTTACATGATGGTCCCGGTGATGACGCCCGCGCAGCCAGCCTACACCGAAACCAAGACCGTCACGACGACCTACGTCACTGACCGCGGCGTGCATTACCATCACGCGGTGCACATGCGCCCGCGTGACAAGCGCGTTTACACCGGTAGCTGATCCGAAACCGGATCGTCAGGCAAACCATGACCGCGGTCGCCGCTCCATAATACGGAGCCGGCGCCCGCGGCGATCACGCAAGCAATCGCCAACCACTGTCGCAGGCTCAAGGTTTCGCCCAGCAGAACCATGCCCGCCAACGCGCCCAGCGCAGGCTCGGCCGCAACCAGCACGCCAAACGTCCGCCCCGGAATGCCTTTCAGCGCCACGCGCTCGAGCGTGAACGGCAGCGCACTCGACACCACCGCGACAACGAGCCCCTGCAGCATCAGCCGCGGCGTCAGCAAATGCAGGCCCGCCGTCACGATCCCCACCGGCGCAATCACCAGCGCCGCCACGGCCATGCCGACCGCCACAGCCTGCCCCGGATGGACATGCGCGCCACGCTGGCCAAACACGATATAAAACGCCCAGAACAGCCCCGCCCCCAAAGCGAACATCACGCCCTTCGGATCGAGTCCATGCGCCTGCCCCGCAATCGGCAGCAGCAAACCAAGCCCGACAACCGCCAGCCCGATCCACGCAAAATGCGAGATCCGCCGCGAATGCAGCAGCGAAAGCCCGAGCGGCCCGATAAATTCGATCGCAATCGCCGCGCCCAGCGGGATCGTCGCCAGCGCCTTGTAAAACAACAGGTTCATCGCGCCGAGCGACCCGCCATACACCGCCATGTCGATCAGCTCTCGCCGCGTCCACACCCGGCGCCAGGGCCGCCACAGCCCGAGCAACAGCAGCGCCGAAAAGCCCGCGCGATACAGCGCAGTCCCCTCCGGCCCGACTTCGCCAAACAACTGCTTGCCGTACGACGTCCCGACAATGACGCTGATCATCGACCCCAGCAACGCCGCATAAGGCGCGAGCGCGTGGGTCGCACCAATCCGCCGAATGGAAGAGGCCGTCGTCATCGAAAGCGTTCAGGCCGCGCGATCGCGCGCAACAGCCCAGGGCGCCCGGTAATGAATGGCAACACTGACTTCAAAAGTCTGGCGGGCAAGCATAAGGAAACGCGCCGGAAAACCGGCTGCGCGGATCGTGCGGGTCATGGTATTTCTCCTGCCAGATGCCCCGAAGGCGCCCGGCTCTGGTCCGAAGACCGGTTGGTCACTGTAGGAACAGCATATAGTCACCCGGCCGAGACCAATGGCGCCTATTTTGTGTATCCAGGCGACCAATTTATGCGTTATATCGCGATTTATGCGAAAAAAGATCGACATCGATGATTTCGACCGGCGCCTGATCGACGAAGTCCGCCGCGACAACCAGCAACCCGCGCGAATCCTGGCGGACAAAATTGGCCTGTCGGTCTCGGCCGTCCTGCGCCGCCTCCGCCGCCTGCGCGCCGAACGCGTCATCATCGCCGACCACGCGATCGTCGACCCCGCACTGACCGGATCGGCGCTGACGATGCATGTGCTCGTAAAAATGCGCCAGGCCGGCGCCCGCTCGATGGAAGCGTTTTCCCGCACCCTATCCAGACACCGCGAAGTCACCGCCGCCTGGGACGTAACCGGCGACGACGACTACATCCTGAAAGTCCAGGTCGCATCCATGCAAGACTACGACCACTTCACAACCCGCGCCCTGGGCGAAGAACGCGGCGTCCACTCCTTCAAAACCCTGATCACGATCCGCACAATCGTAGAAGACGACGCCTCACGCCGACCGCTGCTAGACTGAGGACGCCAGACAAACAGAGGCCCAACGCCCAACGCCCAACAATCCACCCTCTCGTCATCCCGGACTTGATCCGGGATCCCACTTCCTTTTGCGAGAGTGGCGTGAAAGGGCCAGCGTAGAGAAGAACAGCGGGACCCCGGATCAAGTCCGGGGCGACGATAATCTTGAGGTATCGCGCCAAGGAATGGTCACGTCCTGACCTTCCGCCGGAAGACATTATTTCCGAAGCCGCAACGCGAACCCGCATGAATGGCGCGCCAAGGCAAAAAGTAACGGGATGAAAGGGCAATAGCCCTTTCCCGCCGGAGGCCCTTCAAAGCTTCCGCCCAATCAGCTCCTTCATAATCTCATTAGTCCCCCCAAAAATCCGCGTAACCCGCGCCGCACGCCAGGCCCGGGCAATCGGATATTCATTCATATACCCAGCCCCACCATGCAATTGCAGGCACTTGTCCACGACCTCCCACTGCAGCTCGGTATGCCACAGCTTGGCCGCGGCGCCTTCTTCCGGAGTCAGTTCGCGCTTCAGGTGCCGAGCAAGCGCCCAATCAAGATGCGCCCAACCAACTTGCAGCTTGGTCTTGATGTCAGCCAGCACAAAGCGGGTGTTCTGGAAATCGAGGATCGGCTTGCCAAACGCTTTACGATCGCGGGTAAACGCAACGGTATCGTCGAAAGCCCGCTGCGCAGAGGCCTGCGCGCTGACTGCGATCGACAGGCGCTCCTGCGGTAGTTCGCTCATCAGGTAGATGAAGCCTTTGCCTTCTTCGCCCAGGCAATTGGTCATCGGGACGCGGACATCGTTGAAAAACAATTCGGACGTATCGGCTTCGTCCATTCCGATCTTGTCGAGATTGCGGCCGCGCTTGAAGCCGTCGCGGTCGCCTTCGACCAGGACGATCGACAGGCCTTTCCAGGCGGGCTGGATTTCGGAGTCGGTCTTGCAGCAGACCAGGATCAAGTCGGCGTTCTGGCCATTGGTGATGTAGGTTTTGGAGCCGTTGATGACGTAGTGGTTGCCGTCTTTTTTCGCGGTGGTGCGCATGCCCTGCAGGTCGGACCCGGTGCCTGGCTCGGTCATCGCGATTGCGGTGATCACGTCGCCCGAGACCATGCCAGGCAGCCATTTGCGCTTCTGCTCTTCGGATCCGTAGGCGATCAGGTAGCTGGCGACGATGTCCGACTGGAGCGAGAAACCGGTGGTGACGCGGCCGTAATACGCGCTTTCCTCGTCGACGATCGCGTTATAGCCAAAGTCGAGGCCCAGCCCGCCGTATTCCTCGGGAACGGTCGGGCACAGCATGCCCAGCTCGCCAGCTTTCGGCCAGATCGTGCGGGGCACAATCCCGTCTTCGGCCCATTTCGCGCTATTGGGTTCGATCTCGGTCTGAAGAAACCGGCGCACGGTCGATCGGAACGCTTCGTGGTCTTCGGAATAGGCACTGCGCGGGATGAGATCGAGCGACATAGGACCGCCTCTTTGTCTGGTTGCTTTTCCAAGGGGTTAAGCAAGCCAGCCAAAGCGGTCAACACAAATTAAGTGATCGATTAAATCGCCCCGCCAGTCAGGCGCTGGCAAATCAGGTCGAGCTGATCGAGCGTGGTATAGCGGATCGAAACGGACCCGGTGCGCGGATCGGTGTCGGCGTTGATCGTGACTTTGAGGCCGAGGAATTCCTCGAGGTGCGCCTGGACCGCGGCGATGTCCGCGGATTCACCCGGCGCGCGATCGGCGCGTGCGCGGCGTGGACCGGGGCTTTCGGGACGGGCGAGCTTGCGCGCCAGTTTCTCGGTCTCGCGCACCGACAGACCCTTGGCGAGCACGTCGCGCGCGGCGGCGGCGGGATCGGGCAAAGTGGCGAGCGCGCGGGCATGGCCCATCGACAGCTCTTCGCGTTCGACCATGCCGAGCACATCGCCTGGCAGACCGAGCAGGCGCATGATATTGGCGACATGACTGCGCGATTTGTCGACGAAGTGCGCGATGTCCTGCTGGGTCATGCCTTCGCGTTCGGCGAGCTTCTGGTAGGCGCGCGCTTCTTCGACCGGGTTGAGATCTTCGCGTTGCAGGTTTTCGATCAGCGCCAGCGCGGTCACTTCGCGTTCATCGAGGTGACGCACGATCGCGGGGATTTCGTGAATGCGCGCGCGCTGCGATGCGCGCCAGCGGCGTTCACCGGCAACGAGCTGATAGCGGCCGTGTCCGAGCGGGCGAACGACAACCGGCTGGATGACTCCGCGCGCCTTGATAGAGGCGGCCAGTTCCTCCAGCGCGTCTTCATCGAAATGCCGGCGCGGCTGATCGGGGTGCGGCTCAATCTGCGACACCTGCAGCAGCATCAGTCCGACGGCATCGGGCGTGTCGTTCGAAACCCACGCGGCCGGCGCTGCATCGGGCACCTGGCGCACCGATTCTTCACGCCGCGTTTCGCCGAGCAAAGCGCCGAGCCCACGGCCCAGCGCAGCCCGGCGCGGTGTCGCTGCCTTGACCGTTGCGGTCGGTTCGTCGCCGCTCATGCCGCTTTCCTTTTCTCGGGCAGTCGCGCGATGATTTCGCGCGCGAGTTTCATATAGGCCTGCGACCCGGCGCAGGCGTGATCGTAGATCAGCGCGGGCAGGCCATGGCTCGGCGCTTCGGACAGGCGGACATTGCGCGGAATGACCGCTTCGAACACCAGGTCATGCAGGCACGAACGGACATCTTCGGACACTTGGTCGGTCAGGCGATTGCGGCGATCGTACATCGTCAGCACCACGCCCAGAATACCCAGGTCGGGATTGAAGCGTTCCTGCACGCGCTCGACCGTCTGCAACAATTGGCTCAACCCTTCGAGCGCGAAGAATTCGCACTGCAGCGGCACGAGCACAGTATCGGCCGCGCTCAATGCGTTGAGCGTCAGCAAACCCAGCGAGGGCGGACAATCGATCAGGCAGATGTCGTGGACCATGTCGCCGGCGAGCGTGTGGCGCAGGCGGCCGGTGCGATCATCGACACTGACCAGTTCGACTTCGGCGCCCGACAGATCGACCGTGGCTGCGACCAGGTCGAGGCCCGGGATGCGTGTCGGCATCGCGCATTCGGCGACCGGCGCCTGGTCGATCACCAGCTCGTACGACGACCGTTCGCGATCTGCGGTGGCGATACCAAGACCCGTCGAAGCATTGCCCTGCGGATCGAGATCGATCAGCAGCACTTTCCATCCGGTCGCGGCGAGCGCGGTTGCGACATTGATTGCGGTGGTGGTCTTGCCCACGCCGCCCTTCTGGTTGGCAATCGCGATCGTGATCATCGTGCGCGCCTCTATCTGTCAGATGTCTAAAACCGTGGCGCGCTCAGCACTTTGCCAACAAGCACGCCGCCCTGCGCATCGGTCAGCGATTGTTCCACGTGGAACGTATGCCGCCAGCCTTTGTCGAGCTCATCCAGTTCATGCCGGGCCTTGGCCCCCTTCGGCAACAACCAAAGTGTTTGCGGTGTGGAAAAGCGGACAGAAAGTGAAAGCAATTTATCCAAAGGTGCAAATGCACGTGCGGAAATTACCGAAAACGTATGCGACGGCAAATCCTCGACCCGCGCCAGCACGACATTGACTCGATCGAGCCCAAGTTGGCTCGCGGCATGCGACAACCACTCGGTCCGCAAACGCCGCGAATCAACCAGCGCGATTTCGCGCTCAGGTTGAAGCGCCGCAATCACCAGCCCCGGGAAGCCCGCACCGGTCCCAAGATCAAGCCACGGCCCCAAGTCCATTGTTCCACGTGAAACATTCAGCAGTTGCGCACTATCGGCAATGTGCCGCTGCCACACCTGCGCCAGGCTCGATTTCGACACGAGGTTCTGCCGCTCGTTCTCCTCAGCCAGCATCGCCACTAGACGATCGAGCCGGTCCATCGCCGCCGCATCAACACCGCTCTCTACAAGCCAGGCGCGCGCAGCTTCTTCACTATCAATCACGCAGCTTGCCTCCGGGCATGGACCAAAAGGCTGGCAAGCGCCGCCGGCGTTATCCCCGCAACACGTCCTGCCGCAGCAAGCGTCCCGGGCTGCGCATTGGTCAAACGCTCCACCATTTCACGCGACAGACCCGGCACTTCAGCGAACGGAAACCGGTCCCCCAGAGCGACGCTCTCACTGGCGCGCAGATCGCGCAGCTCCGAATCCTGACGCTGCAAGTACGGCGCATAAGCCGCATCTTCCTCGATCTCTTCGGCGAGCGATGGGTCGATTGCCCCCTGCCCCACCCAAGGCATCAACGCCTCGAGCGTCACATCCGGGAACCGCAACCACTCCGACAATCTCCGACGTGCCCCATCCGCGCGGACAGGCAAACCGGCTGACGCCAGATCGTTGGCGGACGCTTCAGTGTCCAATGCCTCTTCGACCTTGGCCCGCTCGGCCTGTCGTCGGGCAAACCATTCGCGCCGTTCTCTGCCCACACAGCCAGCTTCAATCGCCAGTGGGGTCAGCCGGCTATCGGCATTATTGGCGCGCAAACGCAGCCGGTATTCGGCCCGCGCGGTCAGCATCCGATAAGGCTCACTAACACCTTGCAACGTCAGGTCGTCGATCATCACCGCAATGTAACTGTTCGCCCGATCGAGTGCCGGGACGGCACGGCCAAGCACTTTGCCAGCAGCATGCAGCCCAGCCACCAGACCTTGCGCAGCGGCTTCTTCATACCCGGTCGTGCCATTGATCTGCCCTGCGCAATACAGGCCCGGGATCGCTTTGACTTCCAGGCTCGGACGCAAGGCGCGCGGGTCGATGTGATCGTATTCGACCGCATAGCCAGGCACCATGATTTCGACCTGCTCCAGCCCGACGATGCTGCGCATCATCGCGACCTGGATGTCGGTCGGCAGCGAGGTCGAAACCCCGTTGGGATAGATCGCGCGATCATCCAGACCCTCCGGCTCGAGGAAAATCTGGTGCCCGTCGCGGTCGCCAAAGCGGTGGATCTTGTCTTCGATCGAGGGACAATAGCGCGGCCCCGCCGCCCCGATCGCGCCGCTGAACAGCGGCGAACGATCAAGCCCACTGCGGATGATATCGTGCGTCTGCGCATTGGTCCGGGCGATCGCGCAAAACACTTGCGGTAGCACGCGCCCGTTCGACAACGGCGACATCGTCCAAGGTTCGACATCGCTCGCCTGCTCGGGCAGCACCGCCCAGTTGATCGTGCGCCCATCGAGGCGCGGCGGTGTCCCCGTCTTCAACCGTGCCATCGGCAATTCGGCCGCGCGCAATTGCTCTGCCAGACGGTGCGCAGTGGCTTCGCCGATCCGGCCGCCTTCCATGCGCTCCTCGCCCCGGAACAGTAGTCCGCCCAGGAACGTGCCCGTGCACAACACCACCGCCGGAGCCATCAGCGCAGAACCATCGGCCAGATCGATCCCGACCACGCGCCCGCCCTCAAGCCGAAGCGCCGAAGCTTCGCCAGCCACGACATGCAGGTCCGACTGAGCTTTCACCGAAGCCTGCACCGCAGCGCGAAACCGAGTGCGGTCCGCCTGGATACGCGGCCCCTGCACTGCGCTGCCCTTCGAGCGATTGAGCATGCGATAATGGATCGCCGCAGCATCAGCAGCCCGCGCGATCACGCCATCGAACGCATCGACTTCGCGCACGAGATGGCCCTTGCCCAGTCCGCCGATCGCCGGGTTGCAGCTCATCGCGCCGATCCTGGCCGGGTCGAACGACACCAGCGCAGTGCGCGCGCCCATGCGCGCCGCAACCGACGCAGCCTCGACGCCGGCGTGTCCGCCGCCAACCACGATGACATGAAACTGGTGCATGCCGCCCCGTTATCGGATTCGGGCGATCAGGTCAAAAGCTGTGAGTGTTCCACGTGAAACATCTCACTTGCCGATACAGAACCGTCCGAAGAGTGCGTCGAGCATCGCCTCAGTATCCGCGCGCCCGACCAGCGCATCGATCGCGCGCCGGGCCAGACGCAGTCCCTCGGCCGCGAGCAAAGGATCGTGTTCGCGCATCGCACGTTCCAACGCACCGCGCGCATCACCAAGGCAACGCGCCTGACGCTGGTTGAGCGCCGCCGCACCAGGCGCCGGCATCGCCGTGCGTGCGGTCGCGATCAGCGCATCGCGCAATGCGTCCAACCCCTCGCCACTCAACGCAGACACACGCATCGCATCAGGCCCTTTGCCCGGTCCAGCCAGATCACACTGCGCCGCAATCTCCCACAACGGCCGACCAATCGGACCAAGCCCTTCCGGCCCCAGCCACAACACCAGGTCCGCCCGCTCCGCCTCAGCCCGCGCACGCGCAATCCCGATAGCCTCGATCTCGCCCGCGCCCTCGTCACGCAGTCCCGCCGTATCGACAAAACTGAACGGCACCCCGCCCAGCGCAACTCCCGACACCAGCACATCGCGCGTGGTCCCAGGCTGCGCCGAAATGATCGCCGCCTCGCTCTCGATCAACGCATTGAACAACGATGACTTGCCCGCATTCGGCGGCCCAGCCAGCACGACGCGAAACCCCTCACGCAACGGCTCCGCCCGCGGCCGATCCAGCCATTCGCCAAGCGTCATCACCAACCCACCGCAAGCATCGACAAAGCCCGGCGGCAAGGCATCGCCCTCACCGCCAACATCACCCTCATCAGCAAAATCAAGCGAAGCCTCAACTTGCGCAGACAGCACCAGAATACCCGAGCGCCACTCATCCGCCGCCCGCGACAACACCCCGCCCGCCATCGCCTGCGCACTGCGCCGCTGCAACTCAGTCTCGGCGCTAAGCACATCCGCCAGCCCCTCGACCTGCGCCAGATCAAGCCGTCCATGCGCAAACCCACGCCGCGTAAACTCACCAGCCTCCGCCCGCCGCAACCCAAGCGCCGCCAGCGCACCCTCGACCGCAGCAGCAACCGCCCGCCCCCCATGCAAATGCAGTTCAGCGCAATCCTCACCCGTCGCACTGTTCGGCCCAGGAAACCACAACACCAAAGCATGATCGAGCACAGCCCCATCACGCGGATCAGTCAACGCCCGCAAACTCGCCCGCCGCGCCACAGGCAACCCACCAGCCAGCCGCTCAAGCGCAAACCCCGCCGACGGCCCACTGATCCGCATAACCCCAAGCGCCGCCGGCAACTGCCCCGACCCCAGCGCAAAAATCGTATCATCCCTCATCCGTTATTCGCCACCACGCCCCTTGGGCTTAAACCCCGACATAGCCGCACCAGCGCCCTTCTCCATAAACTGCTGAAACAACTTCATGCCCATCTCACCCATCGGCGCCATCTGCTTCACATAATTGCCCAACTGCTCCAACGAAGCCTCCCCCTTCATCGCCTTGACCATGCCCTCGACATACGCCTCCTGCGCCTTGGTCACATCGGGTAGTCCCAGGAACCGTCGCGCCTCTTCGGGCGTGCATTCGATTTCGACATTCATTTTCATGGTGGGTTTCCTCTCCCATTGAAGGGCCTCCGGCGGCCTAGGGCCATTGCCCTAGGGACCCGTTACCGTCTTGAACTGCGAGCCGACTTGGCGTCTGCGTCCCGCCGCACAGCGGCTATATTACAGCCGCTTCGCGGCGGGACGCAAACCTCGGATCAGCACGCAGTTCAAGACGGTAACGGGATGCAAGGGCAATAGCCCTTGCCCGCCGGAGGCCCTGAACACTGTCACGCAACCCCCCCACACTCAATCCGGAATCGACAAGCCCCCCGCCATGACCGACAAGCGTCAAAACAACCGGGGGATCGATCATGCAATTGGGACTCGCCGCATGGCATCGCTATATGGCCGCCAACGATCCTGAAGTGCTCGACGAGCTGATCGCGGACGATGCGGTGTTTCATTCGCCGGTTGTGCACACGCCGCAGGCGGGCAAGGCCAAAGTCGTGATGTATCTCACCGCGGCCGGCAAAGTGCTGGGCAATCCGACGTTTCGCTATGTGCGCGAACTCGTTGATGGGCCCGAGGCGATGCTGGAGTTCATGGCCGAGATCGACGGGATCACGATCAATGGGATTGATCTGATCCGGTTTGACCTGGAGGGTCGGATTGTCGATTTCAAAGTCATGGTGCGGCCGTTGAAGGCGATCAACATGTTATGGCAGCATATGGCTGCGCAATTGCCGTTGCCCTGATACGAAAAAGCCGGACTGCAGAAGAACTGCAGTCCGGCTTTGATCGTTTTACTGGTTCATGTTCGAGAAGAAATCCTCGTTGGTCTTGGATTCCTTCATCTTGTCGAGCAGGAATTCCATCGCGTCGACGGTGCCCATCTGCATGAGGATGCGGCGCAGCACCCACATCTTCGACAGGTGCTCCTTGACGACCAGCAGTTCTTCCTTGCGGGTGCCCGACTTGCCCACGTCGAGCGCGGGGAAGATGCGCTTGTCGGCGATCTTGCGGTCGAGCACGATTTCCGAGTTGCCGGTGCCTTTGAATTCTTCGAAGATCACTTCGTCCATGCGGCTGCCGGTATCGATCAGCGCGGTGGCGATGATCGACAGCGAACCGCCTTCTTCGATGTTACGCGCGGCGCCGAAGAAGCGCTTCGGGCGTTGCAGCGCGTTGGCGTCGACACCACCGGTCAGGACTTTGCCCGAGCTTGGCACGACGGTGTTGTAGGCGCGGCCGAGGCGGGTGATCGAGTCGAGCAGGATGACGACATCGCGCTTGTGTTCGACCAGGCGCTTGGCCTTTTCGATGACCATTTCGGCCACTTGCACATGGCGCGTTGCGGGCTCGTCGAACGTCGAGGAAATGACCTCGCCTTTCACCGAGCGCTGCATGTCGGTGACTTCTTCCGGGCGTTCGTCGACCAGCAGGACGATCAGGAACACTTCGGGATGGTTGTCGGTGATCGCCTTGGCCATGTTCTGCAGCAGCACGGTCTTACCCGTGCGCGGCGGCGCGACGATCAGTGCGCGCTGGCCTTTGCCCTGCGGGCTGACCAGGTCGATCACGCGAGCCGACTTGTCCTTGACCGTCGGGTCGAGCGTGTCGAGCCGCAGGCGCTGGTTGGGATAAAGCGGGGTCAGGTTGTCGAAGTTGACGCGGTGACGAACAGCGTCCGGATCGTCGAAATTGACCTTGATCAGGCGGTTGATCGAAAAATAGCGCTCGCCATCTTTCGGTGCGCGAACTTCGCCTTCAACCGTATCACCCGTACGCAGGCCCCATTTCCGGACCTGGTTCGGCGAGACATAAATGTCATCGGGACCAGCAAGATAATTCGCTTCAGGACTACGCAAAAAGCCGAACCCGTCGGACAGCACTTCGATCGTTCCGATGCCGAGAATTTCTTCGCCGTCTTCAGCCATTTCCTTCAAAATGGCGAACATCAGATCCTGGCGGCGCAGCGTGCTCGCGCCCTCGACGCCCAGCTCTTCGGCCATCGCAACGAGATCGGCAGGGGTTTTTTTCTTTAATTCTTTCAGATGCATACATATTTCCAGCTAAGGTATTGTGCGGCCGGGCGGTCATCGGGCTTGGGGAAAGCAGACCGGGTACAGGCGCGTGGCCCGTACGGCTAATATCCGGATTAGCGTGTTTGCCTTTATCTCGGCGGGTGGGCCGCGTCAATTCTTTAGGTGCCTCCGGCGGCCTAGGGCCATTGCCCTAGGAACCCGTTACCGTCTTGCTTCGCGTGCTGTTCAGGCCGTTGTGTCCAGCCGTGCAGAGGCAGTGATTGTCTTCCGACGCAGCGGCGGGATGCTACGACGCGAAAGCGCTCCAACCTCGACGGTTCAGAGATGGATGGGCCAAGCCCCATAAGCGCAAACCTGGCATATTCACGTCATCCCGGACTTGATCCGGGATCCCGCTTCTTCTTTCGCCGTCGTCTTGAATTGAGGGCTCTGAACAGAACAGCGGGATCCCGGATCAAGTCCGGGATGACGATATTCTTAAGTTCGCGCGTCAAATCAGAATGGTTTTACGACGACCAGGATGATGATGATCGCGGCGGCAACCCCGGGCACTTCGTTGAGCAGGCGCAGTTGCTTGCCTGCCAGTTTGCGGCGGCCTTGCGCCAGGTTGCGCGCGTAGTTGGCCATCCAGAACTGGTAGACGGTCAGGGCGATGACGACGGCGAGCTTGGCGTGCAGCCAGCCTTGGGTGAACCAGTTGCCGCTGATCGCCAGGCCCAGGCCGAAGATCCAGACCAGGATCAGCGAGGGCCACAGGATGATTTTCAGCAGGCGCGCTTCGCGGTCGATCCATAGTGCGTTTTCGGGCGCGGATTCGGGCAGTTCCTGGTGGTAGACGAAGAACCGGGGGAGCATGAACAGGCCTGCCATCCAGAACACCACAAAGATGACATGGCCGGCTTTGAGCCAGAGATAGAGCATTGTCAGCACCTGCATCATTGGGTCCGGGATAGACCGGAACGGTCGGTGCCGGAAGGTGTTTCGCTTGGCAAGCTGGCTTGTTGTGCGTTCGGTTCAGCGGATATTACCGGCCGGGGTATGCGTTTGCCTTTCAGCCGACTGGTCAGGTGCCAGCCGTGGCAGCGGTCGCAATAGTACGGACGCACTGCGTGTTCGAAGCGCGCGGCGACTGCGTCTGCGGCCGCGCGATCGGGGTGGCGCTGCTTGGCCTGGCATATGCTTTGGCGGGTCCGCATAAGGGTTCGAATACGTCAATCTTTATATGATATTGCATGGTTTCCGGAGCTTTGACCAAAAGGTGCAAGCCGCGCCATGTTTTCGCAAACGACGAATTCGCTGACCATGGCACGCCGGATCGGATTTGTCGTCCTGTCGGTGCTGTTTGGCGTGGCCGCGGTGATTGTGATTGTCGGGCGTGGGCCGTGGTACGATGAATTCTATTCGCTTTATGTCGTGCGGGCGGGTGTGCCGGTGTCTGCGCTGTATCCGGCGTGGCTGCGCGACAATCATCCGCCGCTGTTTTATGCGCTGGCCTGGGTGTGGTCGCGCCTGATTTCAGGAACCGGTCTGGCGGCTACGGTCGAGGGCATGCGCGCGATCAATGGCGTGTTTCTGGCGGTTCTGGTCGGGGCGTTTGTTCGGATGGCGCGCACTGATGCGTGGTTTGCGCGGATCGTCTGGTATGATTGCCTAGCGTTGGCCGCGATGTTTCCGACGCTCGATCAGATCGATCAGTTGCGGTCTTATTTCTTGTCGTTTGTGCTTGCGGCGATCGTGCTGCCGCTGCTTGCGCGGGATATTTGTGGCCGCGCAGGGCAGCGCACGATGCTCGGCGTGGGTGTCATTTTGGCCGTGGGGTTCAGCGTGCATGTGCTGACGACGGTCATTGTCGGGTCGCTGGTTGCGGCGACTGTGGTTCATCACGCGCTGGTCCGGCGCTGGGGCGATGCGGTCCGGCTGATCGTGATTGCGGCGTTCGCGCTGGTGCCGTTTTTGATTTCGATGGCGGTTCAGTTTTCGACGATTGCTGCCAATACGCGGGTGTTCTGGATCCCGGGTGGGTTCAATGCCGGGCGCTGGGCGATCGAGACCGAAGTCCATGATGCGGTCTATTCCAATCCGGTGCTCCTGCTTGTTGCGCTGGGCGGGCTGGTGATGATCCTGATCGGTCTGCGTCGGCGCGATCCGGATGCGCGGATGACGGCTGGGGTGATTATCACTTTCGCTGGTGCGCTGGTGCTGGCGGTGATCGTGCTGATGGCGGCGCATCTTTATCGACCAATGCTGGTTTCGCGCTATCTCGTTGCTCTTGATCCGGTCATCGCGCTGATGCTGGCGCTTGGGGCGCATGCTGCGACGCGTCGTTTGGGCGCCCGGGTTGTGATTTTGCTCGACGTTTTGATCCTGATGGGCGCGGGCTTGGCCATTCATGCCAATTGCCTCGAGACCATGGCCAAGCCCAGTTGGGATGGCACTGGCATGGCGATCGCCCGGATCGTGCGTGCTTGTCCGCAGGCGACTGTTCATCCGGATCTGGGGTGGAATACTTTGGCGCTGGGTATGCCGCCGCGGGAGAATCGCGCGGTCGTGCCATTTTCGTATCGGTTTGTGGGGCACCGGTTTGGATTTGCGCTTTCATCCGGCATGTCTGCGACTTGTCCGAATTTGTTCTGGACCGAACATGTCGCGAATATGCATCCCACGGCGCAGGCGGTGATCGATCGCTTGCGCCGCGCGGGTTATCCGATTGTGTCCGGGCGCATGGAGCGCATCGGCATTGGCTGGATTTTGGTGACGCCCGCGGTCCGATAGTTGCGATGTTGCGTGACCGATCAGGCGTTGGACACCCCTCCCCAACCCCTCCCCTGAGGGGCGGGGCTTTTGAGGTCTAGGTCAGCGGGCGCGCCATTCGCGGACGACTTGCAGCAATCGCTCGACGTGCGCGATCGGGGTGAATTGGCCGATGCCGTGGCCCAGGTTGAAGACGTGCGGCCGGCCGGCGAACGCATCGAGCACCGCAACTGCGCCCTGATCCAGCGCATCCCCGCCTGCCAGCAACAACAGCGGATCGAGATTGCCCTGCACCGGCATCCCGGCCGGCAACACGCTCGCCGCCCACACCGGATCGATCGTTTCATCGACACCGATAGCGCCAACCCCGGTCTCCCGCGCATACGCCGGCAGTTTCTCGCCGGCGCCCTTGGGAAAGCCGATGATCGGCACGCCCGGATGACGCGCCGACAATTCCGCCACGATCCGCGCAGTCGGCGCAATCACCCACCGTTCGAATTCGCGCGGCGCCAGGCTGCCCGACCAACTGTCGAACAATTGCACCGCCTCCGCGCCGGCCGAAATCTGTCCCGCCAGATAGTCAACGGTCACGGCAACAATCGCATCGATGATCGCCTGAAACGCCGCCGGGTCACGATACGCCAGCGCCCGGGTCTCATGCTGGTCCCGGCTCCCCTCGCCCGCAGTCATGTATGTCGCGACAGTCCACGGACTACCCGCAAAGCCCAGCAAGGTCGTCTGAGGCCCCAACTGACCCCTCACCAGTCTGACGGTCTCATAGATACGCGACAGCCGTTCTGGCGCCCCCTGGAGAGCCCCCAGCGAGCTATCGACCAGGCGCGGCGACAGTCGAGGTCCCTCCCCCACCAGGAATTCCAATTTCTGCCCCATCGCATGCGGCACGATCAGGATATCGCTAAACAGGATCGCCCCATCGAACCCAAACCGGCGGATCGGCTGAACCGTAACCTCCGCCGCAGCCTGCGCATCATACACAAGCTCCAAAAACCCGCCCTTGTCCGCCCGCAAAGCACGGTATTCCGGCAAATATCGCCCCGCCTGCCGCATGAGCCACACCGGCCGCTGCGCCAGATCGGCACCCAAAAGCGTATCAAGAATAGGGCCAGGCATCGCGAGGGTCTCGTCCTTCTATAACTAATAAGATTCTTAAAGATTGGATGATGAAGATAGTTGGCCCTGTGGATAACGGGGATGGCCGCGCTCTGCCGCAATTGTTCCACCATGCCCACAAAAAATTGCTCGCCCGACTCTGCTGCGGCGGGTGGCAAGGGAAAGTTGTCCCCCTTGTCCACACCCTGTGGGTAAAGCTAGCTGGCCTGTGGTGAAATGGGGGTGTGGAGTTGGGATCCTGGGTAGGAAATTTGGGTGAATTGTTGTCGACGGTTTCGTCCTATGGTTATCCGTGAGTCTATCCACAGGTGGGAAAGAGCCTCCGGCGGCCAAGGGCCAGGGGCCCTTGGATCCCGTTAATTGGTGATTTTTCGCATGACTTGCGCCGCAGGCTGTTATCATAAAGCCTGCGGCGCCAAGGCAGCATGTGGCAGCCAAGGCAATGGGATCCAAGGGCCCCTGGCCCTTGGCCGCCGGAGGCCCTTAAAGCGCCCGCCGGAGGCCCTTTTCGGCCTGAATGAAACGGGAACCAATGCAGCGCCTTCACCTCCACCTCCTCTCCGACTCCACAGGCGAAACGCTCGAAATGATCGCCAAGGCCGCGATGGCCCAGTTCGAGAACACCGATGTTGTCCGGCATTTCTGGCCGATGGTAAGATCGCAGCAGCATCTTGATCGCATTCTGAGTGAGATGAGCATTCATCCCGGGCTGGTGCTGTTTACGGTGGTTAGTGCTGAGATCCGCGAGCGGCTGGAGCAGCGGTGTACTTCGCTTGGCTTGCGGAGTGTTTCGGCGCTGGATGCGGTGACGGATGCGTTGGAGAATCTGTTTGGGCAGCAGGCGAAGGGTCGGCCTGGGCGGCAGCATTTGATGGATGATGCGTATTTTCGGCGGGTCGATGCGATTCAGTTCACGATTGCGCATGATGACGGGATCGGGTGGGAGAATTGGGAGCAGGCGGATATCATTCTGGCTGGGGTGTCGCGCAGTTCGAAGACGCCGACTTCGATTTATCTCGCCAATCGTGGGTTTCGGGTGGCCAATATTCCGATTGTTGTTGAGAGCCCGCCGCCTGAGTCCCTGTTTGCCGTGCGGCGGCCGTTGATTGTGGGGCTGACGACCAGTCCGGAGCGGTTGATCCAGGTGCGGCGCAATCGGCTGTTGTCGCTGAACCAGGCGCCGGAGACGAGCTATGTCGATAGCGAGCATGTGGCGCGTGAAGTGCTGTATGCGCGGCGGATGTTTGCCGATAATGGCTGGCCGGTGATCGACGTGAGCCGGCGATCGATCGAGGAAAGCGCTGCTGCTGTGATCAATTTGTACAACGAGCGCCATAATGTGCGCGGGGCGACGGGCACCGATATCGAGCGTGAGACGCTGGATTGGCGTGATGGCGCGATTGGGTCGCCGCAATGACTTTGATCCTCGCGTCCGAAAGCGCTTCTCGCAAGGCGATGCTCGATGCTGCCGGTGTTGCGTATACCGCGCGGGCTGCCGGGGTGGATGAGACCGCGCTGAAGCGGGATTTGCCTGGCGTTTGTGGGCATGATGTCGCGATGATTTTGGCCGAGGCGAAAGCTTTGTCTGTGTCGCTTGCTGCGCCAGGGGCGCTGGTGTTGGGCGGGGATTCGCTGGTCGATGTCTGCGGGCGGCAGTTCGATAAACCGGCGAGCCGGGAGCAGGCGGCTGAGCATCTGGCGTTCTTTTCGGGCAAGACCATGTTGCTGCATTCGGCCGCTGTTTTGGCGCGCGATGGGCATGTCGTGTGGCGCACTGTCGAGACCGCAAAACTGCGGGTTCGCACGCTTTCTGCCGGGTTTATCGACAGCTATCTCCACAGCGAATGGCCGCATGTTGCGGCTTGCGTCGGGGTGTTTCGGATCGAGGCGCGGGGGGTGCAGTTGTTTGAGCATATCGAGGGTAGTCATTTTACGGTACTGGGGATGCCGTTGTTGGCGATCCTTGGCGCTTTGCGGAATGTTGGGGAGATGGGGGCGTGAAGGGCCTCCGGCGGGCAAGGGCTATTGCCCTTGCATCCCGTTACTTTTTTGGTCTGCGCGCTGACCTCGCATATTCTCGTCATCCCGGGCTTGACCCGGGATCCCACTTTTCTTTCCGCGGTTCCCTCAAATCGGGACCTGTGCGCAGAAGGCAGTGGGGTCCCGGGTCAAGCCCGGGACGACGAAATTCTTGTGTTGGCGCCGAGGGGCTATGGCCTCTGAACATCGTCGTCGGAGGCATGACGTGACCCCTTATGCCGAAGTCATCGGCGACCCAGTCGGCCAGTCGAAATCGCCTGCAATTCACGGGTTCTGGCTCGAACAGCTCAAGCTGCCCGGCGAATACCGCGCGACTCATGTCACCAGCGCCGGCCTGGGCGACTATATCGCCAATCGGCGCAGCGACCCCGACTGGCGCGGGTGCAATGTCACTATGCCCCACAAACAGGCGGTCATCGCGCTGATCGACCGGCTGGATCCACTCGCCGCGCGGGTTGGGGCGGTCAATACGATCGTGCCGGAGCACGGCGAACTGGTCGGGTACAACACCGATGTGCCCGGGTTTCTCGAGCCGTTGACGCCGCTGCTGGCAACGCCGCATCTGTTTCGCATGGCGCGGGTGCTGGGTGCGGGTGGGGCGGCGCGGGCGATTGTGGCGGCGCTGGCTGATGCGGGCATGGTTGTGGTGCTGGCGGCGCGCGATCCGGCCAAGGCGGCGGGTTTGCTGGGGGAGATCGATCCGGCGGGCGAGCATCATGTTGCGCCGCTTGGGCATTTTGCGGGGCCGACCGATTTTGAATTCGACGATCGGGCGGGGTGTTTTGACCTGGTTGTGAATGCCACGGCGTTGGGGATGGTCGGGCAGGACGAACTCGCGTTTGATCTGTCGCATGCGCCGCCGGGGGCGGTGTTTTATGACATCGTGACCAGCCCGCTTGATACGGCGTTTTTGCGTGCGGCGCGGGGGGCCGGGTTTCGGACCGTCGATGGGCTGTCGATGCTGATCGGCCAGGCGGATCACGCGTTTCGGCGGTTTTTTGGCGCGACGCCGCCGCGTGGGGCGGCTGATGTGGTTTTGCGGGCGCGGCTGGCGGGATGACTTCGCGGCCGTTCATTCTGGGGCTGACCGGGTCGATCGGGATGGGGAAGTCGGCGGTTGCGTCGATGTTGCGCGCGCTGGGCGTGCCGGTGTTTGATGCAGACGCCGCGGTGCATCGGTTGCAGGCGGCGGGCAGTGCACTGTTGCCGGTGATCGAGGCGGAATTTCCGGGCTGCACCGGGCCGGATGGCGTGCGCCGGGCGGAACTTGGCGCGCAGGTGTTTGGCGATCGGGCGGCCTTGGCGCGGCTGGAGGCGATCATGCATCCTGCCGTTGCGAAGGAGCGTCTGGCGTTTCTCGATGAGCATCATGGTGAGCCGCTGGTCGTGTTCGACATTCCGCTGTTGTATGAGCGCGCGGGGCCGAAAGGGCTGGACGCGGTGGCGGTGGTTTCGGCGCCGGCGGAGATGCAGCGGGCGCGGGTGATGGCGCGGCCGGGCATGACCGAGGCGAAATTTGCGCAGATTCTGGGGCTGCAGGTGCCCGATGCCGAGAAGCGCGCGCGGGCCGATCATGTGATCGATACGGGCGTGACCCTGGACGAGACTGCGCGGGCGGTAGAATCGCTGGTCGCGGGTTTGCGGATGAAAAATTGCACAACCGATCCGCGCTGAAATACTTACGTTCGGACTTATCGTCGTAATTCAGCGGGTTGCGATCGGCTCGAAATTTGCCGTGGTCTCTTGTCAGCGCGGGCGCAGGGGTCCATCGTTCATCAAATGCGCGAGATCATATTCGATACCGAAACGACGGGATTCGACCCTAAGAATGGCCATCGGCTGGTCGAGATCGGCTGCATTGAAATGGTCAACCGCGTGGCGACCGGCGCGGTGTTCCATGCCTATTGCCACCCCGAACGCGACATGCCGGCCGAGGCTGAGGCGGTCCACGGATTGTCGATCGCATTCCTGTCGGACAAGCCGAAATTTGTCGAACACGCGCCCGGCCTGATCGAATTCCTCGGCGATGCGCCACTGATCGCGCACAACGCCGCGTTCGATTTCGGGTTTCTCAATGCCGAGTTGGGTGCGGTCGGGTTCGAGGCGATTTCGCTCGATCGCATGGTCGATACGATCGCGATCGCGCGGCGCAAGCATCCCGGCGCCAAGCTCAGCCTCGATGCGCTGTGTTCGCGCTATGGCATCGATCGCAGTCACCGCACCAAGCACGGCGCGCTGCTCGATGCCGAGCTGCTGGCGCAGCTCTATGTCGAATTGCTCGGCGGCCGGCAGATCGGGCTCGAGCTCGCGGCCGATGCGCCGCCGTCTGGAACAATCCAGTCGCACCAGTCGTTTACAAATTCCTCGCCGATATTGGCCACGTCCGATCTGGCCGGTGCCGGCGCAATACCCCGCCCCTTTCGCGCGCCCAGGCCCCATAGCCCGAGCGAAGCGGAACTGGCCCGTCATGCGCAATTCATGGCGGGATTTGGAGATCCTATCTGGAGCCGCGCCTTATAGACGTGTCGCCAGGTGGGCACTCTCGACAATAGAGGAACTGCACATGGATATTCGCGTTTCGGGACATCAGGTCGAGGCCGGCACCGCCTTTGAATCGCACGCGCAAGAGCGGCTGGCGACGATCGTTGACAAGTATTTCTCGCGCGCACTGTCCTCTCAGGTCACGCTGGGCAAAGCGCCACACGGCGGATTTACCTGCGACATTGTCACCCACGTGGCCCAGGGGCTGATTCTCAAAGGCAGCTCGATCGCGCAGGACGCACACCAGGCGCTCGACCAGTCGGCCGAAAAGATCGACCGCCAGCTCAGCCGATACAAGCGACGGATCAAGGACCGACACGAAAGCGCAGTCCACACCCGCCGCCAGCAGGACGCCAACCTCTCGGGCCAGACGCTGACCGTAGCAGACGTGATTACGGTCGAAGACGCAAGCTACACCGTGTTTGCGCAGCCAGGCATCGATGAAGAACCCGCGGATGCGCCCCTGGTGATCGCCGAAACACGCGTCGATGTGCCGACCGCGACAGTGTCGGACGCGGTGATGATGCTCGATTTGCGCAATACCAACGCGTTGCTGTTCCAGAACGCGGGGACGGGGACGCATAATATGGTCTATCGTCGTGGCGATGGGTCGATTGGGTGGGTCGAGCCCAAGAAGTAAGTGGGTTTTGGCGGCCGGGAGCTTTTGCGCCTGGCCGCTACCTTGAGTTTATCGTCGCCCCGGACTTGATCCGGGGTCCCGCTGCCCTTCTGTTTGCTGGTTTGTTTGCGCAAAGAAAAGCGGGATCCCGGATCAAGTCCGGGAAGACGAAAATAAGTTAGTTTTGAGCTGCGCTCTATCCAAGCCTTTGCGCCCCGCCGCAAAGCGGCAGTTTCAACCCTCTCGCCGCCAGACGCAATTGCCAGAGCGACAAACTGGTCACGACGGTAACGGGTTCCTAGGGCAATGGCCCTAGGCCGCCGGAGGCCCTTATACGCCATTCACCACTTGCACCCGGCCCAAATCAAGCGCATTGGCCCGACCAGATTAAAGGCCCGCACCGGGTCCATGGTAATGCTTTGCGATGAGTGCGCTTTTTACGATTGATCAGCAGGCAGTTCGGGTAATCCGCGCGGATTCGAAGGCGCAGATACTGACGACGCTCGCGGCGAATTTCGCCGCTGCTTATGCGCTTGATTCCGATATTGTGCTTGAGCGCATTTTTGAGCGTGAGGCTTTGGGCAGCACCGGGTTTGGCCGCGGCGTGGCTATTCCGCATGCGCGGATTGCCGGGCTGGCGCGGCCGGTTGCGGTGTTTCTGCGGTTGGAAAAGCCGGTGGAATTCGACGCGGCGGATGCGATGCCGGTTGATTGCGTGTTTGGGCTGTTGTCGCCGGACCAGGCGGGGGCGGTGCATTTGCAGGCTTTGGCGGCGATTTCGCGGTTGATGCGGGATGACCGGATGCATGCGCGGTTGTCGGCGGCGCCGGATGCGGATGCGTTGTATGCTTTGCTGGTCAATGTCATCGATCGCGATGCGGCCTGAATGACGCGGCTGCCTGCTTCGATCGAAGTGGGAGGGTTGTTGCGGGCCACTGCTGCGGCGGGCGGGTTTGCGATGGTGCTGCACAAGGGTGAGCCTGATGCTGGCACGGTGATCGTGGTCGGGGTCGATCGCGATGGGCTGGGCACACTTTATGAGCGCATGCCGAATCCTGATGGGCCGCGGCGGTGGATTGCGGTGCGGCGGCAGCAGGTCGATGGGCGCGGCGAATTCGACGACTATCTCGTCCGGCGATCGCAGCAGGATCCCGACTTGTGGATTGTCGAACTTACTATCGTGGAAGTTGAACGGTCTATCCTGAACGCTGGCTGACGGGCTGGTTCATGGGTTGACTCGTGTGGCCAAGACCACCAAAGGCTGCCCTTCGCTGATGCGCAGGCGGCAAAAACGGGCATGGATGCCTGTTTTGCAGGCACGCAGACGGGGGGCAGACGGCTTGGCTTACGGCTTCGATCGACATTCCGGCGGGTTTCGCCGGGGTTGATTGGTGATCGCGCCTTGCTCCGATGTCCACCGCCCAATTTGGATAAAGAGTGAGTTACCCGTTTCGCCTGGCCAGTGCGCTTGGTTTTGCCTTGAGCCTGACTCTTGCGGTATTCGGCACGACTGGTGCCAAGGCCCGCCCCCAGGACCCGCAGTTGCAGGTCAACGACGCGCCGCTGCCCACCTCGGTGCTGCCATCGTCGCCTATGTCGGGCGTAATCGACCCCAAGGACGCCGTTCCGCCGACCACTACGGTCGCAACGATCGATCCTGCTACCGCTCCTTCTGACGCTTCGGATGCAGACACAGCGATGTCGCCCGCGGCCTCTCTTGCAGAACTCGTGGCGGCCGTTCCGGTTCCCGAGACTCTTCCCCAGGATATCGAATGCATGGCGGGCGCTGTGTATTTCGAAGCGCGCAGCGAAAGCCTGGCCGGGCAGCTTGCCGTTGGCCGCGTGATTGTCGCGCGTTCGGCTTCGGGCCGGTTTCCCGATTCCTATTGCGGTGTTGTGATGCAGCATGCGCAGTTTTCGTTCATTCACGGCGGCGCGATGCCGACGATCAACCGGTCGAGCCATAACTGGCAGAACGCGGTGCGGATTGCGCTGATCGCGCATCGCGGTGCGTGGAAGAGCCCGGTCGAGGGCGCGCTGTTTTTTCATGCTGCGCGCGTTCATGCCGATGCTGGGAAAACCCGCATTGCCCAGATCGATAATCACGTGTTTTATCGCTGAGCCTAATCGGCAGTAAAAATTTTCCGATCAAGAAAGCCGCGGTATCCTTGGGATGCTGCGGCTTTTGCGTATTTCGGGCCCTGATTTCCGCGCTTGGCGGAATTCTGCGGGTGACGCGGTTTGTCGGTTTATTATGGCGACGTTTGCTGCGGTTTTATGCAGGCGGTGCGCCGATGCCGGCTGGTGGGGTTGATAGGCGCCAACATAGCCTATTTCGTCGTCCCGGACTTGATCCGGGACCCCACTTTCTTTGCGTCGGTGCCTTGGGTGGGTGTTTGGACAGAAAGGCAGTGGGGTCCCGGATCAAGTCCGG
>Ga0302314_10000490_pt1 | contig 73829 bp, 67 predicted proteins | sample III_Palsa_N2_3_FD_200533 | JGI IMG/M metagenome (GOLD analysis project Ga0302314, IMG submission 200533) | Peat permafrost microbial communities from Stordalen Mire near Abisko, Sweden - III_Palsa_N2_3 | ecosystem: Environmental > Terrestrial > Soil > Palsa > Peat permafrost | place: Sweden...
CTGGCCGCCCCGCCCGCCAATCCCCCGACGGCCGCCACGGCCCCGGTGGCGGCGGCGACGCCGGCGGCCACGCCGAGACCCGTGCCGATCGCCGCACCGGCGCCGAGCTGCGGGCCGCCGGCGATGAGGCCGTTGGCGACGCCGGGTCCGAAGATGGTGAGACCGAGCAGCGTGAGGGACGCGAGGATCAGGGTCAGGGCGTCGGAGATGGTCGGCGGGTTGTTGAAGCCCGAGGTAAACTGACCAAAGAGTCCGGAGCCGACCCCGACGATCACGGCCAGGACCATGATCTTGACGCCGCTGGCCACGACGTTGCCCAGCACCCGTTCGGCCAGGAAGGCGGTGCGGCCAAAAAGGCCGAACGGGACCAGAATGAACCCGGCCAGCGTCGTCAGCTTGAATTCGATGAGGGTGACGAAGATCTGGATCGCCATGACGAAGAAGGCGATGACGACGATCAGCCAGGCGAGGAGCAGGATGACGATCTGGGCGAGGTTCGCGAAGACCTGCGTGAACCCCATCATCTGGGAGATGGAATCGAGGATCGGCTTGCCGGCGTCGATGCCGACCTGCGCCACCCGACCTGGCTGGAGCAGCTGAGCGGCGCTGATCGATCCGCCGCCGGCTTCAAGACCGAGCCCCGCGAAGCTGTTGTAGATGGCTTGGGCGAGGCTGTTGTAGTTGCCGATGATGAACGCGAAGACGCCGATGTAGAGCGTCTTGCGGATCAGGCGCGCGAGCACGTCCTCGTCGGGAGCCATGGCCCAGAAGAGCCCGGCCAAGGTGAGATCGATGGCGATGAGGGTGGAGGCCACCCGGTGGACGTTGCCCTGGACCAGCCCGAAGCCTGAATCGATGTACTGGGTGAAGGTCCCCAGGAACTGGTCGATGACGCCCGTTCCGGCCATCATCGCCCCCGCACGTAGGGCTGCGGGCCGGGGCCATAGGTGAAGAACCGACGGCGGTTTTCCTCCCAGGCGGCCTCGCAGCCGGCGTCATCCTTGCCCGCCTCGGCCACGATCTGGCATCGCTTCAGCGCCACAGCGAGCGGATCGACCTTAGCCGCCGCGTGCGCCAGCTCGCCCAGGCTGGACCGCGCGGCAGAGAGACTGAGCCAGGCGCCCGCGGCGACGATCGCCGCCGCCGCCGACAGGCCGACGGCCGCGCGGGCCACGGCCGGCCAGTTGAGGGCTCGCAATGACGGCCGGCGCATCAGTGGAACATCTGGGCTGAGCCGGGCTGGTAGCCCGACCCATAGTTGAGGAAGTTGCTGAGTTCGGTCTGGCCCTGGTTCTGGTCGGTGACGTGGGCCGCCGCCACCAGGGCCTGGGCCCGGCCGTTGGCGGACTCGAGCGCGACGAGATCGGCGAGCTGCTGCGAGATCTGCACGAGCAGTTGGTTGTTCACCTGGGTGGCCTGCAGGGCGCCGCTCGCCGACTGGCTCGAACTCCCGAGCTGGGCGACCGTGGTGTGGGTGGTGGAGATGTTCCCCACCACCGTCGCCTGCATCTTCAGAGCGTCCTGCAGCCCGGCGACCGAGTTTTGCCAGCGCTGCTGCGCCTGGGCGACCATCTGCTGTTCGGAAAGATCGAGGTTGATCGCCCCGTAGCTGGTGGTGAACGCCTGGTTGATGGTCGTGACCGAATAGGCGATCCGCTGAGCCTGGGTGACCAGCTGCTCGGTGCGCTGGATCTGGCTGGTGATGGTCGAAACCAGCGAATAGGGCAGGCTGGCCAGGTTCTTGGCCTGGTTGATCAGCGACTGGGTCTGGTTCTCGATCTGCTGGATCTGGTTGTTGATCTGCTTCAGCTCACGGGCGGCGGTGAGCACATTCTGAGCGTAGTTGTGAGGGTCGAAGACGGCGATCTGGGCCTGCGCCCCGCCACCGGCGAGGGTCAGAGTCAGGGCGGCGGCGCCGGCCACAAGCCGGGCGGTCAGGCGGCGAGCGTGCATCAAAGGGACTCCTGGGGGCTGGTGAGGATTTCGGCCGCCCAGGCGAGGCCCTTGCGGGCGAGCCAGGCGGCCGCGAAGCCGTCCGGCCCATGTTCGGCCATCAGGGCGTCGATGGCGGCCTGGTCGGACTTGGCGCTGGCGGCGGTGAAGGCGAGCGCCACCTCCGAGAGGCCGAGCTCGAAGAGCCGGTTTCCGCGTCTGGACTGGCAGTAGTACTCACGCTTGGGCGTCGCGCGGCTCAGGATCTCGATCTGCCGGTCGTTGAGCCCGAAGCGGCGATAGATGGCCGCGATCTGCGGCTCGAGCGCCCGTTCGTTGGGAAGCAGGACCCGGGTCGGACAGCTTTCGATGATCGCCGGGGCGATGGCGCTGGCGTCGATGTCGGCGAGCGACTGGGTGGCGAAGACGACACTGGCGTTCTTCTTGCGCAGGGTCTTCAGCCACTCCCGGATCTGGCCGGCGAACCCTGGATCGTCCAGGGCCAACCAGCCCTCGTCGATGATGAGGAGAGTGGGAGCGCCATCGAACCGGTCCTCGAGGCGGTGGAAGAGGTAGGCGAGCACCGCCGGGGCGGCGGCCGAACCGATGAGCCCCTCGGTTTCGAAGGCCTGGATCGACGCCTCGCCGAGCCGCTCGGTCTCGGCGTCGAGAAGCCGCCCCCAGGGTCCGGCCAGGGTGTAGGGTTTAAGCGCCTGCTTGAGCGCGTGGGACTGCAGGAGAATGGAGAGCCCGGTGAGCGTGCGCTCTTCGCGCGGCGCCGTGGCGAGCGAGGTCAGCGCCGTCCAGAGATGCTCCTTGAGCTCCGGGATGATCGCCAGCCCTTCCCGGGACAGCAGCGAGGCGGTCCATTCCGCGGCCCAGGCCCGCTCGCCCGGATCGTCGATCCTGGCCAGGGGTTGCAGGGCGACCGGCCCCGCGGCGTCCTCGGAGAGCGCTGCGCCCAGATCATGCCAGTCGCCGCCCATGGCCAGCGCCGCGGCGCGGATCGAGCCGCCGAAGTCGAAGGCGAACAACTGGGCGTCCGGATAGCGCCGGAACTGCAGGGCCATCAGCGCCAGCAGTACGCTCTTGCCGGCCCCGGTCGGGCCGACCACCAGGGTGTGGCCGACGTCGCCGACATGCAGCGAAAAGCGGAACGGGGTCGATCCCTCGGTCTTGGCCAAAAAGAGTGGCGGACCGCCAAGATGCTCGTCCCGTTCCGCCCCCGCCCACACCGCCGAGAACGGCATCATGTGGGCGAGGTTCAGGGTCGAGATCGGCGGCTGGCGCACGTTGGCGTAGACGTGGCCGGGCAGGGATCCCAGCCAGGCCTCCACGGCGTTCACCCCTTCGCGCATGCAGGTGAAGTCGCGGCCCTGAATGGTCTTCTCGACGAGGCGCAGGCGCTCGTCGGCGACGCGGGGATCCTCGTCCCAGACCGCCACGGTGGCGGTGACATAGGCCTCGCCGACCAGATCGGTTCCCAGTTCCTGGAGGGCCGCGTCCGCATCCAACGCTTTGTTGGCGGCGTCGCTGTCCATCAGCGCCGAGGCCTCGTTGGTCATAACCTCCTTGAGGATGGCGAGGATCGACTTGCGCTTGGCGAACCACTGGCGGCGGATCTTGGTGAGCACCCGGACCGCATCGGTCTTGTCGAGGCAGATCGCCCGCGTGGTCCAACGGTAGGGGAACGAGAGCCGGTTGAGGTCGTCCAGCAGGCCGGGCCAAGTCTGAGACGGAAACCCCATGACGGTCAGGCAGCGCAGGTGACCGCGCCCTAGCCGCGGCTCGAGGCCGCCGACCAGATCTTCATCGGCGAGGATGGCGTCGAGGTGCATGGGCGTCTCAGGGACGCGGACCCTCTGGCGGCGGGTCGAGACGCAGGCGTGGAGGTAGGTGAGGGTCTCGGCGTCATCGAGCCAGGCGACCTCGGGCATGAAGCCTTCGAGGAGGCCCAGCACTCGGTCGGTGCGGTCGACGAACGCATCCAGGACGACGCGCCAGTCGATCCCAGCCCCGGCGCGATTCTCGTAGAGCCACGCCTCGGCCCTGGCGGCGTCGTCGGCCGGCGGCAGGTGAACGAGGGTCAGGAAGTAGCGGCTCTCGAAGTGAGCCTGCGCCTCCTCGAACTGAGCCCGCCGTTCGGCGTCGACCAACGCCGAGGCGGCGTCGGCGAACTGGCTCGTCGGATAGCCGTGGGCCGGCGTCCGCTGGGCCTCGACGAACACCGCCCAGCCTGAGCCCAGGCGCCGAAGGGCGTTGTTGAGGCGCGCGGTGATGGCCACCAGCTCGGCCGGTGTCGATGAGTCGAGGTCCGGTCCGCGGAACCTGGCCGTGCGCTGGAACGAGCCGTCCTTGTTGAGGACGACGCCCGGGGTCACGAGGGCCGCCCAGGGGAGGAAGTCGCAGAGCGACTGAGCGCGGCGGCGATATTCGGCGAGGTTGATCACGGCGCGGACCTCAAACGGCTAGGTGCGGCGGGTAGCGGAGGTGACGGCGCACCACCTCGACGAAGGCGGGATCGCGTCTGGCCGCCCAGACGGCGGCGAGGTGGCCGGCCAGCCAGATCAGACCGCCGGCGATCCACAGACGGAGCCCAAGGCCGATCGCGGCGGCGAGCGTGCCGTTGACGATGGCCACCGCCCGCGGCGCGCCGCCTAGCAGGATCGGCTCGGCCAGCGCCCGATGGACCGGGGCGTAGAAGCCGGGGACGGTGTCCTGCGCGCCCATCAGACGGTCACCCCGCCGCCGAACTGGAAGAAGGAGAGGAAGAAGCTCGAGGCGGCGAAGGCGATCGAGAGCCCGAAGACGATCTGGATCAGCCGCCGAAAGCCCCCCGAGGTCTCGCCGAACGCCAGGGTGAGGCCCGTGACGATGATGATGATCACCGACACCACCTTGGCGACCGGCCCCTGGATGGATTGTAGAATCTGATTGAGCGGCTGCTCCCAGGGCATGTTGGAGCCGGAGGCCCAGGCCGGAGAGGTGGCGAGAGCCGCCAGCGTCAGGAGCGAAGCGACGGCGAGAGCGCGGCGGGCGGTCATCAGAGGTCTCCTTGCGGGGTGAGCAGGTAGTCGCCGCGCTCGGTGAGGCCGCCGACGGCGGCGAGCTCGCAGAGCCGGCGGGCGGCGCCGCGGCCGGAGAGGACGGCGATGAGATCGATGGTTTCGGCGATGAGGGCGCGCGGGACGGTGACCACCGCTTCCTGGATGAGCTGCTCGAGGCGTCGCAGCGCCCCGATGGCCGAGCCGGCGTGCAGGGTGCCGACGCCGCCCGGATGGCCGGTGCCCCAGGCCTTGAGGAGATCGAGCGCCTCCGGTCCGCGGACCTCGCCGATGGGGATACGGTCGGGGCGCAGACGCAGGGACGAGCGGACGAGATCGGACAGCGAGGCCGCGCCGTCCTTGGTGCGCAGGGCCACCAGGTTGGGGGCGGCGCACTGCAGCTCGCGCGTGTCCTCGATGAGCACCACCCGGTCGGAGGTCTTGGCGACTTCGGCCAGGAGCGCATTGACCAGGGTGGTCTTGCCTGTGGACGTGCCGCCGGCGACGAGGATGTTGCTGCGGGCCTGAACCGCCAGACAGAGGCGCTCGGCGGCCGCGGCGGACATGACGCCAGCGGCGACGTAGTCGGCGAGGGTAAAGACCGCCACCGCCGGGCGGCGGATGGCGAAGCAAGGCGCGGCCACCACCGGCGGCACGAGACCCTCGAACCGCTCGCCGCTTCCGGGCAGTTCGGCCGAGACCCGCGGGCGACCGGCATGGACCTCGCCCCCGACATGGTGGGCGACGAGGCGCACGATCCGTTCGGCGTCGGCCGGCGCGACCTTGCAGCCGGTGTCTTCCAGGCCGCCCAACAGGCGATCGATCCAGAGCCGCCCGTCGGGATTGAGCATCACCTCGACGACGGATGGATCATCCAGGAAGCCGGCGATCGCCGGCCCGAACGCGGTCTTCAGCATGCGGGCGCCGCGATGCGAGACCTCAGGTCGGACGGCGGCGGTGGACATGAAGGAACCCCGGAAGCCGCGCCTGGGACCCAGGCGCCGATATCAACGGGGTCGATTAGAAAGAGCCGGAATCAGCCCTTGGCAACAAGGCCGAGAGGGTCGGCGTCCGACCGGATAGAAAGACCTGCGACCGGGATGGTCGCTCCCCGGACAGACGCCCCAGGAGATCGCAACGTCGGCGCCTCAGGGTTCAAGCGCGCAAACCAAGACCAAGGCCGCAAGGAGCCGCGCGACACGCGCGGCGGGACGCGCCGACGAGCCGTCGGCGGCGGCCTCAAGGCCGCCCGCAGGGTCGCGCCCGCAGGAGGCGCGAAGCGCCGGGACCGAGCGCGACCGCCGGCCGCTCGCCGTCTGGAAGCATCGCGCCCCATAGCGCGCGGCGCTTCCGCCCGCCGCAGGCGACCGGTATCGATGAGACATGCATGGGGCTCGACTGTTTCCGCTTGCTATCGCCGCCGCGATCGCCGCCCAACCGACCTTCGCCTGGGGCGATCTTGGCCACGAGGTCACCGCGCTCATCGCCTATCGCCATTTGACGCCGAGGGCCCGCGCGAAGCTTGAGGCCTTGCTCGCCAGCGACCCGGACACGCTGACCGCGCCAGACTTCGCCAGCCGCGCCACCTGGGCGGACAAGTACCGCGTCAGTCATCGCGAGACCGCCGCCTGGCACTTCGTGGACGACGAGCTCGACCACGCGGATCTGAGGGCCGCCTGCTTCGGCTCCCCGGCTCTGCCGGCCGGCGTCGCCGCCAGCGCGGGGCCGGCTCAGGACTGCGTGGTCGACAAGATCACCCAGTTCGCCCGCGAGCTTCGCGATCCGGCAACGCCCCCGCCCGAGCGGCTTCTTGCGCTGAAGTTCCTGATCCATTTTGTGGGCGACCTTCACCAGCCGCTCCACGCCGCCGATCATCACGATCGCGGCGGCAATTGCGTCGGCCTCGACAATCCGCCCGACGGCCGTTCCTCGAACCTGCATGCCTGGTGGGACACGGGCGTTGTCGAGTCGTTGGGATCCAACCCCCAGGAGATCGCCTCTCGCCTCGATCGCCAGATCACGCCGGCGGAGTTCAAGGCCTGGGGTGTCGGTGACGCGGCCAGCTGGGCGATGGACTCTTACAGGGTCGCGGTTGCGGTGACCTACCAGCTCCCCTCGCGGCCGACCTGTGACGACCACGCCGCGATCGAGCTCCCGTGGGCCTATCAGACCGCCGCCCAAAAGGTCGCGGCCATCCAGCTGGAAAAGGCTGGTGTCCGCATCGCCTATGTCCTCAACGAGGCCCTCGGCGGTTGACCTTGCCGTCCGCGCGCCGCGTTGGCGCGTCGCCTTTGCGCGCCACTATTGCGTTTTGCGCGATTGTCGTTGACTCGATAGGCACATCATAGCAAAATGCAAGCTCAATCTAGCTCTGCCGACCGAGGCCGGCGATCGTTCCCAAGGAGGTTCGTATGCAGAACGCAATCATGAAGGTCGCCCCACGCCGCATCGGCACCCTGTCGGTGCGCCTTGGCGGCTGGTTCGAAGCCAAGGCCAGCGGGTGGGGCGTCCTGGCGATCCCCGCGCTCACCGTGTTGGCGATCGAGGCGGCCGTCCGTTGGCCGCTTGCCTGAGTGGCCGGATCGCGGTCCGGCTAGACCGGCGCCGAAATGGCAGGCCGAACCGGTTTCCGGCGCAGGAGGGTCTCCGGCGACACCTGACGGGCGCAGCGCAGGTGACCGTGATCCGGCGCGGCTTGGCGCACGCGGGCGGCCTCACAGGCGGCCTGCGATGGGTAGGTGTGGATGAGCGCGGTCATCCGGCCATCAGGGGCGAAGGAAAGCAGTCCCCACGCCGCGGCGATCGCCGGCATGACTCTCGCGATGGCGCCTACTTGTGGCAGACCTTGTCCATGGCGATGCAGGACTTTCCGCAGGGCTTGCCCTTGGTGCAGTGAGGGGCGCCAGCGGCGGCCGTTGTCGTCGTCCCGGACGGGGTCGTTGTAGTGGTCGCTACGGCCGTTGTCGTCTTCTTGGGGCCGAAGAGGCCACCCGATGTCTTTGTGGTCGTCGCCACGGCAGTCGTCGTCGGGCACTTGGTGAATTTGCCTTTGGCGTCTTTGCAGGGCGCGGTCTTGGCCGGCGCAGCGGCGACCGGGCACTTCGTAAACTTGCCCGACGCGTCCTTGCATGTCTTGGCTTCGGCGACGGATGAGAACGCCAGGGCCGCGATAGCAGCCAGGATCAAGGTCTTGTGCATGAACGGCCCTCCAGTTGATTGCCGAAGCTTTGCGCAGGCGCGGGAATTGCACAAGCGGTCGCCAAACCGTGACTTGCGCAGGATTCTCGCCGGCGCCTAGATCGCTGTCACTAGGGGTCCCTCCAATGATGAAACGCATGGAACGCCCTAGGGCTGCTCTTCGCTGAGCGGAGGGTAACGGCCCGGCTCCGACCGGGCCGTTTCCTTTTCGGCGCTATCCAGAGCTTCGCGGCCGGCGAAGCAAGGCCCCAGCGTTCTCTGTTCACAGGGGCGACTGAGCACCGGCTCGCTCTCGCCGCTGGGCGGGCCTCTGCTGGTCTTGAAAATCTTGATTTGGCCGCGCGCCGGAAGCCGGGCTCCGGGCAGGTCGCCCGTGTCGTAAGTCGCCGAGCAATGTCCTTCGTTGATTTGGCCGGCCCCGAATTGGTCGGTGATGACCGGCCACCCTGCCAGGACTCAAGCTCAAGGGTGTTTCGCGGCTGGGCTGGCGGATGCGAAAGCCCCTTCACTCTCGATGAACCCGAGCAGCTTGCGTAGGGCCGGCTTGGTGTTGTGGACCGACCACAGCGCGCTGAAGGGCCAAACCTCACCGGCAATCGGTCGAAGAACCACACCCGGGAGCTCGCCCATGGAGGGCGACTCGAGGGTCACGGCCAATCCCTGTCCCATCCCTACGATTTGCAGCAGGGTTTGGAGGCTTACCGCCTGGGGTCTGATCGCCGGCGACATGCGTTCGCCGGCCAGCAGATTCCTGACATGCCGCGCAATCTGCGGCCCCGGCTCAGCCGTCGCCGTCAACACGCATTCATCGCGCAGATCCCGCCAACGAACCTCGGTGGCGGCCGCCAGGCGATGCGCGGCATGGCAGGCGACAACGAGCCGCTCTCTGCGCACGATCCGGCTGTTGCAGCCTTCCCACCTGGGATCGCCCGGCACAAGCGCCACATCCAGATCACGGTTCGCCAAAGCGAGGCGGTGGGCGCGCGCCAATCCCTCCGCGACCACCAGTTCCTGGTGCGGCCAGCGTCCGAGAACGGCGCGCACGGCATCAAACAGCGACTGAGGGGCAACCCCGGGCGAGAGACCGATCCGCAGGGTGCTGCGCTCCCGGCGCGCCGTCTCTCCAGCGGCGCGGCTGGCTCGCCCGATGTGGTCCAGTCCCTCGCGAGCCCCTTCGAGGAAGCGGCGCCCCTCGCGCGTGAGGCGGACGCCAAAGGGAAGGCGCTCGAAAAGTCTGACGCCCAGATGATGCTCGAGTTCGGCGATCCGTCGGCTTAAGGCAGACGGTTGAACATTGAGCGCCTCAGCGGCGCGGCGGAAGCCGCCATGCTCGGCGGCGGCGACGGCGAACCTGATCTGGCGCAGATCGATCGCCGGCGGAATCTCCCAAGGATCAAGTGACGGCCGGCCCGCCGCCGGAACGCCCCCCAAGACAAGCAATTCCGGGGCCGACTGAGCCATAAGCCAACTCGCACAACCGACCTCCAAGGTCTGGAAGCGGTATCGAGGGCGCGAGTCGAAACTATATTCGCGATATAGCGGCGCGGCAGGGGGAATATATTCTCTTGCAGTGCGGGCGCGCGGCCGGGGAGTCGGAAAGACCGTGCGAACGATCCCTCGGGGTTTTGGCGTCTAGACGCTTGGACATGCTCCCGAGCTCCCCGGCCCGGCCGCTTGCGCGACGGCTCCTCTTAGCATCCTGTCTGTTGCTGGCGAGCGTCCGCTGAGGCGGCTCCCCATCATCTCAGGGTGAGGCCGCACGGCTTGCCGCTCCGGTCCGCCCAACCTAGAGCTAGGTCGGCGGGCGCGGGGACGTAAGGGTCCGGTCGATGTCCCAGGGGTCGCGGTGACGCGACGGGTCTGGCCGCGGCCTTGAAGCAACCGGCCTCTCGAGTCGCGCGAGGTTCCAACGCCCGCCCCCTCTCCCCCTTCGGCCCGACGCCTCGTCTTGCGCCGCCGGATCGATTCCCCCATGCTCGCCAGGCTGGCGCGAAGGCGCTGGCAGGGGCGTGGAAACCCCTGTGCGATGAACGAATCATGGCCTGCCCAGGCGTGCGGTCGCGCAAGCATGCGCCGGACTTAGGTCCAGGCGCGCGCGGGCCGATGCGTTGGCGGGAGACGCGAACAAAGACGCGCGGGATTTCCAAAGCGTGCGGCGCTGACCGCCGCCGCCCCTCCTCACGGTGGGAGCGGGCCTATGACGAGTGTGCAGCGTGGGATAGAGCCTCTCGACAGCCGCGGCGCGGACCTTGAGACCCACAGGCTCGACGTCCTCTATCGGCGCTACGCTGCCTGGCTGGCGCGGACGCTGGATCGCCGCTTCGGCCGGGTCTTGGGTGACGGCGCCGAGGACCTGGTCCACGAGGCCTACATCCGGATCGCGCCGCTCGGCGCCGCCGGGCAGATCCGCCATCCGCGCGCCCTGCTTCTCAAGATCGCCGTCAATCTGGCCCACGACCGGGTCCGCCAGACGGCGCGCGCACGCTCCGCCGACGCCCTCATTGAAGCAGCGGCGGAAAAGGCGGACACTTGGAGTCTGGTTGATCAGGATGCGGCGCTGCTCCTCAAGCAGGCCGTGCTGTCCCTGCCGAGGCCACTGAGAGATGTGTTCATGTTGAGCCGTTTCGCCGGAGCGCCCAACCAGGAGATCGCCGATCGTCTGGGAATAGCGGTCAAGACCGTGGAATGGCGGATGACCCGGGCCCTGGCGCTCCTGGCCGAAGGCGTGCGCGACTAGCCCGTCCCCCACCATGCGCCCTCCCGACGAAGCCACCATCGACGAAGCCGCCGGCTGGTTCGCGAAGCTCGCCAACCGGACGGTGTCGTCAGAAACGCTCGAGGCGTTCCGCGCCTGGCGCCGCTCGCCCGAGCATCGCGCCGCCTATGAGCATGTCGAGCAGCTCTGGCGCGACACCGGCGCGCTCAAGGACGACGGCGATATCCAGGCGGCCCTGGCTGAAGTGGTGGCGCGGACCGGACGCTCGTCGAGACGCGGCCGGTCGATCGCCAAGCCTGGGTGGCTCCCGATCCTGGTGGGCGCAGCGGCGATCGGCTTGACCGCGACGGCCGTTCTCGTCTGGCCCAGTCTTGCGGGCCAGACGTTCGTCACCCGCAAGGGCGAGGGGCGGCTGGTGGCGCTGGCCGACGGATCACGCGTCCGCCTCGACACCGACACGCGCCTGACGGTGCGATTTCGGGGCGGTGAGCGGGATATCGGCCTTACCCACGGACAGGCGTTTTTCGAGGTCGCCCACGACGCGACGCGGCCCTTCATCGTGACGGCTGACGGCGTTCAGGTTCGAGCGATCGGCACCCGCTTCGAGGTGCGGCGCGACGCAGACCAGACGGGCGCGGTGAACGTGACCCTGGTCCAAGGCAGCATCGAGGTGCGGGCCGGCCGTCAGACCCTCACGCTCAAGCCCGGCGAGCACGTCGCTTACGCCCCGGGTGGGGCTCTGGGAGCGCCGGCGCCCGCCGATGTGGCCGCGGCGACGAGCTGGACCAACGGGCGCATCGTCTTTAGTTCGACGCCGCTCGGCGACGCCGTCGCCGAGATCAATCGCTACAGCGCGCGGCCCATCCGCCTCGAAGCCGCCGCCCTGGACCGGGCGCCGGTCAGCGGCGTCTTCGAAGCCGGCGATTCGGACGCCTTCGTTTCAGGGGTCTGCGCGCTTTATGGTCTGCGCGCGACCACCGGCGCCGACGGCGCCATTGTCATGCGGCCGCCCGTGGCGTGAAGCCGACATAAAATATTTCATTCAAACGTCAGGGTTGGCTGGAGCGCCGAGCGTCTCCCTGGCAGACACCGGCGCAGCCATACCTGACCTAACGTAAGGCGCGGCGAGATAAGGTGTCGGAGGGAGACACCATTGACGCTCAAGGCCCATCCTCGTTCGGCATTCGCCGCGATCAATCTCCTGGCGCTCCTCGCGGCGGCGCCGGCGCCCGTCGCCGCCCAGGCCGCGATGGTCGATTTCCATGTGGCGGCCGGTCCACTCGACAAGGCCCTGGTCGCCTTCGCCGCCCAATCGGGCGTGCAGCTGATCTATTCGCCGCAGACGGTTCAGGGCCGCCAGGCGCCGGCGCTGGTGGGTCGCTTCACGATCGAGGCGGGGCTGGCCCGCCTGATCGCCGAATCCGGCATCGCGGTTTACCGTCCGCGCGCCGGCGTGCTCGTGCTGCGGCAAGGGGTGTCGCGAACGCGCGATCCTGGTCCGCCGCCCGCGCGTCTGGATGACTCCGCCGCCCCCACAACGGCCACGGCGCCGCCGCCGCCCGCGTCCACGCCCGCTCGAGCCGATGACGCGACCGGCAAACAACCCACCCGCGCTTCCGAGCTCGTCGTCACCGGGTCGCAGATTCATGGCGCCTCGCCAGGAGCCTCGCACGTGGTGGCCATCGACCGCGACGATCTCGACAACTCAGGTCAGGCGACGGTCGCCGGCATGCTGGCGGTGCTGCCGCAGAACTTCGCCGCCACGGCGCAGCCATCGACCTTTCTGATCGGCAGCGACGGCCTGGGCAACAATTTCACCGTCGCCCAGGGGGTCAACCTGCGCGGTCTGGGCGCCCAAGCCACGCTGGTGCTGGTCGATGGCCACCGGCTGGCGGGCGTCGGCATCAACGGCGACTTCGCGGACCTCTCCTCCGTCCCCACCGCCGCGGTCGAGCGTGTCGAGGTCCTCCTGGACGGCGCCTCGGCCATCTATGGCTCCGACGCCGTCGGCGGGGTGGTCAACATCATCACCCGCCAGAGCTTCACCGGCGACGAAACGCGCGTGCGATTTTCGATCGCGGACGGCGGCGACGCCGCCCAGACCCAGATCTCCAACATCTTCGGTCAGGACTGGAGCGGAGGCCATTTCACGGTGGCCTACGAATACGAGCATGACGAGCCGCTGGCGGCGCGCGACCGCGCGTTCACGGCCACCGCCGATCTCGTCCCCTGGGGCGGGACCGACTACCGCCAGATCTACGCCAATCCGGGCAATATCCTGGCCTATGATGCGGCCAGCGGCGGCTTCGTTTCCGCCTTCGCCATTCCCTACAATCCGACCGGGACAGGGCTGACCGCCGCCGACTTCATCCCCGGGGCGACCAACTACAACGACTTCCGGCGCGACGCCGACATCGAACCGGAGCAGGATCGCCACAGCGTCTATGCCGACCTGCGCCAGTCCCTGACCAGCGCCGTCACGCTCGATCTAAACGCCCGCTACACCTACCGCAGCTTCAGCTACAATACCCCAGCCGCCAGCACGATCCTGCAGATCACTGGCGCCGACCCATACTTCATCCCGGTGGGCGGCGAAGCCTCGGAACTGATCGGCTACTCGTTCGAAAACGAGCTGGGCCCGATCGTCACCAACGGCTCGGAACAGAGCCTGAACCTCGCGGCCAGCCTCAACATCGATCTGCCGCGCAGCTGGCATGGCGAAATCTATGCCGCCTATGCGCGCGAGGACGGGGTCGTCCGGCAAACGCACGAGCTCGACAGCAATGCGCTCGAGGAGGAACTCGGCAATGCGCCGCCGACCGGCGGCTACGATCCAGCGCAACTCGGATATTTCAATCCCTACGGGTCGGGTAGGGCCAATTCGCCGGCTCTGCTGGCGTTCATCTCCCAGCGCGAGCGCACCTCCAGCCTTGGCCAGGAGGCGACGGTGGACGCCCAGGCCGACGGCACAGTGATCGATCTTCCCGGCGGCCCGCTGAAGGCGGCCCTGGGCGCCCAGTTCCGGCTCGAGCGCTTCACGCCCTTCGACCAAGAGGTATCTGCCGCGGACGAATACGCCAGCGGCGGGACGGCCTACCAGCGGACGGTGATCGCCGGGTTTCTGGAACTGCGCGCCCCGCTGGTGGGGCCGAACAACGCCATTCCCGGCGTCCAGGCCCTGGAGGCCTCGCTTGCGGGCCGGGTCGAGGCCTACAACGACGTGGGGATCAGCGGCGTCCCGAAGCTCGGACTGCTGTGGACGCCGTTTGGCGGCCTCGACATCCACGCCACCTATGGCCGCTCGTTTCGAGCCCCGTCCCTGGTCGACATCAACGCCCTGCAGGTGATCGCGCCCGGAATATTGCCGAGCGCCGGATCGCAGGCCCTGGTCCTGGTCCGCTATGGCGGCAACCCCGCCCTTCGTCCCGAGACGGCGACCTCCTGGACGCTCGGCGCCAAGCTGAAGCCCCGCTTTGCGCCGAACCTGGTCCTCGATGTCACGGCGTTCGACGTCGTCTATCGCGATCAGGTCGGCACGCCGGTGCTGACCGATATCGAGAACGCCCTGTCCAATCCGGCCTATGCGCCCTTCGTCACCCGCGTCAGTCCCGCCACCAATCCGGCCGATCTCGCGCTGGTGGAATCGCTCATCGCCCAATCTGGCGCGAACGGCGGCAATGAGTTTCCGGCGACGGCCTACACCGCCATCGTCGACGCCCGATCGGTCAACGCCGCCGAGACCCACGTCCGTGGGCTCGACCTCACGGGGACCTATGCTTTCGCCTGGGGCGAGAACCATTTCACCTTCACGGCGAGCGCCACCTATCTCCTCGACTACCAGCGCCAACTCACCCAGGCGTCGCCGCTCATCCAGCTGGTGAGCACGGCGGGCGAGCCGATCGATTTCCGCGGCCGGTTCGCCATCGGCTGGTCTCGCGGCCCTTGGGGCGCTCAGGCGGCGGTCAACTATCAGGACGGCTATCGGGCGGGCGAGGGGCCGATGCCCAACGCCTACATCGACCCTTGGACGACGATCGATCTGCAGTGGACTTGGCGGGCCCCATGGAAACAGGGGCCGATGGCGGGCCTCGTCCTCACCCTGGCGGCTCAGAACCTCCTTAACGCCAACCCGCCCTTTTACGATTCGCCCCAGGGCGTGGCCTATGACCCGGCCAACGCTGGCCCGCTGGGCCGGGTCGTCTCGATCCAGGCGACCAAGCGCTGGTGAACCGGCGCTAGCGCCGCCCACCGTCACGCTCCGAGTTCATCTGATGTTGCGCAACCTCATGTGGGCGCTCGTGGTCGCGGTCGCGCTCGCCGGCCCGGTCCTCGCCCGACCCTTCACTGTCGATGACCTGCTGCGCCTGGAAAGCCTCGGCAAGGCGGCGGTCGACCCCGGCGGCCGCTGGCTGGTGTTCGACCAGCGCGCGCCCTACGAGAGCGCCCCGCGCTTCGACTACGATGGGCGCCCGGAGGTGATCCTTGGTCGTCTGATGGTCGTGGATCTCGCCCATCCCGGCCCGGCGCACCCCTTGATCCCGCCGGCGCCAGAGACCGGCTATACGCCAGGTCCCTTCTCCCCCTCCGGGCGCGCCATTCTCGTCTACCGCCACCAAGGCGAAACCTGGGAGGCCGGCGTTATCGACCTGAGTACCGGCGACACCCACTGGCTTGGCCTGGTCGGCGACATCTCCGACTACGGGCGCGCCGCGCAATGGCGCTCGGACACCGAACTGGTAATCAACGCCCTGCCGCCTGGCGCCTTGCCCTACGATGTCCGCGAGGGCCGGCGCGCCATGACCCGCCTGCCGGGACTGTGGGACCGTGCGGTGTGGAACAAGGGCGTGACCGCCATCGTGATCGGCGTCGGCCGCTACCGCGACGCCACCCCGCCGCCGCCGTCAAAATCTCTGCTCGACGTCAATCTCGCCACCGGCGCCGTCACCCACCTGGCCGAAGGTCCGTTCACCGACCTCGAGCTCTCCCGTGACGGGCGATACCTCGCCGCGCTCGCCTGGGCCGAACCGGAGCGCGCCGTCACCGACGCCGTGGTCCGCCTCGGCGACCCCGATCGCCAGCGCGACCTCGTGCTCATCGATCTGACCACCGGCGCGGTCCGCCACCCACTGCCTGGACGAGATATTGTCTGGAGCCTCCTCACCTGGTCGGCGGCGAGCGACAGCCTGCTGGTCTATTCCCGCGGGCGCGACCTGGCCTGGCGAACCGGCGCCTTCGCGCGCATCGACGCCAACAACGGCGCTGCGCACGACCTCAGCGATCCGCGCCTTCGACCAGTGATCGATTGGACGCCGATGAACAATTTCGCCGTCGTGCGCGGCGCCTGGCTTGGCGATGATCCCGTGATCCTGGCGCGGGACGCGGCCGCGCCGGCCACGAGGACCGCGGACTGGTATCGGCTGGGCGCCGCAGGCGCGGCCAATCTCACCCAGGGCGAGGCCGAGGCCCAGGCCTTACCCGATGACCAGCATGGCCTCGTCATGCTCCATCACGGCGAGGTCTGGCGTTATGACCGAGATGGCCACCGTCGCCGTCTGGGCGCCGGCGGCGCCGAGGGCCTCGGCGCCAATCCGGTCTTCGGCCTGGGACTGCGCGGAACCTTGAACCCGCCCAGGCCGGCCTCGCGTCTGTGGGCGATCGAGACGACCGGGCAGGGATCCTGCCTGAACGGTCTTGGCCGGCCGGCCCCGCGCCTTTGCCTGGACGGCGATGCCCTGGAAGACAAGATCCTGGCGCTCGCGCCGGTCGGGGCGATCCGTCATACGGTCGACGCGCATGGGGTGGGGACTCTCAGCTTCATAGGCGACGGCGCGCCCCGGCCCCTGGCCAGCCTCAACGCCTTCCTGTCGGCCGTGGATGTGGCCAAGCCGATCGCCATCGACCAAGACGGTCCGGGCGGCGCGGCGCGCAGGAGTTGGCTCTTTCTGCCACCGGGACTGAGGCCCGGCCAGAAGCCGGGTCTCATCATCGTCGACTACCCCGGAAGCGTTCATGAGCGCGCGCCTTACGGTGGCCGTCCGGACGCCGAGGATTTCTCCTCGCAGATTCAACTTCTCGCGGCGCATGGCTATGCGGTCCTCGTTCCGGGCCTGCCACGCCCGGCGGGATCGCACGATCCGTCGGCCGGTTTCACAGAACAGCTCCTGGCCGACGTCGATCGGCTGGCGAGCCTCGGCTATATCGACCCGGCGCGGGTGGCCCTCTGGGGCCATTCCTTCGGCGGTTACGGGGCCTTGGTGGCGGCGAGCCACACACATCGTTTCGCCGCCGTCATCGCCGCCAACGGATTGTCGGACCTGATCAGCGCGCGCGGCGATTTCGCGCCCAACGCCCGGGTGAATCCGGAGGATGGCGTCATCCTGCGCGCGTTCTCCGGCTGGGCGGAGAGCGGGCAGGGGGATATGGCCGCAACGCCTTGGGGGAATCCGGACCTCTACGTGCGCAGCAGCCCGATCTTCTTCGCCGACAAGATCGACACGCCGGTGCTGCTCTTCGCCGGCGACCTGGACATCGCCGGCGCCGGCCAGCAGGAGGAGATGTTCTCGGCCCTCTGGCGCGAGAACAAGGACGCTGAGCTGGTGACCTTCTTCGGCGAAGGCCATGTGTTCGCCAGCCCGAGAAACATCCGGGCGATGTACGCCAAGGCCTTCGAGTTCCTCGACCCTCTCATCGGACCACCCGCGGCTCAGCGGTGACGGCCTTTCCTGGCCCGGTCGAGCCGGATTTGCCAACACCGGGCCCAGGCCTCGAGCGCTGCCAAGGCCATGACCTCGCCGTGACGGCCATGGACGGCAAGGTGATCGAGGTCGAGCCGGTCGCTGAGGTCCGTCGACGCCAGCACGCCGTGGGAGACCAGACACCCTTCGAGCAGGGCCTCGCGCAGTTGGGGTAGCCCCCGGGCGATCGCCGCGCCGTAGAAGCTGGTCAGATCGCCCTTCGATCGTCGCTCGATCACCGCCGAAGGCAGCCGTTCGAAGAAAGCGCGTCGGGCAAGGCCGCGATCGCGGCCGCCTTCCACCAGCAGGTCGGCCGGGATCGACAGGCACAGCTCGACGACAGGCTGCGAGAGCAAGGGATGGATGAGTTCGGCCGCGCGTCCGCGGCGGCTTGGGCCGAAGAACCTCAGGCAATAGACGAGTTGTTCGAGCTGCCACCGCTTGGCCGGCGGCAGTTCCGAGAGGTCGCCCCGCAGCCAGGGGTGGGACAAGGCGGTCTCCGGCGGGCTCACCCGCCGCGCCAGCGCGGCGCGCATAAGCGACCAGATCGACTGTCGGCGCCGACGCGCGAGGCCCACGAGAAAGGGAGAAAAGAGTCCCGCCAGGCCTGCTCGCCGGACATGGTCGACCGCCAGCAGGGGCGTGGACATGCCGTAGAGGAGGATGTCGCCGCCCTGGCCGGTAAAGATGGCCTGCGCGCCCGTCTCGGCGGCGAAGGCGGCCATCCTCCGATCGTACGGCGCGTCGAGCCCGTTGAGGCTCGGCCGGAAACCCTCGCAGATCTCGCCGAGGCGACGGGGGTCGAAGGTCCAGTCCGTCTTGACCTCTTCGGTTAGGACGATCCCCAGCTTTTCCGCCACCGCTCGGGCGTAGCGCCGCTCATCGCCCGCTCGCTCCGCCGTATAGAAGTTGACCCACCGTCGCACGTCGGCCTGCGCGCGCACCGCCGCGGCGCCGACAACGGCCGAGTCGAGTCCGCCTGAGAGTTCGGCCACGATCGGCGTGTAAGCCTCGCTCCAGGCCGCAACGCAGCGATCGATTTGGCGTTCGAGGGCCGGCGCCGGGTCGCCCTGATCCCATGGCCGGCGCGCGAAGTCCGCCGGCCGCCAGATCGGGTCCTGCCGCTCCCCATCCGGCCTCCATCGCCACAACGTCCCAGGCGCGAGGTTGGCGACACCCCTGAGCGGCTCCGCCCAGCGACCGCCGGGGCTGCCCCCCGCGAGGTCCGTGAGGCGCGGCCAGTCGATGGCCAGGGTGGGCGCGAGGAGGGACAGCGCCGGACCCGCAAGGCGCGAGGCGGCGATGGTGATCGAACTCCGGCGGGCCACCACACAGTCCAATCCGCCGACCGGTCCGCAGAAGACGCCGCCCTCGTGTCGCTCCGGATTGGAAAAGAGGGCGACGTATCGACCCCATACGGCGCGGGTCAGGCGCTGGCAGCCGGCGGCGAGATCGCCGGCGCCCACCTCCGGCGCAAAGTCTCCGAGCGGTTGGTCGGAAGCGCTCGAGAAGAGATCGCCGACGATCGCGCCTGGCCGATCGGTGAAGGGGCGCACGCGGATCGGCCGCTTCGGCGAACTGAAGATCCACAGCCCCGGACTCTCGTGAACGCGCCGCCATTGGCCGGCAGCTTCCAGCCCGGCGCGGATCTCGTTCAGCCAAAGCTTGTCGGCGGCGCCAATCGGTCCCGGTCGCCAGAGGCAGGCGATGAAGTCCGCCATCCCGCCGTCAGACAACCATGATCGGCGCGAACCGGGCGACGTGATCGACACGGTCGTTGATCACAACATCGCCGACCTGCAGCCAGCAATGCGCCGCAAAAGGCCAGGTCCGCGCGCCAAACACCCAGGCCGCGCGAAGCCCGCGTCGATGAAGAAAACGCCGCAGCATGGCGGCGCGGAACAGGCACTGCCCCTGGAACGGCGCCCAGACGAGCAAGCGCTCGAAAACGAGGGCGTTATGGATAAGGGCTTCAGAGAGCTGCGGCGCGTCCTTCCCGCTCAACCTTTTTGGCGGGCGCACGAGACGCGACAAGGGTCTCATCCAGTAGAGCGGGATCATCTCGATCAGCACCCAGGCAAAGGCGAGCCTGTCGCCGAGATCGGGCCGCGGCGTGGGGCTTGCGAAGAGGTCCGCGCGCACTTCGGGAACGGTGCGCAGCCGGCGCGCCATCGATTTGGATTTGGGCTGGATCAGACCTGCGTCGGTCAGCAGGGCGGCCAGCGCGCCGTCGGCGACATCGAGGCGGCCGGTCGCAGGGTCCAGGTCGATCTGATCGCCAGCGCCGGCGAGGACCAGGTAGTCGTCGCGGCTGATGTCCAGCAAGACGACGTCCTGACCACAAAGGGCGGCGAAGACCTGGGGCGTCAATTGCCACCGCCGCATAGGCCTCTCCATCCGCCTGCGTTCCCAAACCACAGCGCAGCTGACTGGCGGAACAAGGGAGCCAAGCGCCGCCCAGGGGCGACGCTTGGCTCTCCAAGGAGTCAGATGTCCCCGGGCTCCTCCTGAAGGACGGCGCCGATCTCCAGGTACTTGCCGTCAGGCCCCTGGGTGAGGTCCCGGGCGCCCGACACGCGGACCAGGTTGAACTTGCGGGTCTTGATCATGACGATCTCCATTACGTTTGCCGCACATTGAAGAGCGGACACGTAACTGAGCGCCGGCGACTTTGAATATCCAACCTATATGTGACCTATATTGTATCTGCGTTGTGATTGCTTGCGCAGAGCCGCGGCGATCGCGGTGACGCAACTCTGACGTCTCTGGTGGTAGGCGGCGATTTCCTGACCGAGCGCCGGCCATCGTCTCGCCTCGAGGGCCTCGGCGAGGGCGATGGCCTCGCCGGCGAGATCGTCCAGAACCTCGGCCTCCATGGTCCGCACGGGTCCCAGACGAATGACCAGCCCTCGGTAGAGGCCGATCAGCGTTCGCGCGCCGCTGGCCTCGACCAGCGCCCGGAACACCGCTTCCGCCGGATCGCCCTCCACCGCCTCGCAGGCGCGGATGGCCTCGCTCTGGGTCGTCGCCGCGGTCAAGGCGCCGCCGACCACCAGCGCGTGCAGGTCGTAGAGCTCGGCGAGGTCGGGCGCTTCCAGACGCCAAGCGTAATAGCCGTGACCGCGTCGATCCTCGATGAGACCGCCGCCGGCCAGGTGCGCAAGCGCCTCACGCACCGGTGTTGGGCTCAAGCGAAATTCGCGCGCCAAATCGGTGATAGGCAACGGTTCGCCGCCGGCATAGACGCCGGTCTTGAGCTTACGGCGCAGGCTACAAAGCGCCCAGCCATAAGGATCACGCTCGCGGGCCAACAACGCCTCCCGCCGCAAGAACATCGATATGACCGGTGTGTCACAGAGTGCGCCGGCCCTTGCAACAATAAAGTGTAAAACGAGAAACACCTTAGACAGTAAATAAAGAAGCGATTCGGAAAATACGCATGATTATTGCGGCCAACCCGCAAGAATGTTGCGGCATATCATCTTATGAATACCAAGCGACGCCGTGGGTTAAGGTTGGCGGCGCGTCGGCCGATTCGGCGCGCCGAAAGGTGCGCATACGTCCCTTTCCCGAACGGTTGATCGAAAAGGCGAAGCGAGCAAAGGCTCGCCGGAGGATGAGCGTCGGCGAGCGTGATGAACGAGTGATGGGATGCCTTCCGAGCCGCCGACCCTGAGCGAGCGCCTGTCTCAGGCGCTGCGGGGCGTGCGGCGGGCGCGGAGGATGCGGGCGCAGGACGTGGCTGACGCCATGGGTTTGCCGCTGCGATCCTATGAGTATTTCGAAGGCGGGCACGGCCAGATCAACCTCGAGCGCATCTACGCCTTCGCCAAGGCGACCGGCAGCGACGGCGATGCGATCGTCGCCGCCGTCCTCGTCGGGGAGCCGCAGCTGGCGGTGTGGGCGGCGGACAACAAGCTGGTGCTGGCCCTCAAGATCGCCCTTGGGGAATTCGCCGAGGACCTCGGCGCCGACATCGCCCGGATCGACACCCGAACCCTGCTCACCGCCTTCACGCAGATGTTCAAGGATCTGGCCGCGGAGGCGAAGGCCAGCAAGGCCTGGACAGAGGCGCGCCTGGGCGGCGCGCCGCCCGAGCCGCCGTCAACCAACGAATCCGACCCCGACAGCGACCCTCAGCCCTGATCGCCGCTCGGCCCAATGGGGCGCCAGGAGGCGGCGATAGCCGCCGTTCATGAGACGCCGGCCGGACCGCACCTGGCGGATGACGACATCGCGCAGGGACGAGGTCTTCCAGGACTCGGCGGCGAGACGCCGCGGGCCGAAGACGGCCTCGGCGATCGTCCGGTAGCTCGCCCCGTCGAGGTGCGCGTCGAGGGCGCGCAAGGACGCGGCCAGCCGGTCGGCGCGACCGCGGCTGAGCGGGACGGCGACCGCGCCGCCGCTTTCGAGGAGTCGCCACAGCCGCAAGCTCGCCTCGGCGCGGGCGGCGATGGCGCCGTCAAACGGCAGGACGGCCGACAACGACACCCCAACGGTCATCCCGTCCGGCTGCCACACTTGAAAGCGCGCGCCGTGGACCCGGAGGAGGATATGGGCGCCGTCGGCTGCTTCGCGTCGCGCGACCTCGCCGGGCCAGACGTCGGGCTGGCGCAGGCCGGATCCGCGAACCGACGCAGCCAGTTCAACGACGGCGGCGCAGGCGTCCACCGCCCAGAACACCACCGCGTCTGGATCGTCCGCGCCGCGATCGGGGTCAGACCAGAAATCGCAACCCCCAGTGGTCCGGGTCCACATCCGAAGCCGGTGCGGCGCCGGCTCCCGGCCCACCGCGACGCGCGTCTCGATAGGCGGGATTGCGGCGCAGGAACTCCCAGGCCCAGTCGGCCGCCTCCAACCTGCGCAAGGCGAGATACGACTCGGGGGATTGCCAGTCGGTCTGGGGCATGAACGCCGCTCCAGTCGAACGCCCCTCCGACTGCGAGCCGCAACCTGCCGGGCGAATCGGCGGCTGGGACCTGATTGAATTCGCAACGGGTGTTGCGGAAACGGCAACGCCCCAAGGCTTGCGTCCGGCCCCGGTTGCGCCAACCTCGGGATCACGGAACAAGGGGTCCGATGAAGACCAGCCTCGAGCATCTGCCTGAGCCCAAGCGCCGCGAGCTCGCCCTGGCGACCGAGATCCTTTTCGCCGAATTCCAGGACGCGATCGTCGGCGCCACGGCGCCGCACAAGCGCCAGGGACGGATCCTCAAGGTCATCCTCTTCGGCTCGTACGCCCGCGGCGACTGGGTCGAGGATCCCAAGGGCGGCTATGTCTCAGACTATGACCTGCTGGTGGTCGTCAACTACGAGCAGCTGACCGACATCCTGGAGTACTGGGCCAAGGCCGACGCCCACCTCCTGCGGGAGTATGCCGCCGGCCACCACCTCTCGGCGCCAGTCAACTTCATCGTTCACTCCCTGACCGACGTGAACAAGCGCCTGCGCCTTGGCCGCTACTTCTTCACGGACATCGTCCGCGATGGCATCGCCCTCTACGACGCCCCCGGCCACCCCTTCGACCGACCCACAAAGCTCGCCCCCGCGGAGGCGCTCGCTGAGGCTGAAGGGTTCTTCAAGGAGTGGTTTCCGAGCGCCTCCGGGTTCGCGGACACCGCGCGGTACGCTGCCTCGCAAGGGCGGGGAAAAGAGGCGGCCTTTCAATTTCACCAGGCCACGGAGCGCCTCTACCACTGCGTCCTGCTGGTGTTCACGCTCTACAGCCCCAAGAGCCACAAGCTGAACTTCCTGCGTTCCCAGGCCGAACCGCTCGACGCGCGTCTGACCGAAGCCTGGCCGCGCAGCACGCGGTTCGAGCAGCGCTGCTTTGAACTTCTGCGCCGCGCCTATGTCGATGCCCGCTATTCGCCCCACTACAAGATCGCCGCGGCCGAACTCGCCTGGCTCAGCGAACGGATTGCCGTTCTGGAAGGCTTGGTGCGGATGGTCTGCAAGGAGCGCTTGGAAGCCCTACGCGAGCAGACTTGAGGCGCAGTTGGCGCGATTCAAGTCCGCTGGGACGGCCTGCCGACTCATATTTGAACCGCCTGCCGCTGCTCATGGATCGGTTGCAGGTAAGGCTTGCATCCCGCATCGGCGACCCGGATCGCCAAAGGCGGAGGCCGCACGCGGTTGAGCGTCAAGAAAAGAACGTTGGCCGGGCCCCCGGCCCTCCCGCACCTTCCATCTGCCCCGCGAGATCCCGACTTGAAAGGCGGCGCACGGACGAGGCGGCGACGAACTGGGCGCCGAGGGCGAGTTCGACGACTTCTAGGCGCGGGAGGCCGGCGGGTCTGTAGCGGCTCGCTACGTAGGGCGGCAGTTGCGACACCACCAGCGCCACGAGCGGATCGTCGCGATGAGGCAATTCAGTCGCCATGCGCTTGGCAAGGCCAACTAGGCTCAGGACTCATTGATCACAGCCAGAATATCACGGTTGCGGCGATGCAGATGGCGGACATGAAGGTGTGGGCGCATCGGTCGTAGCGGGTGTGGACGCGACGCCAGTCTTTGATGCGGCCGAACATGTTTTCGATCTTATGGCGTTGACGGTAGAGCGTCTCATCGTGGGGGATCGGGATTTTCCGGTTTGATTTCGAAGGGATGCAGGGCTCGATGCCGCGTCCGGCGAGGGCGTCCCGGAACCAGTCGGCGTCATAGCCCTTGTCGCCCAGCAGCACCTGTGCCGGTGGCAGATCGTCGATCATCAGGGCCGCGCCCTTGTAGTCGCTCATCTGACCTTCGCTGAGCAGCATGACCAGGGGCCGCCCTTGGCCATCGCAGACGGCGTGGAGCTTCGAGTTCAGACCGCCCTTGGTGCGCCCGATACGTCGGGGAACAGCCCCTTTTTGAGCAGGCTAGCCGCCGTCCGATGCGCCTTGAGGTGTGTGGCGTCGATCATCAGCTGGTCCGGCGGGGCGCCCTTGGCCGCCAGCGCGGCGAAGATCTTGTTGAACACCTCCAGCCGGCTCCAGCGGATGAAGCGGTTGTAGATCGTCTTGTGCGGACCATAAGCCTCGGGGGCGTCGCGCCAGCGCAAGCCATTGCGGATCACGAATACGACGCCGCTGATCACCCGACGATCGTCCACCCGCGGCATCCCATGCGAGAGCGGAAAATAGGGCTCGATCTGGCGCATCTGCGCTTCCGAGAGCCATAACAAATCACTCATTGGCAGCGCCTCCCGACGCCGCCATTGAATCAGACGATCCTTCTCTCGTGAATCCCTTTAATGGGTCCTGAGCCTAGGATTTGTGTATGTTGAGGTTGCTAACCAGTCTGAGCCACTTCAGAAAGGTAGTTAAAGCCAATGCCCGCACCCGTTGTTCACTTCGAGATAATCGGCAAGGACCCCGGTCGACTGCGCCGTTTCTACAAAGCGCTTTTCGGCTGGGATGGCGAAATATCACCGACCTCCGATCTGGTTTCCGATGCTGGCCAATACGCGTTCATCGATCCCATGCCGGTTCCCGGTGCGCCAGGCCCTGCCGGGGGCATCGGCGGCGGGCGAGACTTCGCACCGAATATTCTATTCTATGTCGCGGTCCCGGACGTGGGAGTCGCCCTCAACCGGGTTGAAGAACTTGGAGGATCACGCCTTTTCGGGCCAGTATCAACGCCAAGCGGTCAGCTTGTCATCGGGCGCTTCACTGACCCAGAAGGCAATCTGGTCGGTGTCGCCGGACCGAAGTGAAGGGGCTGCCTGCCATGATCGACCACACTGGCATTGGCGTCGCGGATGTCGCTCGTTCGGCGGTGTTCTACGAAGCCGTGTTCGAGGCACTCGGAATCCGTCGGTTCATGCAGCTCCCACCCGAAACGGGCGCGGACGCGGTGGGCTACGGCAACCACTTCCCGATCTTCTGGATCGACCGCTTTCATCCGCACAGTGTCAAGCAACACACGGCCTTCGTTGCGCAGAGCCGCGAGCAAGTGGACGCGTTCCATGCCGCCGCATTGAGGGCCGGAGGCACGGATAACGGCGTCCCGGGCCTACGCGAAGTACCCGACGGCATAGAACCATCGGGCTACTACGCCGCCTTTGTGTTCGATCCGGACGGCAACAACATCGAGGCCGTCTTCAGGTTTTGATGGGTCCGGATTGGGCTCTAAGTCGTCATCTGAGTCTTTCGCTCAGTTTATGGGTCCTGACCCTAGGTCGTGACCCGCGGGGCCTTTGAAGCTGTTTGGGGCAGCTCCGTTGGCGACCGGCGCGGCCTTCGGCGACAGCTCCACAATCAGGCATATCGTCTGGATGACCGAATCCACGCTGAAGGCGGACGGCAAGGCATTCGCAGCATCGCTCAGGTTGGACGCGGCCATGGTCCAGAGGGTTTCGGCGTCGGCCTTGGTCCCCTTAAAGTCATCGACTCCGTAAGTGAAGTCGAAGAGGTCGGCCACGGCGAAAGATGTGCTGACGCCGATGGTGTTGTCCTCCTGGCACCAGGTCCACCAGTCCTGGGGGCTAGCGAATCCCAAGGCCTGCCACGGCTGGATCGGACGCCCGGCACCGATGGTGACCGGCACGACGACCTTGTGGACGCGGTCGATCGATGTCGCCAGCCCGATCCCCATGCCCGGCCAACTCGTGCTCACCTCGGGGATCATGGCCCTGTAGGCGGCGGTGATCTTCTCGACGTCCGGGTTGCCGCCGACGCCAAGGCTGAACGACGGGCCAAGGATCTCCATCGCCGCCCGGAAGGGGGCGCTGGTGCAGGTGGACGCCTTGTTTGGCGTATTGACGATCGAGCTTCCGCAGATCGTCTAGGGTCCAGGTGGTCATGCGGCCAAGATAAGACAGGCCGAGCCTGTCTGCGCGATGGTTGCACCACGATTTCGGTGCGGTTTACGGCCAACCGTCCTTTGACACTCGCGGACCGCGAGCGGAGAAAGGCTGAGCAAGCTCAAATACCCACCCGCCCGTCGTCAGGGAGCATCGCATGGCGGATTCCCTTGGCCGCGGCCTGCTGGATAGCCTCAAGGGCGGCGCCAAGGCTGAGCTCCGGCGCCTCTTTCGGCAAAATCAGGTCCTACGCCGGGCGCGCTACCCGCTCCCGCAGCAGGCGGTCCGCGCCGCCTTGGTCGGCAGATCCTTGGTTAGCCTCCTCCTGGCCTATGGGCTCGTCGACGTCCTCGCCGTGGCCGCGGAGTGGATCATCACGGCGCGATGGCCGCATGCTTCGCCAGGATGGACGCGGACCAACTACCGAGACTTCCTGACCAACATCGGCAGCTACTTCATCGCTGCGCAGGTCGGCATGTTGGGAATCGTCTCCGTAGCGGTGGGCATTGTCACCTTTCTCGCCCAAGGTGACGGCGGCTCGTCGGCGCGAACTGACGTCCGGCTCTACTATGTCGAGGCGATGGTCTACGAGGTCGTGACCAGCGGCATCGCGCTGCTGGTCGTTCTGTCGGCTCAGTTGTTCTGGCCGCTCCAGTACAGCCTGCATCGAGTGGGATGGGGCGGGAGCGATCAAGTGTTCAAGGTCGCCCTGGCCGCGCTGCACGCCCTATGGTTGGTGGCCAACCTGCTGCTGTTTTTCCAGTTCATCACCACCACCCTGCGGTTCCTCGAACCCCGCGCCCGAGAGCGACTGCGAGAACGATACAGCGCCAACGTTGTCATTCCGCGGGACTTGACGCGGCGGCTTTTGAGCGTCCTGTATCTTCAGGCGCCCGACAAGCTGATAGGCAAGCCCGACGGCGATCACGTCCCACGGATCACTTTCGGCTACGGTCTGCTCGACGCGGCGACGGTCGAGATGCGGCGGGAGTTTCGTCGCCCGTCACAGTTGACCGATGTGTGGCTGGCCCCGGTTGGGCTCGCACTGCGCAGTTGGCTCCGGCGGTGCCAGGCACATCCCCAACCCCGTAAGCCCTACGCTGGGCCACCGACCTGGCAGGGGCAACTAGCGATCAAGGTGGCCGTCGACAGCGAGATCGTCGGCGGCCGCGACTGGGTGGTCCGCGAGGGGGGCCCGCCGCTGTCGGCCTCGGAAAAGGCTTTGCTACGTCTGGGCTTTCGGTTCTCGCGGGTCGACGAGCGGGCGCGGGATCTCCCAACCCCGGATGAATTTATCGAAGAGCTCGCCGACAAGCTGGTAGGTCAGATCGCGAAATCCTCGATCACCGGCTTTAAGGCGGGGATGGACGAGCTGACGCGCTACCATCGCTTCCTGCTCGACACCCAGGCGACGCGGGACGATCAAGGCAGATTGCTGAACCTGGCTCAGGTTGGCGGCTTCTTTCAGCGTCCGGACCAGGGATGGATCCAACTCTACCGCCGCGTCTTGGATGCCGGCGCCCAGAAGATCGGCAGCGAGCCCCATTTCATGGATCGGCTCAGCCACCTGACCCAGGCCCTGTTGCCGACGGATGCGACCAGCGCGTCGCCGCAGGAAGTCACCACCTTGCTGGAGCTTGGGAAGCTCGAGGTAGTCGTCCTGGAGATCTGGTTCACCCGGCATTCGATCACTGAGGCGACCGCGGCCGGTGGCCCGACGACGCGGCTTCGCACGCCCCTTGCCGGCAGCGATGAACGCGCCTTCGAGGGGATCGTCAGGAACTTCGTGGGGGCGTGGGAGAGCGTGCTCAAGCTTGGCCTGATCGCCTACAAGCGCAGCGAGCTCCAGCGGTCGCCGCCCGAGGATCATTGGGACGGCCTGTCGCGCAGTTGGACCTTCCTTCAGGCCCATCTGCACGCCTGCGCTTACTTCTTTGCCTTCGCGGTGTGGAACCAGGATGAACTCAGCGCCGAGCGCTACCGCGATCTGCTGGTCCGCTGGCTGCAGCCCTTCTACGACGAGGTGCGCGACTACTATCTGTTCAACCGTGGCGTCTTCCTAACGCCGGAGCTGACGGGCGCTGACTGGGCGAGCGCTGAGCGGACGGCCCGCCTCGCGAGCCGCTTTCCGACTATCGATCGCTTCACGCCGGGCGGCGTCTTCGGCGCCGTCGTCAAGGGTGCCTTCGAGGATGTGGTGGTCGTGAGCGCCGCGGTCGTCCTGACCTGGTTCATGGACCAGGCGCAGACGTCCGACTTCGGCGGACGGGCGGCCGATCGGCTGCTGCGCAAGCAGCCGCTGCCGGGCCAGGGCTCCGATCTGATCGGCGCGGCCGGCGATGCGCCCGCCTTCCAGCGGGTGATGGCGACGATCCTGCGCTCGACCCTGGGCTCGGGCGACGCCCGCTATGGCGCCAGCCTCGATGGGTTGACCATGACCCTCAACGGCCTCAGCAGCGGCGCCATGGTGCCCGGCCGCAGCTATGTCGGTTGGGGCGCGGACGACGTCGACTCGCTGGCGCCCGCGCTTCTGGCCATGCTCGCCGCGCACGCACCGGCGACCGGTGACGAGGGCCTCAGCGAATGGCTGACCTGGCTGGTCGCCGCAGACGGCCTCTTCGCCGACCGGGAAGCCGAGCTGCGCGCCCTCGGCGATGGCCTGCAAACCTACGTCAACGCGCTTGAACAGCTCACGCCTGATGTCCTGGCGCGCGGCGTGGCGGCGCTGAACGCGGACGCCGATCCGGTCGTCGGCCGAACCCGGATCGCGGACATCCTCACCGCCGCGATCGAGGTGATCCGCACCGCGCACGCGGTCCGCCTACGGGCGACGCTGGTGGACCCGGCCAAGCTGGCGGCGATGCGGACCGCCGTGGCGGCCGCCCTGCTGCGCGAGGGGCCCGCGGTCTATTTCCTCACGGACCTGGCCGTCGAGACGGCGGCCACCCCGTCAGACGCGCTGCAAGAGCAGGTCTTCTATGAGTTCGACAAGGGCGCCTTCGTGACCCCGCCCCTCTCGGTCCTCGACTTCGACGCCTACGACGGCGTCGAGATGGCCCGCACCCTGGCCGGCAACCACGTCGTCGCCGAGTTCAACACCAGGCCAAGGGAGTGGATGGTGATCGAGGGCGGCTTGGAGGCCTTCTGGCGCACCGTCGTTGAGCAAGCGAAGGCCATCGAGCGACCCATGCTGCTCGTCCCCGGCGGCGAGCTGGCGGATGACGTCGCGACGCGGCCCTACGGCGGCGGCGGGTTTCTGCCCGACGAGTTCCAGGTGGAGCACCATCCAAATATGCCCGGGGGCGGCGGAGTCGGCTATGTCGGGACCGTCGAGGGGATTCACGTGTTTCAGTGCGGCTTGGCGCCGGGGCGGGCCATGCTCTACCCCGGCGGCTGTCTCCAGCGGGTGACCTACGCGCCGCTGCGCGACGTCGGCGAGATTGCGGACGTGGCGTTCGTGGAAGAGGAAAACCCACAAAAGAGCGGATTGCGGATCAGCATCGCCCAATCGCTGAAGTGGAGCGATGACCCTGTCATCTGGGTGGAAGTGGCTGAGCCCGGAGATCTCGTCCCTGACGCCTAGGTGGACCCATCCTCACACTGTGCAGGCCCGGACATGCGCGGGCCGCTGACGCGGCCGACCTCCCTTAGGTCAGTTTCGCGCTCGGTGTTGCGGCCGCTCTGGATGGCCGATGTTGGTCGAAGCCCTGACAAGACCCATTTCGCGGCATGCATGGAACAGCGCCCGCCCTCCCCCGCCGACTTGGCCGAATTCTTTCGCACCCGGAAGGTCGGCTTCGATCGGTGTCTCGAGCCCTTGATGCAGTGCGCCGAGACGGCGATCCGCGCCCACTCGATCCAAAACCGCCAGACCATCTCCCTGCTGCAAAACGACAACCATGTACTGGCTTGGCAACCGCGCTTTTCTCGGGCTGGGCCCGAGGTGCGGCTCCGTATGGTCGGCCGGAACGAAGCGTCTACCTTCTCGGGTTTCTGCAGCCAACACGACACCACGCTGTTCAGGCCGCTCGACACCAAGCCGCTCGACATCGCCGACCAGGAGCAGCTGTTCCTTCTGGCCTACCGGGCGATCACCTGTGAGCTGCACGCGATCATGACCGGGGTGATGCAGCTGCAGACCCTCTATACCGCGAGGGCCGACCGTGGAGTTGACGTCGCGGACGAGACGAGCCACGCCGGCCAAAAGGCGGTGGAACAGATGCTGCTATCCTGGGCCACCTGGCGGTATCGGTTCGAATACTACGATCAGCCGATGCTTTCGGGAGCCCACGGCGACGTGGTGCACGAGGTCATCACGTTCGGCGGGCAGGCGCCGTGCCTGGCGGCCTCGTCGTTCATCACGGTGAAGGATGTCCCGGTCGCGGAGAATCTGGTGGGCGTGGCCATCAACATCCTGCCAGTCTCCCCGTCGAGGACGGTCGCCGTGTTCTCTTGCGCTCGTCAGCACCAAGCCAGCGTCCGCGCGGCCCTGAACCGCGTTTTAGGCGCCATCGGCGACACTCAGAAATACGAGCTGTCAAAGCTCGTCCTGAGCCGGATTTCCAACGTGCTGTTCGCCCCCGCCCATGTCGCCAAGTGGCGGCCGGGGAAGGCCGAGAAGATCGTCGCGGCTTTCGTGGGAACAGTGCGCACCCAGCAGGACGTCGGGGACGACGTGGACTTCATGCTGTTCTAACAGCAGTCCGGCCCCGTCGGATGCTTCAGACGGGTCGCTTGTCGCCGTGGATGGGCGCTGCCCCAACCGTGTACCGCCGCCCAATCTCCTGGCCAGCGCCCAGTGAGCCCCCCTCCACCAGGATGAATTCGTAGGTGTGGTGATTGTAGAACTGTATCGCGCCGACGACGTCGGCCCCGACGTTCTCGATACGCACGTTGATGCTGTCATCTTCGAACCGGAGGTCTTCGGTTTCTTGGCCGGTCCAGAACGGCCGCTGGGAGAGGCGCGCCCTGATCTCGCCCTCACCCCACCGAACGTAGCGACGCAGGAAGTCCCATCGTGCGCTGCGCGCCTCATCGCAGCCTAGGTAGGCGGCCACGAAGTTCATGAGGACCTTCGCGAGCGCCCGCTTGTGGGGCTTGTCGATCTCCGCTTCGATCTCGACCAGGAAGGAGGTGGGCCTATCCCCTTCCGCGTTCCCAGGGACCTTGAAGGCTGGACCCGCCTGGAAGGCGATCCCGGCGGCGTTGAGTGCCATGATCATCTCGGCGTGCTCCTGCTCGGAGGAAGCGAAGACCTTGCATCGCCAGGTGCCCGGCTGACCGTCAGTCCCCGGTCGGCCATAGTCGGCCTCTGGCAGAGTCAGGTCGGCGATCTGATGCAGGAAGTAGGCCTCGTCCTCCCCTGAGCTAAAGTTGTGGACGAGGAACTGCGCCGCCGGCGCCATCAGCTGGCCGGTTGTTCCGTCGACGTTGACCCTCATGCCGGCGAAGGCGCCCGCCTCGGACGAATCGGCCAGGCTGATCGCCACCCGCCGTTGCTGCCGCCGCTCGCTCGACAACTGTCCGTGGCTGTAGCGGCCAAGCCCCTCGGGGGTCTCCCGCGCGAGCAACTGATCAAGCTGACGCCCGAAGAAACGGTTGCAGTCGTCGCACACGCAATTCAGCGTTGGCGTTTCTGAGCTGTAGCGGCCGAACGCCTGCGGAATGACGTGCTCGACCCCACAGAACCGCGCCGGCTCGGTCTGATTGCAATAGATGCAGGCCATTTTAGAGATTGATTCAAAAATTGCCCTGAAGGCGACGCTCATTCAATGGGTTAGCAGCTACGCTGCTACAATGGTGCGTGCGAGATATAGCAAGCGCGCCCTTCCAGATAGGCCATGAAACATTCCAGCTCACGCTCGACGTCTTCTAGGTCGGCAACGAGAACCGTCGGCGATGGCGAAGCCACGCCGTAGCGATCTTGCATCGCCGGGGCCTCCTGAATTCTCCACACGTCCAATTGCATCCGAACGGACGCTAGCTCCTGCTCGCACTCGATCAGGGTGCTAGCCATTTAAGCTTTTGGCCTTCGGGCAGACGTCCCAGTTGAACGTCGAACCGCCGCTGTGTCGGACTTCTACCCCGCACGACGACAGCCCTGTGCAGCCTCGAAACCTCGGCACGGGTGGGAATCCGTCTCTCACGATCTGTATCTCCATCGACCACACGACGGAGCTTTTCGCGATGGGGCAATCGAATGTCTCAGTGGTCATCGAAGCACTCCCTTGGGGGCGATGCGAATCATTCCGGTTGCCGACAGTATCGCTTTTCGTTTGCGGAACGTAGAGCGAACGCCCATGCCCTGGTGCCAATCAAGGGCCACGAATGTGACTGACAACGCTGCTTGAGCCATATCGCCGCTCGGCCATGACCTCATACGGCAGCGTGTGTCGCTTGCAGCCTGCGCGCATCGCCATCATCGAGCCAACACGCGATGTCTTGCGCACGCGCCGCCGCCGCATGGAAACCGGCATACCAGACCGCTGTGCAGTGAATTGGGGCGAGCTCGAACCCGCCCCGAGCCACCAGATCCGACGGATTGGCTGGGTTAGGTTGGCCGGCTTCGGCGAAGAACCATTGATCGACCGAAAGCGTGGTCTGCAACTCCCAGGCCCAGCGATCTTGTCTGAACCGCAGCGCTTCGGTTGGCTCTGCGGCACGGTCTAGGATCATGATAGGCGGCCGCTGCTCGCACGGCCTGCATTCGAGCCGGTTACGAAGGGCACGATTTACGTGGGCGTCGCCGAAGCCATAGCCGCCAAACAAGATGGCGTCGGCTTCGTAGACGTGTCGGACAAAGGCGGCGTGAAGCGAGTGAAACGGCTCGACGAGGAGTTGGTCGAGCTTAAATCCGCCGGCGATGAGGGTGCTCTTCGGAAGGTTCTTGTCCTCCGAATACCTGTCTGTGACACTTCCTGGGTCGCTGTCCTTGAACTCCCCGCCAAGCTTGCAGCGCCACTCGATGTCTCGGCCAACTGAACCAATCAGGCAGTGATGCACGCTACCATGAAGATGATAGATGAAGTCCCAAGCCTGTCGGTCATAGACGCTGGACGGACTAAACGCGCCAGAGGCATCGAAGCCAACATGAGCACCAGGCCAGGCACTAAGCGCGATGTTGTCGTAATTTAGGTTATATACTCCGACGTCAAAGCGTTCGCGAAGTGTGCTGATCAGCAATGTGTAGTCATTGAATGCCGGCGTTGAACGATCAATCGCCAACGTCTCGGCTCGAATTTGCTTCGCGAGTCGGTCGAGCAGATACAACAGCTGCGCATCGATGTTGTTCTTCGGCCCGTAAGCGTCAGCATTCGGAAAGTCGAAATCGACGGGAGCCGCGCCGTTGCAGACGACCTCGCGCAGGATGGCGCCAAACGGGGCCGGTTCCATCCAATGGCTGAGCGCCGACATTTCGCCGAGGAGGCGCTCAAAATTCAACGCGGGCGCCCTACTGTGATGGCCGTATTCTAGGTGCTCCCTGACCGATCCCTCGATAGTTGTGTAGCAGTCGAGTAGGTGCTCCTTTGTGGCCCAATCGCGCGCCCAGGTGCGCATCAGCTCACCAATCTGGTCGACCCCAGGCATCCTGACGGACATCGAGCTTCCCGCGCCCAACACGACCAGCAGCTTCTTGCGGTGATCCGCCGGCGCCGCAGGCATGATCAGGCGTTCCCCCTCCGCTCGTCGCGATGGGCGTGCGCGCCGCCACGCCGGAAAGGATCTACAAGCGAGACGAGAGGGCTCCACATGCGGCTCTCGATGTGTGGGGCCGGCAATCGTCCAGATCTATTGATCGTCTGAGTGATCTTCGCCCTCATGATCCTGAACATAGGCTTCGCAGCCTTCGATGAAGGAGTCGCTATCGCCAGTGCAGTCGGCCTCGTCGGTGATGTTGTTGTCCCTCGCCCATCGATAACCCGCGTCGTGGCCTGAGCAGTCTTCCGTGCAGCCTTCGTCGCCGTGCGCATCCTGATAGGGCGTGTCGGAGTCCGCGGAGGCCTCCGTGTCGGCTTTCGCGCCATCCGACTTGGCTTCATCATCCGAGCCCTGTGAGGATGAAGCCGCATACGTGTGATAAGAGGCGGACTCCTCGGGCGGCTTGCTACAAGCCATCAAGGTGAGCGCGCCGGCGCAGCACAACGCTGCCGCTATGCCCAGCCGTCCTCTACGCCCTTCGTGGCTGTCAGCACTGGCGCGCTGGGCCTTCACGCCGAGACCCCCACAAATTCGGCGATCGGTTCGATCCCGCGGCTGCTCTTTGGGCGCCCCGATGAGAAGAATCCCGCGCAAGCCGACTTGGCCGCACATCCCTCGCAGACTGGCAGATAGGCGTTCTTCCAATCCGAGATCGATTGGCGCGCGAACGGCCAGGCCGTCCGGTCGAGAACGCAGAATGGCAGATTGTAGATCGAGACCGGAAGGCGCGCCGCATCGAGCACGTCGACGGCCGAAGTCAGCTCAGTCTGGTAGTCGAGCGGGTCGATCCACAGGATCGCGTCATTGGCGATCGCGAACCCCGTGTTCTCCAGGCCCATCAAGGCGACGTGATCGACGAACGTCAGGTTGCGGGCGATCCAAGTCGCTGTCGCGACGAGATGCGGGATCGTCACTCGGTGCAGGACGATCCGCACCTCGACCCGCTGCCCGAACTCCTTGAGGCGCAGAATGCCGAGCACCGTCTCGTCGAAGGCCCCCTGAGCCTGGACTACGTAGTCGTGCACGTGATCGACCGCGGCATAGATTGGGATGCCGGCCATCAGGTTGGGGTGGTCCAGGTCGGCCCAGGCGCGCGCCACCTCGCTTTGAGCGAAGGCGCGGCCGTTGGTGAGCACGTGCAGGGCGGTGTCAGGGAGATGATCGCGGGCGAGTTCGAGCACACCGAGGAAGCGGCGCCAGTCGAGCAGGGTCTCGCCGCCGGTGAACCCCAGCGACGGAGTCTCCGGGTGTACCAGAGGGATGGCGCGCTGGATCTGATTGAGGATCCAGCTATCGTCCGCGTCCTTGGGCGGCTGCGAACACATCAGGCAATTGTGGTTGCAGCGTTCAGTAACCAGGAAGAAGTTGTGTCGTGAAGCGCGACGGTAGAGCACGCGAACGCGGTTGGTCTCTCCCCTCACTCCGAGGATGTCGCCGTCGCCGAGGTGGCTGAATTCCGCACCAAGGCGGATCGATCGGACAGCGGGCAATGCGTCGGCGTCGAAATCGCCGACCAAGACCAACTCTTGAAACGCTTTCAGACCCGGGTGCGCCAGGTCCTCCGGCCGTCGCACTAGCGCCGCGTCTTGATCCGTCGGCGCGCCCCCGGGGCTGTCTGCAAACTCGCGCACCCGCAGGACCCGATCAGGCTGCGGTAGTCCGGCACCAGAAAGTGAGATCGCTTTGCCGGTCAGCGTCAGCGGCTTCATTGGGCCCACCGCCGCAGGATTTTCGCATCCTCTGGAGAACTCTCGAGCAAGTCGATCAGCAGGCCCAAGATCCCCTTCTGGCGGGCGCAGAATTCCGAAAGCGGCTTGATCCCAACCGGGTCGCGCTGGGTCGCGTGGTGGTAGACAGGATCGGCCCCACACTGCGCCTCGAACACGCAGGTGCTGCACTGTGGGGCGCATTGCGCCAGTGAGCGGCCAACCAAATCGACCAGCTTGTCGGACAGGATGATGTCCAGGTAGCCGTCGGTTTCCAGATCGCCGAGCTCGAACGTTCGGTCGCCCATCTCCGCGAGCATGCGACCCTCGTCGGAAGCGAAAACCTTGCCGTCGTAGTTGTAGACGAGCGCGCCCAGCCCGACGCCGGCAGGGCTCCGAAGATCGACAAACCCGGTCGGCTGATCCGTCAGCAGCCTGCGAAGCAATAGGGCTGCGTAGAACTCCGGGAAACGCCTGCCTTGGCGATTGATCTCCAGGATGTATCGGAGCCCCCGCTCGTAAAATGCGAGCCAGTCGCCGCCGCCGTAGCGGGTGAACTGCTTGGTCTTGATCGCGAAGCCGTAGGGCGAGAGCGGCCGCAGGAAGATCCCCTCGAGCCCCAGCCCCAGGTACTCGTCGACGATCTCTTCGACCCGACCGAGGCTGGCTTGAGTGGTCGTCATCAGGGCGCTCACGCTCCCCGGGCCGAGCACCGCTCGCGCCCGCTGAATGCCTTCGACCGCAAGCTGATGGCTATTGCCGCCCGGGCGGGGACGATTGCGATCGTGGAGATCGGCGGGCCCGTCCAGCGACGTCGATAGGTGCACGCCATTCTCCTTGCAGAACGACAGCACCTCGTCGGTGAGCAGGGCGAGATTGGTGGTGATGACGAGGTCGAGCGTTTTCCTCTGTTTGGTAGCTCTCGTCTTGGCTATGGGGGTGATCTGCCGGATCAGTTCGAAATTCAGCAGCGGTTCGCCGCCCTGAAACTCGATCTTGATGGTCGGCGAGGGCGATGCGAACGCCACATCGAGGCCGCGCATCGCCGTCGCCAGCGACATGTCGTAACGCTCACGATCGGCGCTGCGCCTGGAGACCTGGCAATACGGGCACGAGTGCTCGCACCTCAGCGTAACCACGAAGATGTGCAGCGCCGACGGGGAGTTCAGGAAGGCCATCCGGCTGCGAAGTCGGGCCGCCAGAATCTGCAGCTGCGAGATCTGCCCTTCCCGGGCGATCAGCTGCTTCTGGAAGGCTCGTTCGTAGAGACCATCCCCAGGCCTTATGTCGAGATCGACAAGCCGACGCAGCTCGCTCCCCTCAAGATAGAGCGGATCGCCCAGTAGGTTCGCGACGATGAAGCGATTGTCGGCCAGCCGTTCGAAGCGCAGCGGCAACAGCCGAATCTCTGCGGGGTCCGCCTCGTAGGACTCGAGCGAAGCAAACCGGGCCATTCGCGACTACCCGTCTTCAGCTGCGCTGGCGCGCTCAGCCAGCGCGCCGAATGCGAGCGCGAGAATGAGGTTTCGGGTCGGCTCCGTCTTCGCAGCGATTTGCTCGCGCAGGTTCTCGTCCGTCACGAGATCGAGAAACCGACCCTTGAGATCGATCTGCGGGCCGCGACCTGGAGAGGGCTGAGGTGCCAATCGGCACAAGTAGCCGTCCTCGCTCGACTCAATCTGGCAGCTACCATCGCCAATCAATCGATAGGCAGCCTCGCGAAGCGCGGCCAGACTCTGGTCGCGCTTGCGAAACTCGACAATGAGGTCGGTCACTTGGACGCGGGCTACATGCCGGACGCGTGAGATGCGTGCGAGGCATGAGACGCGTGAGAGGCATGCGACTCGTGTTGCGCGACCACAACACCCTCAGGATTGCTGCTGACGGTGAAGCTCATCAAGTCCTCGCCCACGCGCATCTTGAGATTTGGCGCTGGGTGGGAGCCCAAGGCTGCGTCGTGAGCCGGCTCGCTGGTTGTCGCGTCGGCGTTGGTCGCGATTGTCGCCGCCGGAGCAATCAGGGCTGCCATCGCTGCCGAAAGATCAAACAATTTCGAACGTTTAGCCATTTCAGACCTCCCCGATCCTTGCTGAAGTCTAGGCAGAACTTCTGACTTGAATCAATGGCAAGCGAGAGTCCGACGAATACTCAAATTGTCGCAGCTATTAGCGAGTCCGCTGATCTCCCAAGGCTGCGGGAGGCCCGTCCGTGCCGGCGGTGACAGGGACCCCGACCAGAACGACTTCGCGACCAGGGAAGGCCGCTAGGTCTGCGGCGGCGACACAGACCGCGGCGCGCGCCCGAGGGTCGTCAACGATAGATACGCCGACTAAATGGGATTCGCTTGGAATCTCAGCCCGCGGGCGGCCGTGTGTTGTGTGAAATCTCATCCTCGAGGCTCTGCCCGCGCTCCATGCGCCGGTTGAGCGACTGGACGAAGCCTTCCCAACGCTCCTTACCCTTGGCTTGCACGGCGGCGGCCTGGGCGTCCGGCAGGGGTAGCGTCGTCGTCAACCAGAACCTTACGAACAGGGCCAGCGCCTCGGTCGCCAGCTCCAACCGCCACTCCAGGCGGTCGAGCTGCTTCGTCATCCGATCGAGCCGCCGGCTGACCGGTGCCTCGAGCGGTTCGGCCGCGTCACGGTCGAAAAACGCCACGAGCGCGGCTTCGACCACCACCAATTGAGGTTGGCGTCGCTCGCGGGCAAGCTCGGCCAGCCGTCGGGCGATGTCCCTTGTGAGGCGGAATGTGCGCTTATCGCGGGGGACGGCGGTCACAGGTCCATCTCATCGCCTGGATCGAGCGCGGCCTGGCGGCCGCTCGCAGCAAGCCGCGTCTGCACAAGCTGGTTGTCGGCCGCCTGATCCTGATCGATATCACGGTCGTCGAAGTCGAACTCCTGCTGTGGCTTGGGCTGAGGCGCGACCTCCTCGTGCGGCGGCGTGGCGGGGTGCCGGCGGATGCCGCCGTCCGTGTCGGCTTTGCAATGCGTCGAGGCCCACATTGGCGTTGCCGCCGCCGGGCCTGCCGGCGCCGACGGCGGGGAGATCGGCGCCTGACCCGTCCAATCATCAGTTGTCGCTGTCGTCGCGTCCGCTGCGGTTGCGATCGGCGCCGGCAAGACCCGGGCCATCAATCGTGGATCGTCGAAGTACCGGGCCTTGCGCCCGCGGATGGGCGGGACGCCGCCGACCATGACGACCTCCTCGTCCGCTGGTAGCTGCATGACCTCGCCCGGGGTCAGCAGCTGCCGAGAGGTCTCGGTGCGCGAGATCATCAGGTGGCCGAGCCAGGGCGAGAGCCGGTGCCCGGCATAGTTCTTCATCGCCCGCTGCTCAGTGGTCGTCCCCAGACCGTCGGAAATGCGTTTGGCGGTGCGCTCGTCGTTGGAGGCGAACGCGACCCGGACATGGCAGTTGTCGAGGATGGCGTTGTTGGCGCCATAGGCCTTGTCGATCTGGTTGAGGGACTGGGCGATCAGGAAGGCGCGGATGCCATAGCCGGCCATGAACGCCAGGTCGCTCTCGAAGAAGTCCAGCCGGCCCTCGGCAGGGAACTCGTCGAACATGATGAGGAGTTTCTGGCGATCGGCCTTGGGCGTGAGCTCCTCGGTGAGGCGCCGCCCGATCTGGTTGAGCATCAGCCGCACCAGGGGCCGGGTGCGCGAGAGGTCCGAAGGCGGAATGACGAGGTACAGGCTCACGGGCGTTGGCCCCTCGACCAGGTCGGCGATGCGCCAGGCGCTGGAGCCCGTCACCCTGGCGATCACCGGGTCGCGGTAGAGTCCCAGGAACGACATGGCGGTGGAGAGCACGCCGGAGCGCTCGTTCTCCGATTTGTTGAGCAGCTCCCGCGCGGCCTGGGCGATGACAGGGTGGACGCCTGCTTCGCCGAGGTGCGGGGTGGTCAGCATCGCCCGGAGCGTCGCCTCGATCGGTCGGCGCGGGTCGGAGAGGAAGGCCGCAACCCCAGCGAGGGTCTTGTCGGGCTCTGCGTAGAGGACGTGGAGGATGGCGCCGACCAGGAGGGAATGACTGGTCTTCTCCCAATGGTTGCGCTTTTCGAGGCTGCCTTCGGGATCGACCAGGATGTCGGCGATGTTCTGAACATCGCGCACTTCCCACTCGCCTTTGCGCACCTCCAGCAACGGGTTGTAGGGGGCAGAAGCCGAATTGGTGGGATCGAAGAGCAGCACCCGCCCAAACCTGGCGCGCCAGCCGGCGGTGAGGGTCCAGTTCTCGCCCTTGATGTCGTGGACGATACAGCTCGCCGGCCAGGTGAGCAGGGTCGGGACCACCAGGCCCACGCCCTTGCCGCTGCGGGTCGGGGCGAAGCAGAGCACGTGCTCGGATCCGTCGTGGCGCAGGTAGCGGCCGGCGAAACGCCCCAGCACCACACCGTCGTCATCGAGGAGACCGGCCCTGGCGACGTCCCGCCGGTCCGCCCAGCGCGCCGAGCCGTAGGTCTGGGCGTGTTTCTTCTCGCGCGCCCGCCAGACCGAAAGAGCGATGGCGACGGCCGCTGCGAAAATCCCACCGGACGCAGCGATGTATGCGCCTTCGGTGAAGATCGGCCGGGCGTAGGCGTCGAAGGCGAACCACCACCAGAAGAAGGCCGGCGGGGCGTAGATCGGGAAGCCGGCCAGATGGAACCACGGGGCGCCAAGCTCGGGCTGGAAGGCCAAGCGCCAAGCAATCCATTCGGTGGCCACCCAGACAAACGCCATGGCGACGCCTAAGACCGTCAGCGCCGCTCCCCACAGAACCTTGCCGCCTGACACGGATCTTGCTCCCTTTCCCGTGCGACGTCGGCGCCGCCTGCGTCGGCACGCAAGCGGCGATTTCATTCGGGCCGGGCATGGGATAGGTCAGCGTGAAAATAGATAGATAAAGGTAGACTGACGGATCTGCCGGCCCCCCGTTTTCGGGGCGCCGGCGTGGCGATTTCGGGCGGCGGGCTGAATGAGCGATTTGGGGGAAGAGTGCGTCGACCTGCTGAACGGGGGAACATTTCGCGTCGCCGATCCGGGGCCGCTCCATGCCCCCATCCAGCGGTTCACGCTGAAGCGTGACGAACGACTGAAGCTCATCTTCGAATCGGAGGCTCCGTCGGACGCCAGGGCGACGGCGAATTCCCATCCCCCCGGTTTGGTGCGCCTGGCGACCGAGCAGGTGCGGTTGGTCAGCGTCACGGGCGCCGAGGCACAGCTCGAGGGTGTGATCCCTCTGAAGACCAACACGCACTTTGACCTCGGAGGTGCGGGGCAGCTCAAGGAATCCGCCCAAGTCCACCAGGCGCGGCTCGTTCCCAGGGACTCCTCTGCAGCGCGTCACACGATCGAGTGGCTGGCCAACTTTCCAGATGCGCCATTCATCTGGCCGGACATCCTCCGCACCACCACATTATCGACCACAACCCGGAGCGTCGCGCTCGACAATGACGGCATAACTATCAGCAGATCGAGCGAGCAAACCAGTTCGGGGAGGTCTGCGGCCAAGCTGACCATCGAAGGGGAGACGCTCTACCTATGTTCGATCGGCAAGCGGGAACCGAAGGACCCTACACGGCCCGGATGCATCATCTATGCCGGGACGCCGGACGACCTCTTCCGCAAGAAGGTCCGCGTGGCCGTGTCGTTCACACTGGGCGCCAACCTCGTAGAGTTGGGGCACACGACTTACGACGGCGAATGGCGGATGGTTTCGGCAGTCGCGCGAAGCGGCTACAGCCCCAGCCATCGCGCCTTTGACCAACCGTCCCAACAACTCGCGCCGCTGGGTTGGAAGTGGCAAGGCGAGATGGGCCACAACGAACTGACGCGCATGGTCGCGGCCTTGGTCTCGGCTTACGACACATTCGACCTGGGCAATCTGAGCTGGGCCTATTGGCACGCCTGCATCACACCGCTCCACCATGCGCCGGCCCAATTCGGCGCCGCTATCGAAGCCCTGCAGCGCGCATACGCCCATGCGCATAGAGACCAGGTCCGCACCACAATTCTGCCTCGGGATGAGTGGCGAAAGCTGCGCGCCACATTGCAGGGCGCTATCGCGGGCGCCGGCATCTCGCCTGAACGAACGATCGAGCTGACGAAGAAGCTCGGAAGCCTCAACAACCGGGGTCAACGTTCGGTCATGAAAGCGGTCCTCGAAGCGGTTGGACTCCGACTGGGCGAGCAGGAAGGTCTAGCGTGGGAACGGCGGGATAGCGCGGCTCATGGCGCGCCTATCGCCAAAGGCGACGAACTGATCGCGATCCATCAGATGAAACTCCTGCGGGGTCTTTTTCACCGGATGCTGCTGCGCATGACCGACGCCGCGGAGTTTTACATCGACTACGCATCCGTGGATCATCCCTATCGCCGCCTGAGCGAGCCGCCTACCGATCGCGGTTAGAGCCCCCGGCCGCGACCGAGGCTCCAGTCGACGCCGCCGGGCCCCATGACGCCGATGACCTGGCGGCCGAGATGCGTCTCGAGGGCGGGCCGCCAGGGAACGAGCTGGAAGCCCAGGCCATCGTCGATCATGGCGAAGCGGCCGGAGCTCAGGGTCACCCGCTCGCGAAAGGTCCCGCTGACGTAGTCCCCGGGGGCCGAAGGGCGATGAGCGAGGCCCGTGGCGGCCGCGATCGCCTGGGTTGCCTCAGCGAGCTCACGCTCACACAGGACGGTGAGCAGGTCCGGGGCAAACACAAGGCGCTGACCCTGGCGGCGGGCGAGCCCCTCTTCGACCAGATGTTCGGCCCGAGCCGCCATGGCGGCCCGTATCTCCGTCCCGAACCCCTCGCCGGTAGAGACCCGGTCGCCGCCGACGAGCTGGCGGTCGATCCAGGTGGCGCCCGGGGCGGTGATCTGCGCCTCGATGGTTAGATCCGATCGTATCGCCAGCGAAGTCCGGGCGCGGCCGGCCTCGTCCCGCCAGCTGCGCGCTTCGACGATGGCGCCGGGGGCGGCGTCGCCGGTGAGCTCCAGGTCGCCGAAGAGCAAATGGTGGGTTCGCCCGTCGGCGCCGGCGATCACGGCGTAGGCTGTTCCCTCCAGCTCGTCATGGAGCCCGCGCTCCACCAGCTTGCCCACGACCTGGCCCGAGGGCGTATCGCCGTGGAGCGTGAAGGCGCTGGGGTCGGTCCGATCATTTTCCAAAGCCATGGCGCGGTGGAGGGTCTTGATGACGTCCCCGCGGTCGGCGACGGCGCGCAGGGTAGGTTCCAGGTCTGGCGCGAGCGCCCAGCAGGCCGGGTCTGTTTTCTCGGCGAGTCCCAGGCGCTCGAGCTTGTCAGCCCGACCGAGGAGCAGGCGCCGGGATTCCTGATCCAAGGCGCCGTCGCCTGCTCGCAGGTCGACGAGTCTATCGTTGCCGCGGGCCAGGACCCGTAGGCGCTCATCGAGGCTGGTCCAGCGGTCCGCCTCCACCTCGCGTTCCAGGGCCGCGGCCAGTTCGCGCTCGCTGCGGGGACCGAGCTCGAGGGTGGCGCGCTCCTCGGCCCGCCAGCGCATGCCTTCGCGGATGTAGCCGCGGTCGATGACCAGGTCCTCGCCGTCCCCCAGGCGCCCCCGGACGAGGACATGGACGTGCGGATTGTCGGTGTTCCAGTGATCCACCGCGACCCAGTCGAGTTCGACGTCGAGGTCACGAGCGACGTCCGCCATCAGCTCGCGGGTGAACGCGCGCAGATCGGCCAGGTCGCCGGCGTCCTCCGGCGAGACGATGAAGCGGAAGTGATGACGGTCTTCCCCGCAACGCTCGGCGAAGGCCTTGCCGTCGGTCTCCTCGACGCCGGCGCCGAAGAGCTGCGCCTCGCGCCCGTCGCGAGTCACGCCATCGCGCTCCAGATACCGGATGTGGCGGGCGAGCGGGGCGGCGCGGAACCTCGCGCCCTTGTGGCGGACGACGCGCGCCTTGATCACCACGCGGCGGCCGTCGCGACGAAAACGCGCGCGCGCCGCCGCTGTCCGGCCCCGGCCGCGATGGCCGGTTCCCCGCCGCTTCCCGGCCCCTGGCGGCCGCCGCGCCTGACCGCCGCGGGCGGCGGCGCGCCGGACCTGGGCCGCCAGGGTGCGCGACCTTCGCCCGAGGCGTCGGCCGTGACGGGCCCCGCCATCCCTGACCCGCCCTGGACGGACATGGAAGTCGTCGTCGCTGCTCATGGGCGGCCGCGCTGCAGGCTGTCGCCTGCCAGCCAGCTCGCAAGATAATGAAAACATGAAGAAAACCGGAAAAGCGGCTGGCCGGCGCGAATGGGCGGCTGGCTGAAAATCACCAATCCAACCAAGGGGATGCGGGCGAAAGCCAGCAGGCCTTTTATCTCGCCATCCGCGTTCTCTATCTCCGCGCCCCTCCCGAGGTCGCCCCGCCGCCCGCCACCGCCCCCTCGACCGCGCTCCGGCCCCTCCCGCTTCATGACGTTCCCCCGCTGCCGGAAAGAGCGACGAAGAGGCCGTTCGAGGGCGAGGCGAGGGGCGGCTGAAGAGGCATTGGGGAGGCGCTTGGCTCATGCGCCGAGGTTGCTTCGCGTGGCGGCTGATGGCTGTCCGAGGGCTCGGGCGATCGCGCGGGAAACAGACCCGCTTCCGTCCATGCGCGAGCAATCGTTTGCGGCTGAACGGTATTCTGGCCGACGATCGGGGTGAGCTTGGTCAGGTAGGCGCGGGTCTCGCCGGGCAGCGGCCGGCCCGTTGCGACATACGCTTCCCAGCGCGCCGGCCCTGCGTCGTAAGCCGCCAGAAAGCCCGGCGCGCCGTAGCGTTCGTGCAGGTCACGCAGATAGGCCGTTCCGGCAAGAATGTTGTCGCGGGGATCAAAGGGATCGGCGCCCAGGCCATAGCGGGCGCGAAGGCGCTGCCAGGTCTGGGGCATGATCTGCAGCAGCCCCACGGCCCCCTTTGGCGAAATGGCGCGCGGATCGCCGAGGCTCTCGACGCGGATCACCGCCTCGATCCAGGCGGGCGGCACGCCAAAGCGTTGAGCGGCTTCGGCGACGAAGGCCGCGAACGGACCCGCCGCGATCGAGGGCGCATTCGAAGGTCCGGCCGTGGACTGGGCGGCCGCGGCCGCGCCGCCGAACAGCATCGCAAAGGCAGCGGTGGCGCCAAGGATGCGGTCTGCGCGCACAGCTAGTTCCCGCGACGAACCCAGAGGGGCCTCGCCTCGCCGACCACCGATGCGACGGGAAGGGCGCCGAAATAGCGGCCGTCGAACGAGGCGTGCGAGCGCTCGTTCATGAGGAACACCTGGCCGCGCGAAATGCGCTCGCACCCCTGCCAGACGGGCAGCGGAAGACCGGCGAAGTCGCGATCGAGCGCCTCGCCAGCGACGCGGCCGTCAATGCGAACCGTGCGGCGGTCGCGACAGACCCTTTGACCCGAAAGCGCGGCGACCTCTTTCAGCATGGGAACGCCGGCTGGCTGGTACCGGCGGCGATCCATGAAGCGGGCCAGCGCGGCCGGTGGCTGGACGACAACGAGTTCGGACACCCGAAGCCGGCTCGCCGGGCGCATGGCGTAGAGGCCGATGGGCTCGCTGGCGCTGGCGTTCCAGATCAGCCGCGGGGCGGGCTGGAACGTGGCGGCGCAGCCGGCGATCGATGTGGCGATCGCCGTTGCGACGATCCAGACTTGGCGGCTCATGGCGCGGACCTGGTCGAAAGAGGTTCGGGTGAGGAGCAGGGAGGGGAGTTCGCCGCGTCAGCGCCGAAGGCGGCGGGCGTGCGCGAGCTCGTCAGGCGTGTGGCGCCTTGCGGCGAGCACGGTGACCTTCCCGGGGTCGGAGGTCGACGCCTTCATGGCGCTCTCCACCCAAGCCTGGAGGTCTTCCAGTCGGTAAACCACGCGCCCGCCGAGCTTCGCGTAGCACGGGCCGGTGCCGTAGATGCGGTGCTTTTCCAGCGTGCGGATCGAAAGGCCGACGATTCGCGCCGCTTCGGGCGTGCGCAGGTAGCGCTGGGGGGCGTCGGCGGGATTGGCGGACATGGGAGACCTCCGTGACTCGGGGAACCGCCGCCGAAGGGCCGCGGCTGTCACCGATCACGATGGGCCGGACAGGGGATGCAGGGGGATGGTGAAGACGCGGGCTCGGAAAACGCCATCCCGGCGATCAAGAGTAGGCCCCGCCCGGTTGGACCGGGCGGGGCGCGGAGGTCTCAGTCGCTCTTCTTGCGCGGCCGGGACCAGATGAGGTTGTAGGTCTCGCCGTCGTCGTCGCCGACCAGGTTGGCGAAGATCGGGCCGGTGAAGCTCGGGTCATCGAGCTTGAGCGAGAGGTAGTCGCGACCCTCCTCTGAGCGCCGGGACCAGGCCGCCCCGATCTCCGCCTTGCCGACGAAGACCCGATGACTGGGGGCCTTGTCGCTGCCGGATTCGGCTTCGGGGACGATCTTCACGCCCTTGGCCTGGACGCTCAGGGTGACGATCTCGCCTTGATACTCGCCGCCGACCTTCTTGAACGAACCGATGGTGGCCATGTCTTGTCTCCTTCACGAAGTTCGAGACCGCGACCGCCGCGGCCTCGTGGCCATCGACCGGCCGGGGACGATCGACGCCGCATCCCGAAGGGGCCGCAGCGCAGCGGAGGAGGGCGGGGGAGGTCTTTCTTGTCTCGCGAGGAATGGGCGCAGCCCAGGGGAAGAAAGTCCTCCCCCGCCATTGCGGCTCAGGCGATCGAGGCGCAGCCGTTTTCCGGCCAGATCGGCCAACAAAGAGGCCTGGCGCATGCGGGTGATGAGCGCCTTGACGGAAGCTCAGGGGCGAAACTCGGCTGTTCAGTCAGCGGCGGAGCGCGAAGCGTGTTGACCCGCTTGACGGCTCCAGCGCGCGCCCAGCGAACGGGCCGCGACGGTTCGACGACGCCCAGCCGCCTGATCACCCGACTTCGGCGGCAAGGTCGTTCGGCGGACGCCCACGTCGCTCGATCGGTTCCGGTGCGCCGGAAAGCGCGGTCACGAACTGCGACAGAGCGCTTCCGACGATGCCAACTCGCACGCCGTGACTGTTTCGGCGCGACGGCGGTCAAGCACAAGCAGCCAGGCTCCAGCGTCCGGGCGGCGCGCCGGCGGACCCGCCAGGAATCCCGCCAAGGTGATCGTCAAACCACGCGACGCGTGCAGATGCGCCTCGCCGGTAACGCGCACTTCGTGCTCGCCGGTGTGAGCCAAAGTCGGTTTGACGCGCCCTTGCGCATGCGACGCGCCTGTCGGGCGCGGGCGTCGCGGGCTTCTCACAGAGGCGCTACCAAGTCAGGGCCTCAGCGCCTTCGATGAGTTTGAGGATTTCGCCCCGGGCGGTTGGCGGGATGTCCAGCACGGCGTCCGAGTTGATCAGCTCGCGAATGGGAAGAAGGTGGCTTGCGAGGTAACGACAAGAGGTCGGTTGGCCTAGGAACCGGATTTGCGCCTTGACGCCATCCGCTCGGCTGAACTCGCCCAGCGGGAACGCCAATCGTCCGTTGACCCAGACGAGATCGGCCGGACTGACGGTCGGGGCTGCGACGGCTGCGCGGAGGTCGGCGTGGGCGCGCCCATCCAGGGCGCGGCGAAGCGCCCGAAGGCTTTCCCCGGCGCGCACGACCTCGATCCAAGTGTGATGCGCGGCGAACCGCTCGTTCGGGGGCAAGAGGGCGTCGGCCATGGCCTGAATCTCGGCCCCAAGCGCATCCGGCGCCGCCGCTCCGAAGAGCCACGGACAGCTTTCCTGAAGCTGCGCCGCCGACAAGCGGAACCAGAGCGCCTCGGAATCGATGGCGTTCCATTCAGTGATCGACCACAGGGAAAGGGCGGCGGCGAGCCTGGGCGTCGCCAGCGCGGCGACGAATGTGTTCCGTTCTGCTGGGTCCGCGATCGCCTTCACCCGTGTTGGCAGGCTGCCCGCGTCGCCCTCGCCCCTGCTTCCGAACAGGAGTGTCCCCCATAGGATCCGCGTCGATGTCCGAAAGGTGGCGACATCCAGCAGACCATCAGCGAGCCCCTTGACCAGGAGGATCGCGACCATGGCGAGGTCCGCTCCCAAGAGGCTCGCCGTCCTGGCCTGAACGAACGCCGGCTCGCACAGCGTTTGCTCCATAGCGCCGAGCGCTCGTCGCAGCTGTGCGGCGCCCCTGGCGTCGGAATCGGTCCGCAACGGGTGGATCAGCATCGCCTCGGCAGCGTCCGGATCCGGATCCTCACCATCCTGCGCGTCCTCGCCGTGTGGCGGCGCCGGCGGGGCGCCGCCGACGTCCCGGCTGACGGCGAAGAGCGCCTCAATGATCGACAACACGCCGGCGGGGGTGTGGGCGGCGGCGCCGTGGCCAAGCGGAATGCCGGCTCGCCCGAAATGGTCGGAGAAGACAGCGGCGGGATCGTAGGGCGCGGGCGGCGCCTCTGGATCGTCCCGCCGCGGCATGCGCCGGCGCGCGGCTTCGGGATCGCGCAGATAGTCGCGGAAGATCTCCAGGACGCCTCGGAAGGCCTGGATTGGGTCGGTGGCGTTTTCGCCGTCCTGCAGGCGCCTGAACACCCGCCGCAAGGTGGCCGGAGCGGCGAGGCTGGCTTCGTCGTCGACCCAGGCTTCTGGACTAGTGATGCGCGCCCCAGCCGGGCCGAGGCCGCTCATCACAACCGTCCGCAGCCGCAGTGGCAAGATAAAGCGGGCGGTCTTGCGCTCGACGTCCACAGTGACGGCGGGCCAGGCCCCGGCGTCTGCTTCGACGCTGAGGTCTGTCAGCGGTTCGACCGACTTGTAGGCGATGTCGAGCCGGTCGCCCTCTTGGCGGGCGGCGAGGATGCGCAGGGCGCTTGGGGTGATCGTCTCCCACCCTTCGGAGGGCGGCGCGTCCGGCAGGACCGGCGCCTCATCGATGTGCGCCAGCCCGGAAAAGAACGCCTCAGCAAGCTCGTGGCTGACGACGTCCACAGCCATAAGCTCTGCGTTTCCCCAGGTCTGCTGCGCGAGCAGCGCCGCTTTCGAGCAGTTGGCGCTGCCCACGGCCAGGACGACATCCGCTTCGCGGTGGAAAGCCAGGACCTTGGCGTGGATGAAGCTCGGGCGCCGCGCTTCCTCGCAGTCCACGGATTTCAGGGTCACGTTGCTGGGAAGGGACTGGGCCGCGGCCCTGCAAAGCCCCACCCGGCCTGGCTGCAGCCAACAGGTCACAGGGGCCTCGAAGCGCTCGGCGATTGCGCGCAGCGCCACACCATTGGCGTCATGGTAGGGCGCGAACACGGAGACGGCGCGCACCTTGCCGCTCACCAATCGGTCGATTTGGTCCAGCAATGGCGTGACATTGGGCGAGCCGACCAGCGCGGAGGGAGGCGGCAGCTCGCCGACCCAGGCGTAGGCGGGATCGAAGAGGTCGCTAAGGCCATCGGTGAGCGGTTCGGCGAGCGGAAGGCTCGGCGCCAACGCCGCCATATAGTCGCGGAACGCCGCGATCATGGGCGCGCCTTCGCCGTCCGACCGTCCAAACGCCCACGCCTCGTGATTGGCCGCCATGCCGCCGTGGGTGAGGTTGCCACTTCCGACGGCGAGCACCGCCCGATCGGGCCCGGTCAGGAGCAGCGCCTTGGGATGGAAGCGCCGGGCGCCGCCAAGATCGACCGGGACGACGCGGTAGTTGACGCCGAGACCATCGATAAGGCGGCGTTGCTCGCCAAAGGCCTGGGCGGCGCAGGCCGCGTCCGCGAAGATGGTCAGCCGCGGATTGCCGGCTTGGCGCAGCTTGGCGGCGAGAACCGACTGTACAAAGAGGAAATGGATATTGTGGGTGAGGATGAGGGCGTGGTGCGCATTGGGCGCCTGGGCCGTCAGCCATGTCAGCACGTTGCGTCTCATGCGCTGGCTCCGATGTGGGGCACGGCGGCGTCCTCAAGCACCTTGATCACATTCGAGAGGCGGCTGCCGCTGCGTCCGGCTCCGGTGTCGAGGTCGGTGGTGAGGAACCTCGATCCTTCCGGAAAGAGGCGAAGCGAGCACTTCTGACCGCCGCCCATCTTTCGGAAGGTGGTCGCCAGGTGAGCCTGGACGGCGGTGTCAGCCAACTGGTGAAGTGTTTCGGCGAAGGACTCCTCTCCCGCGCCTTCGACGCAGGCAAGCGCCCGCTCTCCAGGCGCCGCGCGATCCTGGAATCGGCCGGCTGCGCGCAGATCCCGGCTCTGGACGGCCAACCCGGACACCAGGGCGAAGGCGCTCAGCGCACGGGCGTGGGGCCGCAAACGTGCAAGGCCATTGGGCGGCGCCTCGGCCAGAAACAGGTCGGTCGGCACGCTCGCGAAGGCGCCCTGGCCCGACCGGGCCGACGCCAGGGCGGCCTGTGGCCAGGCGTCGGTCAGATGTGGCGGCAGATCGGGTTCGCTCAGCCATTCGGCCACGACTTCGGGAAGCGTCGCCGCGCCGCCCGCCCGCACGGTGTCGGCGACCGCGCTCAGTATCAGCTCGAGAGCGAAGTGGAGCCGCCGCCGCCACTCGTATTCGGCCCAGCACTCCTCGACATCCGCGTCGCCTCCCTCGCCGAGCGCCAAGGTGCGCCATACCTCAGCCAACAGGGCGTCGGCCCGCAAAGGCGCGCTCGTCGCCTGCGCCTGGAGCCAGGCGATCGTCTGCGCGAACCGGCCGTAGGATCGCGTGACGCTCGCCGCCGCGGGGCCCGCTGGCGACCAGGGTGTCAGCAGAGCCTCCCGGAGCGCGGCCGCCTCGCCATCGGCCTCACCGAGGCGCTTGAGGGAAAAGTGCGGGACGAGCGCCCGGGCCTCGACCACGCCCAGGCGCTCGGCGTCCCACAGGAGCGTGCGCCAGTAGCCATCGCCCAGGGCCGCCTTGCGAGCGTCCCAGACGGCCTGCCCGCGCGGCGTCAGTACGAAAGGCGCTGCGAGGCCGCTCTCGCTGCGGACCAGCCCAAGAGCCCGACAGGGGCCGAAGTAGGTCCCGAGCATTCCGACGCCTGAGCCGGTCGGAAAGGCGGCCGGCTCGCCCGCAGTCAGGTCGGCCATGTCCCGCTGATAGATCAGCCGCCCCAGCGCGCCGCCGGGATCGCCTGAACCAGGATCGAGGGTGGTGCAAGCGAGCGTCAGGAACTCGACCCGCGCCAGGAAAGCTCTCAACCGCGCCGGGGCAAACTCCGTGGCTTCGGCGACTGCCTCCGCGGCGAAGAATTCGCCGATCGCCCACGGCAGCAGGGTCAGGTATCGGCCGCGCAGGGAAATGGTCGTGATTCCGTTGACCAGCGCCGCTTCGAAGCTCTGGTCCAGCCCGCGCACGCCCACGATGTCGAGCCCCTTGGACTCTTCGCCCAACCCCTCGCCCCAGGCGAGATCCATATGAGTCTCCGAGCCTTCAGAACCTGCCGGACAGTGGCGCGCCCCCGCGCGCGGGTCGACTGCGCCTATTGGCGCATTCGCCGGTTTCCGGGCGTGCGCTGGGCGGGGTCGCGTGAGCGTCGGCGGCCGGTCGTGACCAGCGGCTAAACGTTCAGCGAGAGCATCCAGCGTTCGGAATAGATCGGCGCATAGGGCCGTTCAGGGTCGAGCCGGCGTGAGCCGCCCCGCTGCGCGAGAGCGCGCCAGGCGCTGATTTCCGGCGTCTCGACGCCCAGGCGTTCGGTGAAGATATAGCCCGCTCGCACCTTGACGATCTTTGTGGCCGATCGATCGAGGGCCGCGACGATCTCGCTGACGTGATCGCGCGCATGGCGGCGCCAGATGCCGAGAACCTTCGCCATGCCGCCGCAGAGCCTGGGCTCCGCCAGGGTGTCCGCGAATGTCGCTCCGATGGTCGAGGTCCGGACCTCGTGGATTTTCGAGATTTGGGTGTCGGCGGCCGTCGTATGAAGGATGAGCGATCGGCGGCGTAGTTTGTCGTGGAAGTAGATGCGTGGATAGCTCGGGGTCGGGTCGTCATTGTCGGCGGTCAGAGGTTGGAGCTGTTCGGCGCGTCGGAGTCTCCACTGGGCAGCCTCCGGCGTGGATAGATGAAGCGATCCGGGTGGGCCGCCGCGCAGCCCGTGCAGGCGGAGTGCGGAATCGTAGGAAACGTAGCAGAAAGGGTCGATCAGACAGGCCACATCTTCGGCGGTCCCGGTGGTTTCGACGCTTTGCACGCGAAAGACATCGTGGCTGAAATCGCGATCTGCCCGCAGTACGCCGCTGCGGGTAAGGCGTGAAAGCATGGCGGCCATGCGCTTTTGATCGCATCTTCGAGGAAGGCGCTGCAGGGGCTCGCCGCGCCAATAGCCCTGAGCGAAAAGTCCGTGCGCGAGCAAATGGAAGTCCAACGCCGTGATCACGGGCCTGTCTCGGGCCCGCAGGGCGGCCGTGATTGCCTCTGTGAATAGGATGATTGGCCGCCAGGAAGTGATCTACGTCCTAAGGACGTAGATCACTTCCTGGCCTCTCGTCAAGATTCAACTGGGTCCTGAGGCAAACTGAAGGGATTGCGCAACGTCTTCCCTTGGGCTTATGTCCTAAGGACATAAGCCCAAGGGAAGAGTATCGAGATTCAACCGCGATGGAACCGTTCGCCCTCGGGCTGGATCGGCGACAAGATCGGCAGTAAGATCGGCAACAGGACCGGCGAACCGCCGCCTCATATTAATGATAATCTATTGATATGAATGTATTTATAGACAGGGTTTGATCCTGGGAAAGATCGGCAATGGAAGGCGCGATCGAGACGCCAGGCAGGCTTGAGCCCATGCGCCTGGGAGACGAATCCACAGCTGAAATCAACGAGGTTCTGGCGGAACTCGCGTTTCAGGCCGGCCGCCTGGACAACGCCTTGAGGGGACCGCTTCAGGCCGAGGCGGCCAGCCTGGTCCGGATCATGAACTGCTACTACTCCAATCTAATCGAAGGCCACCACACGCGGCCGCGCGACATCGCCGCGGCGGTCGAGGGCGAACTCTCAGACGATCCAGCCAAACGAGACCTGCAACTGGAGGCGCGTGCGCACATCATCATCCAGGAAATGATCGACACGCGCTTTCATGCTGGCGAGCTTGGCGATCCCGCCTCAGAGGACTTCATTCTGTGGCTTCATCGCGACTTCTACGCCCAGGTGCCGGAGAGCTTTCGGCTGATCAAAGGCAAGACGCATAGCTTCATGATGGAGCCCGGTGTCTTCCGAGGCGCGCCGGAGCAGGACGTCGCGGTCGGTCGCCATCTGCCCCCTTCGAGCGACCGGGTCGCAGCGTTCATGGCGCGCTTCCACGAGGCCTATCGCGAGCGCGCGGGACAGTCGCCGCGCGCACGGCTGATCGATATCCCCGCGGCGCACCACCGCTTCGCCTACATCCATCCATTTCCTGACGGAAACGGCCGCGTCGGCCGTCTGATGACGCATGCGATGTTTCTCAAGGCGGGCGTAGGCGCCGGAGGCCTGTGGTCCATCTCGCGCGGATTGGCGCGAGGCCTCGACAACCGCAATGAATACAAAACCATGATGGCGATGGCGGACTCACCGCGCCACGGCGATCGCGATGGTCGCGGCAATCTTTCGCTCAAGGCGCTACAGGTCTTCACCCTTTGGTTTCTGCGGGTGGCCCTCGATCAGGTCGAGTTCATGACCGGACTATTCGATCTCGATAACCTCGCCACACGCCTGAAGCGGATCGTTGAAACCGATCTGAGTTTCGACCCTCGGGGCGCTACCATACTCGAGGCGGTTCTGGCGCGCGGCGAGCTTGCACGCGGCGAGGCGACGGCGATTACCGGTCTGGCCGAACGTACGGGTCGCTCGATCCTGGCTCAGCTGACCAACAGCGGGCTGCTGACGAGCGGCTCGCCGAAAGGGCCGGTCCGTATTGGGTTTCCGCCCGACTACGTCGACCAGCTTTTTCCAAGGCTGTTCTACGCAGACTAGGCGCGTCTCCGAGTTCGCCCCGATCATTGGCCACAACGCGCAAATCGAATCCGGCGAGGACCGAGGTTGGAGTGGCGCAAGCGTCTACCGACGCCTGCGCCCAATCATCAGGACTGCACGCGGCGTCAGGGCCACCACCTCGTCCCGGTGGTTCGAGAGCCGGTCCGAGGCCGCCAGCCGCACAAGCGCGACGCCACCGACGATAAGGGCGCCAACCCAAGCGAAGGTCTCACGCCAGACCAGCGAGGCGCCACCGAACTGCGAGAGGCCGAGCACGGTGTTGTAACCTGCGACGCCGGCCGGAACGGCGAAAAGCGCACCGATCACGACGCGAAGAGCAATCGGTCGGCTAAGCGCGAACATGAAGCGCGCGAGCGCAAGCGTGAGGGCGCCTGCGAGGAAGCCGAGAATGAGAGCGCCTGGAACGCCGGCGCCGCTGTGGTAGGCGGCCATGCCGAGCGTCAGGCCGACGAAGAACGGCAGCGCATAGACCGTCAGCGTGAAGATCAGCCAGCAGAGGAGGCCGACGCCGCCAAGGCTGAGCAGGAGTCCGACGATGAGCATGGCGGCAAGTCCCAACCGGTGATGCGCGCCTTCCACCACCGCCGCAGCGCGGTCTCGATGATAGCCAAGTGTCGGCGAGATGGTGAGCGCCATCTGTGGGCGAATGAGGCTTGACCATGAGGTCATGAGCCGAACCTCCAGACGGGCACGCCGAGGCTCTTCGCCTTATCGGCGAGGTTGGCCTGGATGCCGGTGCCCGGGAACACCACGACGCCGATCGGGAGAGTCTCCAGCATGGCGTCGTTGCGGCGGAACGGTGCGGCTTTGGCGTGACGTGTCCAGTCGGGCTTGAAGGTGATCTGCACCACCTGGCGATGATCTGCCCAGCGCGCGGCGATGAGCTCGGCGCCCCTGGGCGAGCCGCCATGCAGCAGCACCATGTCCGGATGCTTGGCGTGAATGCGGTCGAGGCTTTCCCAGATCAGCCGATGGTCGTCGAATTCGAGGCCGCCGGTCAGTACGACCTTCGGCCCCTTGGGTAGCAGCGGCTCGGTCTCGGACCGGCGCTTGGCGGCGAGGAAGTCGCGCGAATCGACGACGGCGGCGGTAAGCGTGCGGTGGTTGACGAGCGATCCGGCTCGCGGCCGCCAGTGCGCGCCGGTGTGGGTCTCGTACCGCTCGGCGGCGTGGTCGCGAAAGAGCTCAAGCGCGTCGCGGCGCTCGATAAGGGCTTCACCTTGGGCGAGCAGGCGTTCGAGTTCGACCGAACGCACTTCGGAGCCGTCCTGTTCACGCTGGCTGCGGCGCTGGGCCTGCTCGTTGTCGTCGAGGGCGCGTTCCACGCGCTCCACGGCGCGATGGAATAGAGCGGCGGCCGACCAAAGCAGAAACTCGAGGTCGGCCTCGAGGCAGGTGTTCGAGGTCGTCGCGGCGATGGCGTCGAAGATGTCGGCGACCGCTCCGCCGATGGACTCCGCCGAGGGCGCGGGCCGGTGGTCGGCCTCATCGCCGGCCAGCCGGCCGCCAAACAATCGGAGGTCTTCAAGCACCTGCCCCGTCGGCGACGAGGCGTGGGGCGGTTCGAGGTCGTCGAACGACATGGGCGAAGCTCCTGGTGATATCGGCCGCGCCCGCCGCGGCCTTCGCGGCGATCGCTTTGCGGCGTGCGGAGCGGCCCAGAACCCGCAGCGCAAGCGGAGGGCCGCAGCGTCAGCGGAGGATGGCGAAGCCCGCGTTGCATCCGACTGATCGTTGACGCCCTTGCGCGGGCGCAGCCGTTGCCGGGCCGGTCCGTTCGCCGTCCGATCGCCCTTGAAGAAGGCCGCGGCTGCCGTCCGAGCCAAGGAACGAGCCGCTCGTCGGTCGCCGCACCGCGAGGCTCTGGGGTTGCTCAGCCGAGGACATAGGGGATGTCCCGAGGGGTCAGCTGGCTTCGCAGACAGGCCTGGAGGTCATCGGCCCCAAATGCGCGCAGGTCGGTGTTGAAGTCGTCGAGGCGCGGCGAAAGGACGATGGCGCAGACTCCGACTTGAGTTGACCGCTCCACGAGGGCCTGGGCGGCCTTGGCGCCGGCGGGGTCGCGGTCACGGGCGACGTAGAGGCGGCGCAAGGTGGTGGGGAGGCGAAAGGCGGCGAGGTTGGCGGCCGACAGGGCCGCGGCGAGGGGTAGGTGAGGAAAGGCCGGGCGTAATGAGAGCGTGGTTTCAATGCCCTCGCCGACAGCCAGCGCATCGCGGGCAGAGCCAAATCGCACCGCATGGCCGAGGAGCTGGCCAAGGGCCCGGCGGGGTGTGGCGAGTGACGCCTTGCCGAGTCGAACCGGATCGAAGCCGCAAGGGTCGAGCCAGGTGCGCTGGACCCCGGTGATCCGGCCCGCAAGATCGGTCACCGCGGCGATCATCGCCGGGCGCGCCTCGGCGAGGCTGGGGTCGCCACCTCGGTAGTGGCAGCGCGCATGAAAGCGCAGCGCCCCGGCGTCATCCGCCGCGAGGAAGACGCCACGTCGCGCCAGATAGGCATCGGCCAGGGTGCCGGCGATCGGTTTCGAGAGGGCGAAGAGACGCCGCGCAGCCGCGGGCGACGCCCCTCGCATCGGCGTATGGGCTGCAGGGCGAGTGGGCGCAGGGTCCGCATGAGCGAGACCCAGGAACCGGCGGGCCTCGTCCGCCGCCTCGCGAAAACTACGAAGACCGCAGGTCAGCCGGATGATATCGAGGAGATCGCCGTGCTCGCCAGTGGCGGCGTCGGTCCACTTCCCGGCCGGTCCGCTTGGCGAGTCGAGAAGTCGCACGAAGAGTGAGCGTCCAGGTGCGTTGCCGACGTCGCCGACCAGCCAGTAGCCCCCTTCGCGGCGGCCGCTGGACAGATAGCGCCGACAGACCCGTTCGGCCTCATCGGCGAGACGCCGGGCAAGCTTGGCGGCTTCGCTCATGGCTCCACCTCCAGAGAAAAGGCCCGCCGTCGCCGGCGGGCCCAGGTGAAGTTCTTCAGGGATCGGCTACTCCGCTGCGATCGCCTGAGCGTCGATCGCAGCGGGGGAAGCGTCGCATGCCCCGCTCTCTAGTCCCACGTCCGTTTCGTCCGCTGCGGCGTCCGCTTCTTCGCTCCTGTCGGACGATCTCCAGGGATCGGGCTCGCCGGGCGTGCGCAGCGGCTCGGGGATCCAGTTCGCGCCCTCCAGCAGACATTGAGCCTCGGCCGCCATGTCACCCTTCTTCAAGTGCTCGATCCGATCGGCCGCCCGTTGACCCTTGGCCTCGGCGACCGCGGCCAGAATCCGGGCCTTGGTGACCCGGCCAAGGTAGTTGTCGATGGTTGGCGCCCACCCCGCGCCCGCCACGTCGAGGACCGCGGCGCGCGCCAGCTGGTCGGCGTGGGCGAGGGCTCTCGGCCGCCGATTCCAGGCCTCGTGGGCGGCGTTGACCGAGACGCTGACAACATAGGCGAAGAGCGCCGAGCGGCTTTCAGAGTCGAAACCGCCAAGCGCGTCCCACAGGTCTTCGGACTCCTCGGGCAAGGCGCGCGCCCAGCTGTCATGGCGAGCGCGGATGGTTTCGGCGATGGCAGTCCCCGCGAGATCGGGCGCCTGGGCTCCGAAGACGACGTTCTTCAGCTGCAGTTCCAGGCATGAGTCGACGCCATAGGGGTAGAAGACCTTGAGCGTGAGGGCATGCAGAGCCGCCAGGAAGGCCACCTCGGGCTGGCGGCCGACCGCCTCGCGAAGCGCGACCGTCCGGAAGGCGGTGAGTTCGGTCAACAGCCGGTCGGAGATCGGCGTCAGCCCCTCGTCCTCATCTGGCTCGTCGCTCGAGGAGGTCTTGTGGTCGGCGCCTTCGTCGCCCGACGGCGGCCCACCGTCGTTCTCCCGGTCGGACGTCTCAGGCTGTGGCGCGAGCGGCTGCTCGTCCTCCGGCCTGACGAACCCTCGCTCGACCCGCAAAGCCCCGTCGGCGGCGATGCTGACGAACGCCCCGGCGCGGGCGATGTCGACGGGATCGAAGGCCGGCGGGCGGGCGTCGAAGCTGCCGATCGCGGTCTCCAGTTCGGCGAGGCGCGCGTCGATCTCTTCTGGAAGATCGTCGACGTCCGCATGCGCCTCGACCAGGCGATCAAACTCGCCACGGAGAGCGTCGCGCGCAGCTTCTTCTTCGACGGTGAGCGGGGCGGGTTCGCCGCGCAGGCGCCGAAGACCATAGGTGTGCCCGTAGGGGAAGTCCGGGGCCACCTCGACCCACTTCCAGCCCTCGGCGCGGATCACCGTCGTCTCTCTTTCGAGCTTCTCGGCCACGAGTCGGCCCACCAGGGCGACGTCTTCCAGCCAGCCGCCGTCATCGCTCTCGAAGAGATCCCGGAGGACCTGGCCCCCGGCTTCGATGTAGGGTTCGACGCCGATGAACTGCGCTCGCTTGTCCGAGGCGCGCACCGAGCCTTCGGTGAGCATCCGCCGGATCATGTAGGGGTGCTTGTCGTAGGAATGCGCGAGGCGCTCGAAGACCTGCGCCTGGCGCTCATGGTCGGCCGAGACCGTGAAGGCCATGAGCTGGTCGAGGGTCATGCCGTCCTCGGCGTAGACATTCAGCAGCGCCGGCGAGACGGAAGCGAGCTTCAGGCGCTGGCGAACGACGCTCACCGAGACGAAGAAGGCGGCGGCAATCTCCTCCTCGGACTGACCTTTCTCGCGCAGCGCCAGAAAGGCCCGGAACTGGTCGAGGGGGTGCAGAGGGGCCCGTTGGATGTTTTCCGCGAGGGAATCCTCTTCTGGGATGCCGCCCTCGCGCACGATGCAGGGGACAGGCGCCGTTTTCGCGAGGCGCTTGCCTTTCACAAGGAGATCGAGGGCGCGAAAGCGCCGGCCGCCAGCCGGGATCTCGAACATGCCGGTCTGGGCGCCGGCCGCGTCGATGACCGGCCGGACGCTGAGGCCCTGCAGCAGGCCGCGGCGTGCGATGTCTTCGGCCAGTTCCTCGATCGAGACGCCGGCCTTGATGCGCCGCACGTTCGACTGGGAGAGCACCAGCTTGTCGAACGGGATGTCGCGGGATTGGGACAGGGTGATTTTCGTCGCAGCCATGGCGAAGTCCTCCGCGGCGGGCGGCCGGGAGCCTCTCTCCCGACCTCCAACCCGCCACGAGGGCGGGCGCCGCCCTCTGACTCCGAGGACGGCGCCGCAGGTGTTGAGCCGGGAGGAAAGGCGTCTCAGGCCGCGTGATCGAGCAGCCTCTTGGCGCGCGCCTCGAGGTCGAGCCGGGCGTCCTGGTGGGACTTGCGGCGGGCGAGCGCGGTGATGCCCTGGACGAAGTCAAAGACGCTGGCCGGCGGGTGACCTTCCTCGGCGAGCACGGTCTCGATGATCTTGGCGGTCTCGGCTTTGGAGAAGCCGCGCTTCTTGAGGAATTCGCCGCGGTCCTCGTCGGAGCGGGCGACGATGCGCTCGCGCGCCGCCCGGATCCCGTTGAGGAAGGGCTGGGGCGAGGCGTCGGCGAACCGCGCCAGGGCCGGGGCGGCCTCGCGGGCGAACCTGGTCGCCGCAAACTTGGAGTGCCGGATGGCGATCTCCTGGAAATCCTCGACGCCCCATAGATTTCGGTTCTGGCAGACGGCGCGGAGATAGAAGCTGGCGATGCCGAGGGTCCTGGCCCCGACCTCGGAGTTCCAGGCGTAGAATCCCCGGAAGTAGAGGTCGGGCGAGCCGTCGGGGAGCCGGCCGGCCTCGATCGGGTTGAGGTCATCGACCAAAAACAGAAACACGTCCCGGTCCGAAGCGTAGAGGGTGGTGGTCTCCTGCGACACATCGACGTGCGGGTTGTAGCGTCCGGTCGACCAGTCGAGAACGCCAGGCACCTTCCAGCGCGTGTCGCCCACGCCATCGCCGGCGATGCGCTGCACGGCCGCCACCAGTTCGTGGTCGTAGATGCGGCCATAGTCGGGGCCGGTGACCGCGCGAAGCTCGACGCCTCCGTCCTCGATCTCGAGCGTCTTGACCTGTTCGGCGCGGTGCGAGGCGAGGCCATACTGCAGGTTGACGCCGGCAAGGGGCGCAGGCAGTTGCCGCAGATAGGTCGCAGGCGCGCCGACCAGGCTCGCGAGCTGGCCAAAGCTCCAGTGGGTCGGCGCGATCGGCTGATCATCGCCTGCGATCCTCAGCGCCAGGCGCTCTGTGTCGTTGCCGCTGGCCTCCACCTGGATCGCGGCGCTCTCGACGGTCCGGGCGCGGCTCCGTTCGGTCCGCCGCCGCACCGACGCGAGAAGCTCGCCGAGCGACAGATAGCGCTCGTCCGCCGGCCGGGAGAACCACTCCGAGGACACACGGCCGACTCGCTGCCCGCGGCGCACATCCACCTTGTAGCCGCCCGCCTCGCGCGCGGCGCCTGGAACCTCAATGTGTGTCATGGCGATCTCCATGACGGGCGCGGGAGCCTCTCTCCCGACCTTCAACCCGTCACGAACAAGCTCGCCCTCCTCAAACTCTAGGCGGCCTGGGCCTTCACGGCTCGTCCGGGGTTCGCAGGCGCGGACGCTCGATTCGGTAATGCGTCGGATTAAACCGACAGGAAAGTTGAATTTGTCGGATTAAACCGACATATTGAGCCGAGGAGAACGAGAGATGCGACGTGGCCACCTTCTGACCAGCCCGCCCTACGAGGTGGAGTCGGCGCTCAAACGCCTGGGTGCGGATCTGCGCACCGCCCGCCTGCGCCGGAATATCACCCTGGCCGAAGTCGCCGGGCGAATTGGCGCCAGCCGGGAGGTGGTGGGCGAGGCCGAGCAGGGCAAGACCTCGACCAGCGTGGCCGTCTACGCCGCCCTGTTGTGGTCCTACGGTCTGGCTCAGCGCCTGGGCTCGCTGGCCGATCCTGCGACCGATGAAGAGGGCCAGCGGCTGGCGAGCTTGCGCGAGCGGCGTCATGCGCGCGCCACTCAACGCCTCGATGACGATTTCTGAGCGCTCTCATGCCCGAAGCCTATGTTTACATTACCCTGCCTGGAGCCACCGAGGCGATCACCGCCGGACGGTTCGAACATTCGGTCGCGCCCAGTGGCGTGGCCGTGGGCCGCTTCGTCTACGGTCGTCGCTACCGTGAGCGAGACGACGCCGTCGAGATCGATCCGGTCGAGCTTCGCCTCGGCCGGGCGAGCTTCGAGACGGTGCGCCTCGAGGGCGTCTTCGGCGCGCTTCGCGATGCCGGTCCAGACTCCTGGGGGCGCCGGGTCATCGAGAAGCACGCCGGCCTTGGCCAGATCGGCGAATTCGATCTTCTGCTGAATTCACCCGACGACCGCGCCGGCGCGCTCGGCTTCGGCCTCAACGTCGACCCACCGGCGCCTTCCCGCGCCTTCAACAAGACCTGGGACCTGGAGAAGCTGCAAGGTCTCGCCGACGCCTTGCTCGCTGACGACCCGCCCCCAGACGCCGCACAGGTTGAGGCGTTGCTGTTGCTTGGCACGTCGATGGGCGGCGCCCGTCCCAAGGTCGTGGTCGAGAGCCAATCGGCGCTCTGGCTCGCCAAATTCAACCGCCCCGACGATCGCTGGAACATGGCGCGCGTGGAGCTCGCGACGCTGCAGCTGGCCCGGCGGTGCGGGCTGCAGGCCGCCCAGTCGGAGATCGTGACGGTCGGCGGGCGCGACGTGCTTCTTGTCAAGCGCTTCGACCGCGAGCCCGTCCAAGGGGGCTACGCCCGCGCCCGCATGGTCAGCGCGCTCACCCTTCTGGACACTGACGACACCAACGAGGGGCGCACGCGTTGGTCTTACCTCCTTCTCGCCGAGATCTTGCGGCGGGTCAGCGAACGGCCGGCTGAGGATGTGCGAGAGCTCTTTCGCCGGATGGTTTTCAACGCGCTTGTTTCCAATACCGACGATCACCCGCGCAACCATGCGGCCATAGCCCCGGGACAAGGCTGGCGGCTTTCGCCAGCCTACGATCTGACACCGAGCCCGATGGCGGCTGAGGAGCGGCGCGACCTTGCCATGGCCTGTGGGGCCCAGGGACGGTTCGCGAACGCCTCCAACCTTGTCAGTGAATGCCACCGGTTCCTGCTCACAACCAGTCAGGCCTGGACCCTGGTCGACGAGATGGAGAGGATGGTTCGTGAGGGCTGGTACGGCGTGGCCCGCGAGTGCGGCGTCACCGAGGCGGACTGCCGCACGATCTCCCGGGCTTACGTCTACCCCGGGTTCCGCGGTTGAGCGCTCGCGAGCGCCCAGGTCCAGTTAGCCCCCATCACCGGAGACGGCCGAGAGGTCCAAACCCTCAGAACATGGCTCCAGGCCACTCGACAATGGCGGCTCGGATCGAATGCAGCCGCTCCGAAGCAGCCGAAAAGCGCTCGACCTGCGGCAGTCGGCCGGCCTCCCAAAGAGCGACGCCAATGTTCTTCATACGCAGCAACTCGACGCCCCAGATCAGGTCCGCCAAAGTCGGCGCCTCGGCGTGGAGCCAGACGCTGGCGCGTTGTTCTAGTTTTCGCTCCAGCGTCTGCAGTCCCGCCTCCGCTCGGCCATAAGCGCCCCGCATCGCCGCAGGGGAAAAGAGTTGGTTTGCCGCCGAAAGCTCCTTGGCGCGCTTGGCGGTGTAGGCCTCCACAAGTGAGGCGTCTCCGGCATGTTCTTGTAGATATCGGTCGCACCACGCCACCTTCCTTTGCGAGAAACTGCCGCCCGTAAAGGCATCCGTCGCGCCGGATTTGGACGCGTTCAGATTGCGTCCCATCAGCATCTGGTAGTTCGGCATGTTGTCGACGATGTCGAGGTCCTCGTCGATGGCCGCGGCGAGACGGCTTGGGCGGAGCTTATCAGCTTCATCCACTTGATCGTCGAGATGCAGGCAGATGCGTTTTGAGTCGACGACCACCTCGCCGATCTGCCAATCAATCAGCGTCGGTACGACAGCCCCGTCGCACCCATTCGCACTGGCCGACGTGCTGCCGTCATGGTGCGATACCAGCGCCCCCCCAAACCGTTCGCACCCCCTCATGCGTAGACGCACATACTCGGGGACGTAGGTCTGTCCCTGGAACAGTTTCACGTCGTGGCTCAAATAGGGCAGTTCATGATGGTCGAGCACCACCCGCACCTTCTGCGAGCAAATCGAGTTCGCGGCGCTGAAGAGCTCATAGCGCGGCGGCCCGCCACCAACAGGAACGTGGTCACCGGCGCTGCCAAGCGCCCTGCGGGCCTCGGCGGCAAGCTCGCTCAACGCCTGATCCATATGACCTCCAACACGATGCGAAACGGCCGATCCCGAACGCTCGGCCGTTTTCTGGAATACGCGCGGCGGATGACCCGCGGCCTACCCGAGGTTCGAGGACAACCAAAGGCCATAAGCACTGTGAAGATGGAGTCTCTGCTAGGGTGATCGCGGTTCGGCATCGCGGCGAAAGCGATGCGCGATCGGTATCGCCGCCTCTGGGCTGTCATCTGTGCGGCGGAGGCTGTGTTTTATAGCCTGACACAAGCCTGACATGGGGGGCGGACGGGCCGCGCACTGTCGCCGATGACAGCGCGCAGCCCCAGGGAACGCAATGATCCTGATAACCGCCGCCCACGGAAACCAAGGCAAACTGCTGGTTCCCAAGCTGGTCGCAGCCGGATTTTCCGTGCGGGCAGTCGTCAGATCGGAGCGCTCGGCGGACGCCCTGCGGGCGGCCGGCGTGGCGGAGGTGATCGCCGGCGACATCAGCGAACCTGAGATCCAGGCCCGGGCCATCGCCGGCGTCGAGAAGGTCTATCACGTCGGCCCGACCGCCAACCCGAACGAGCGCGGCATGGGCCTGGCGCTGATCGACGCGGCCCAGGCGGCGGGGGTGAAGCACTTCGTTTTCAGCTCTGTCCTGCACGCGATCACCACCGAGCTCGTTCAGCACGAGATCAAGCGCGACGTGGAGGAGCATCTTCTCTCGTCACGCCTCGAATTCACCATCCTGCAGCCGGCCAACTACATGCTGCCGCTGAAGCTCAAGCCGGCGTTCGAGGATGGGGTGTTCAGGCTGTCGTGGTCGCTCGACCGCCGCCAGTCGCTTGTCGATCTCGGCGATGTCACCGACGTGGCCCTTGAGGTCTTGGGCGCAAGCGAGCGACACGCGGGCGCGACCTATGAATTGGTCGGCCCTGGACGCTACACCGCCCATGATCTGGTGGCCGTCATTTCCCGTGTGGTCGGTCGGCCGATCGCGGCAGAGGAGATCGACGCGGACACCTATTTCAACGCCTGGTTCCCGAACGCCGACCGCGGGCAGTTTCAACACCAGCTGCGGGTTCTGCGCTCGATCAGCTCTCGCTACAGCCAGCATGATTTTCTGGGCAACCCCAATGTCCTGACCTGGTTGCTCGGCCGGCCGCCGACGACCTTCGAGACCTTCGTGCAAGCTCAACACGCGGCCTTTGTCGCGCGCGGCGCACCGGCGGCGGCATGACGGCGATCATCGACATCTACACCCATATCATCCCCGCCGCGTACCTGGACGCACTCTCGACGGGCGGTCCGGCGCTCGGCGATCTCAACAAGCGGCTGCGCTCGATCCGCTCGATGCTCGATCTCGAGGCGCGCTTCCGCGAGATGGACGGGCTCGGCGACTATCGGCAGGTGATCTCGCTGCCGAACCCGCCTATCGAGGAGATCGCCGCGGGCAAGACGGCGGCGCAACTGGCGCGCATCGCCAACGAGGCGATGGCGGAACTCTGCGCGCGACATCCGGACCGCTTCGCCGGCTTCGTGGCGGCGGTCTCGCTCGACGACATGGATCAGGCCCTTGGCGAGATCGATCGGGCGATCGATCAGCTGGGCGCCAAAGGGGTGCTGATCTATTCCAACGTCGCCGGCCATCCGCTGGATGAGGCGAGGTTCGAGTCTCTGTTCGCCGCCATGGCCAGGCTCGATGCGCCGATCTGGTTGCACCCAGCCCGATCGGCGACGATGCCCGACTACGCCTCCGAGCCTAAATCGCGGTTCGAGATGTGGTGGTGCTTCGGCTGGCCATACGAGACGTCCGTCGCGATGGCCCGGCTGGTGTTTTGCGGCGTCTTCGACCGCTATCCGGGCCTGAAGGTCATCACCCACCACCTGGGCGGCATGGTGCCCTATTTCGAGGGTCGGGTCGGGAGCGGACTGGAGGTGCTCGGCCGGCGCACCCCCGACGAGGACTATTCGACCGTCCTCACCTCGCTGAAGCGGCCGCATCTCGACTACTTCCGGGAGTTCTTCGCCGACACGGCCCTGTTCGGGGCCAGGAGCGGTCTGCGGACCGGGATCGATTTCTTCAGCCCCGAGCGGGTGGTGTTCGCCAGCGATTCTCCGCTGAGCTCGATCCCGGCGGCGATCGCGGCGCTCGGCGAGATCGGTCTCAGCCAGGGCGAGACGGAGATGATCATGTCGGGCAACGCCCGGCGCCTGTTGAAATTGGCCGCCTAGAGCGGCGCACCTGCCGGAGAGATCCGCGTGAGCAAGCTTCTCGGACCCGCTGCCGATCAAGGCGTGGCAAGCTATCGGCAATATGTCGACGGCGCCTGGTGCGAGGCCGACGACGGCCGCCTCTTCGACGACTTCAATCCCTATTCCAGCGTGCCGATGGCTCGCATCCCCGCCTCGGGCCGGGCGGAGACCGAGCGGGCGATCGCGGCGGCGGCAAGGGCCTTTCCCGAATGGGCGGCCATGCCGCCTGGCCAGCGCCAGGCGCTGTTTCTCAAGGCGGCCGACATCCTGGAGCGACGAACCGAGGACGTGGTCGGCCTGCTAGCGCGCGAAACCGGCGCCGGACGCGCCTTTGCGATGTTCCAGATCCAGTGGCCGCTCAACCTTCTGCGGCAGGCCGCCGAGTGGGGCTATCGGCCGGTGGGCGAGGTGCTGCGTTCGGACCAGCCCGGCAAGCTGGCCATGGTGGTCCGCAAGCCGTTGGGGGTGGTGGCGGGCATCACGCCGTGGAATGGGGCCCACACCCTGGCCTGGCGCACGGCGCTGCTGCCAATGGCGTTCGGCAACACCATGGTGCTCAAGCCGTCGGAGGAGGCGCCGATCTCGGCCGGACTGATCCTGGCCGAGATCCTCGAGGAGGCCGGTCTGCCGCGCGGGGTGTTCAATGTCGTCACCCACGCCCCCGGCGAGGCGGCCCCGGTGGCGGACGCCTTCTTCGAAAGCCCGCATGTGCGCAGCATCAACTTCACCGGCTCTTCAGCCACCGGTCGAATGCTGGCCCGGCGGGCCGGCGAAAGTCTGAAGCGCATCGTGCTCGAGCTTGGCGGTTTCAATCCGCTGGTCGTCCTCGCCGATGCAGATATCGCTCAAGCGGTGAGCGGCACGACCTTCAGCGCCTTCTTTCACCAGGGCCAGATCTGCATGAACGCCCGCAAGGTGCTGGTCGAGCGGCCGATTGCGGAGGCGTTTACGGCCGCGCTCGTGGCTCGCGCCGAGGCCCTGCCCGCCGGAGACCCGGCTATGCCCGGCGTGGTGATCGGACCCCTGATCAACGACAAGGCTCTCGCCAGCGTTCAGGCGCGCGTCGAGGAGGCGCGCTTGGCTGGGGCCCGCGTCCTGGCGGGCGGCGTCGCCGAGGGCCGAGTCTACCGGCCGACCATCCTCACGAACGTGCCGCCTGAGGTCGCCGCCTATCGCGAAGAGACCTTCGGGCCGGTCCTGATTGTGGAGACCGTGGATAGCGCCGAGGCGGCCGTCGCTAGCGCCACCGACACCCGCTACGGCCTGTGCGCCAGCATCTTCACAGGCGACCGCGAGCGCGGGCTGGCCATGGCCGAAAAATTCGACGTCGGCATGGTGCATGTGAACGGGGCCACGATGGCGAGCGAACCCTCGATGCCGAACGGCGGCGTCAAGGACAGCGGCTGGGGGCGTTCAGGCTACTACGCCATCGAGGATTTCACCGAGATCCGCCTGACCACCGTCACCCGCGAGGCGGCCCGCTATCCGCTATGAGTCGCCTCCACGCCGCACTGAAGTGCGAAGCCGAGCTGCTGGAGCTGGAACGCGGGACCGATGTTGTGGAAGTCCATGCAATGGCCGGTTCCGAGGAGCATGGCCGCGTCGACGCGGGGAGAATTCGAGAGGGCTTGGGCGAAGCCGTCGATCTCGCCCCGGTCGACGATCCATAGGTGATCGATCTCCGCTTGCCGATAGTGAACGGGGACGGCGATCGCTCCCAGGACGTCGTGCACGGCGTCGCGCCAGGTCCCGACGATATCGACCAGCTCGGCGCGGGGAACCGGCCGGTTGGCAACATGGCTGGCGGCGGGCATCGACGCATCGAAGCTCCCAGGCGGCCCGAACATCAGCTGGTCCTTCATGGGCGTCGGCATCTCGACGATCGGCGTATCCGGAAGTGAGTTCCACATCGATTGGTGCTGAGTTGGGGTGCGAAGGCCGACGCCCGATATGGCCACGCCGAGCAGGGGGAGACCTTCCGGCTTGCTGGCGATCGAGGCGGCGATCGCGCCGCCGATCGAGTGGCCGATCAGCACCATGCCGGAGGCGCCGCCGCCGTGGCGCCGCCAGGCGTCTTCAAGCGCCGAGGCGAGATAGGCGGCTTGCCCGCGTATCGTGCCGCCGTCGCCCGGCAAGAGCGGACTGTCGCCATAACCGGGCCGATCCAGCGCCAGGATCGGGATGCCGACCGCCGCGGCCCGGTCGAGCAGGGAATAGCCAGGAACATCGAAATAGGCCGAGGAATAGGTGCCGCCGTGGATGGCGACGACCAGCGGGGCGTGGGCGGCCCGCGCCCCGGCAGGCAGCCGAGCCCGTCCCGAAAGTTCGCCAAAGATGGGTTCAGCCACGCGGATTCTCCTTAAGGCCTCTATCCAACATCTCGCTCAGGGCGCCACCCTGGGCCGGCGAGAGGCCCTAGAATTTGACGTTGAGGCGCGCGCCGTAGAGGCGCGGCGGCGTCGTGGTGTCGGCCAGGAAGTTGCCGGTCGGCAAGCGGGCGATGTTGACCGGATAGCGGGTGTTCTCGATGTTCTGCACAAAGAGCGTCACCTCCCACCGGCCCCCTTCCGACGACAGGGCCAGCTGGGCGTTGGACTGCCAGACGGCGGGCGCGAGCTCCTCGGGCAGGAAGTCGAAGCCGACGTAGCGGCTGGAGAGGTGCTGGGTGTTGGCCGAGGCCACAAGGCGGTAGCCGTCGATCGGGATGGTCTGCTCGGCCCCGAAGTTCAGGGTCCATTTCGGGGCGTTGAAGGAGGGCTTGCCCGAGCAGTCGACCGAAGACTCCGCCACGCCGAGCGGGGTGATGGCGCAGCCGGTGGTTGGCGGCAGGCCGCTGGCGGACTGGGAGATATAGGTGAAGCGATCGTATCGGGCGTCGAGGTATTGCAGGTTGGTGGTGAACACCGTGAGCGGGGTGACCAGGAAGCGGCCCTCGAGTTCCGCGCCCTTGTTGGTCGATTTGCCGACGTTCTGGATCAGGTTGTTCTCGGCCCCCAGGGCGTCCTCGGTGAGCTGGCTGACCTGCTGATCGCGATATTTCCACAGGAACAGCTCGCCGTTGAGTTCGAGCCTGTTCCCGAAGAAGCGGTTCTTGCTGCCCAGGGTGTAGGCGGTGATGTACTCCGGCTTGTAGGTCGAATCGTCGACCTCCGGCGTGCTGGAGGCGAGATTGAAGCCGCCGGAGCGGTAGCCGGTCTCGACGCTGGCGTAGAGCAGTGACTGCGGCGCGACATCATATTCCAGGGCGACCCGGAAGGTCGGCGCGCGATCGGTGAGCGAAGACGGCGGGATCACCGTATCGCCACGCGAGATGATCGCCCCGGTGCCCGGCAGCGGTACGATCCCCCCGCTGAACGGCGGCACCGGCAGCGGCTGCTCATACGGCGAAAGGGAGAAGGCGAAGGCGGGCGCCTCCGGACAACCGAACAGGGGATTGGCCGGACAGATGATAGTCAGGGCTTCGGAGACGCCCTGGAAGTGCTTGTCGTCAACGGTGTATCGGAAGCCGCCGACGAGGCGGAAGTTGTCGGTGAAATGGGCCGTGATCCGTCCGAAGCCGGCGTATGAATCGGTGGGTCCGTTGTAGTTTTGGAAGACGTCGATCGGCCCCTGGTTGATGACAAAGATGCCTTCCTGGGTCTGGTGGAAGTAGATCGCGCCCAGGGAGTAGTCGAAGATCCCGATCCGCTTGCCGGCGAAGCGCAGTTCGATGCTGGTCTGCGAGATGTTTTCCTTGGTCACCGCCGAGGTGCCGATCGTGCCGTAAGCGAAGTTGATGTCGCCGGCCCGCCAGGCGGGGATGAGGGTGAAGACGCCAGCGCCGGTGTCGTAGGTGATCTCGGCGCTGACGCCGAAGATCTTGTTGTCGGTGAACGGCGTGATCAGGTCGCCTGGCAGATTGCGGCCGGAGGGCGCGCCGGACAGCGTCTGCAGAAAGGCTTCGGAGGCGGGCGAGGTCGAACCAGTTTGCGGACCAAGGCCCGACGGCAGGAATATGTAGCCGGCGGGACCCGCGAAGGCATAGTCGCCCGCGAGGTAGGCGCCCGTCCCGACGCCGCCGACGTCGGTGTAGTCGGCCGCGACGCGGACACTGAGCGCGGACGTCGGGTGGGTCAGAAACTGGATCCGGACCGACTTGGTGTCCTCATCCGAGCTGCCGTCCGAGAGGTAGCCGTTGTGGCCGACGACGTCGCCGGCGATGCGAAAGGCGCTCTCCGCGCCGACGGGGATATTGACCGCGCCCTGGACGTCATAGGCGTCATAGTTGCCATAGCTGGCCGTCAGGTAGCCGCCAAAGCTCCCCAGTTGCGGCGTCTGGGGAATGACGTTGATGGCCCCGCCGGTGGCGTTGCGCCCGTACAGGGTGCCCTGCGGGCCTTTCAGAACCTCGACGCGTTGGAGGTCATAGAATGGCTGGGAGGTCTCGGCTGGCAACCCAAGGTAAACGCCGTCATAATTGAAGGCGATGGCCGGGTCGCCGAAGGGTTCTTCCTCGAAGTTGCCCACGCCGCGGATGAAATAGCTGACGGTGCCGCCGCCGAACGCCGGCGCGCTCAGCCCTGGCACCTGCTGGCTGAGCTGGGTGGGATCGGTGATGTTGTTCTTGGTGAGATCGGCCCCGCTGACCGCGTCCACAGAGATCGCCGCGTGCTGCAGATTTTCCGACTGGTGCTGGGCGGTGATCACCACTTCCCCGAGCGTGGTTACGGACGATGAAGTCACGGCCGTTGGCTGGGCCGTCGACTGTTGAGCGTGCGCGGCGCCGCCGAAGGCGGCCGCGGCGAACAAGGGCGCCGCCGACGCCAGCAACATCATCTTGCCCATGTTTCTACCCCCTGAGGTCTTCGACTCCGCCGGTCATCCTCAAGAGGACGCCGGCGTATCCTGTTGTTTTGTCTTGGCCTGACGATCCGCTGCGGCCATGAACTCGGCCAAGGTGTCGTTGAACTCTTCGGAGACGATCTGCGGAAAGTGGTGTTCGGACTGGATGACGGCGTGGCGGCCGCCGCCGAACAGCGCCGCCCGCTCGCTGACCGCCTCGAAGGCGGGATTCCAGCCGCCGGTGACGATCAGGAACGGTATCTGACGCGTCTTGACCACCGTCAGCCAGATCTTCAGTTGATCGGGGCTGGGCAGCTTGAGTTGACGCAGCGCCGCGCCCACCCGCTCGAGCTCGGGCCCCTGCGTGCCGCCCCTGATCTCGCTGGGTATCCTGACCAGCTCGATGAAGCCGGCGGCCAGTTCGGCGTCGGACCCCGACCCCGAGTAGAGCGCCACCATCCGCTTGCCGAACTCCTGGACGTCAGGGTGGTCGAAGGCGAAGGCCATGACGGCCGGCTCGATGAGCGTCAGGGATCGCACCGCCGCCGGGCGCATGGCGGCGGCCGCCAGGGCCACGCAACCGCCGAATGAGTGCCCGACCAGATGGGCGCCGTCGCCGAGCAACTCGGCGACCCACTGACCGTCGGCCTCGGCGTCGTCGGGTCGGCCGGGCGAGGGGCTGCGGCCATGGCCCGGTCGGTCCGGCGCAATGACGCGCCAGCCGCGATCGCCGAGCCGCGCCTGGGCGGCGAAGTGCTTGTCGCCGCCGTATTCGCTGCCCTGAGCGCTGCCGTGCACCATGACCACGCGCGGGCCGGAACTTCCCCACTCGGTCAGATGTATCGCTGGACTGGCCAAGAGGTCCCTCCCTGTCGTCCGGTCAAATGCGCCGGCGCCGATGCGCTCCGGACCCTTGGTTGGGGCCACTCTTGTTCGAGCGTGATTATGTCGGGGCGGAACTGCCTGTGGAGATATGGAAAGGGCGGGAGCGATAGCGCGATGACATCACTTGGGCCCATGGCGCCCTGGATTTTCACCGCCCCGGCCGCTGACGGCCTCGAGCAGACCGAAGGCGGGCCAGGTTGCGCCGCGCCAAGCGACGTGCTGGTCCGGACGGACCAACACCCGCGTCGCTTCGTAGAGGTGCGCGAGCGAAGCGTCCGGCAGCCGGACGATGGTCAGCGGTGTCGCCAAGCGCTCCGCTTCCTGGCGCGCCTGCTCGATGTCGCCGCCGTCGCCTTCATCGAGGACCAGGAGGGTGAAACCGGCGCCAAAGAGGTCATACAGCGAGCGTCCGTCCTCCAGCCAGCGATGCGGGGCCAGGCAACCTGGAACGGCGGAAGGCACATAGTCGCGCGAGCGCACCCAGGCCGTGGGCTCGTCATCATCGACGATGATCGGTGAATTCACATAGCGGTAACCGAGCACGACGCCCAAGGCGTAGAACTCGTTGCGCTTGGTCTGCCAGATGAAGTTGGCGATCTCGCTTCGCACTGCCTCGCCGGCCGGCGTCGCGTCCTCGATGCCCTCCCTGACCATGCTGTTGGGGAGCACCGCGTGGTTAGCCTCGGCCTCGTCGAGCACGAATTCATGGGCGGGCCGCCGCTCGGCCTCGTAGCTGGCCAGCAGGTCTGAGCCGCCCCAGCCCTGCAGAACGGCGGCCAGCTTCCAGCCAATGTCGACGGAGTCGGCCACACCCATGTTCATGCCAAAGCCGCCGAACGGCGGATGCAGATGACAGGCGTCGCCGGTCAGAAACACGCGACCCTGTGCGTAGCGGTCGGCGAGGAGGCGGCTGGCCACCCATTCGTCGGAACTCAGGATCTCGTAGGGCAGATCGATCCCGGTCGAGGTGCGGATGAGGGCCAGGGCCTCAGCATCGGTATAGGTGGTTCCGGCCGCCAGTTTGGTCGGCATGAAGAACCACAGGTCGTCGCGATCCATCGGTCCGATGATGCTCGGGGCCTCGCCGTTGATCTGCCAGTACATGATCCCGGGACCGTGGCCGTGAGCCTGGTCGAGGCCCGGGGCGCGGAAGATGGTGTTGTAATTGCGCGAAAGGCCGTAGACGCCGACCATCTTGGCCCCGATATGATCGCGCACGGCGCTGCGGGCGCCGTCGGCCCCGACTAGATAGTCGGCCTCGATCACGCGCTCCGCGCCAGTTCGGAGATCGCGGATGTGGACGCGAACGGTCTCGGCGTCCTGCTCGAACGAAACATATTCCTGTTCGAATTGGATCTGGACGCTCGGCAGGGTGTCGACGTGGGCCTTGAGCACGCCTTCAAGCTTGTATTGCGGGATCCACTGTCCGTGTTCGGAGTAGCGCTCATCGCGCTCGGGAGAGCAGTTGAGACCCCGTTCGAAGCGGGCGATCAGCGGACCGCCGAGACGGGTCACGAACAGGATGTTGGAAGGATGGTCGACGCCGAAGGGGGCCGCCGCCGCAAGGCGGTCAGCAATGCCCCAGCGACGCAAGTGTTCGCGGGTGCGGGTGTGGGTGGTCTTCGCGCGCGGCGCGACGCCGGTGCGGGCGTTGCGTTCCAGGACGAGGCAAGGGATCTGGCGGCTACCCAGCTCGATGGCCAGGGCCAAGCCCGCCGGCCCGGCGCCGACGACCACGACCAGGGGGCGCCCCTTCTCCGAGAATGCGGTCAAGCCGTTCACTCCAGACCCCAGTGCCCGGCCTAACTACATGCGCGCCGAGGCCGGGGAAGGATGGCAAGAGCAAACCAGCGATGCTTGTCCGCTATCGCCACGCAGCGAATTCCATCTGGGCGCCGCTCACAGGGCGACGATAAGAGGTCATTGGCCGCAGGCGTCGCGTCGCCCCCGATGCGTCGCTCTGCGGCTGCGCCAGAAACGCCGGCCGAGGTACGAGGAAAGCCCATGTCCGCCGCAAGCGAAAAGCCGTCCGCCCCAAACCTCGCATTCAGCCACATGGGCCTGAGCGTCAGAGATATTGCGCAAATGGAGGATTTCTACACGCGGGTGTTGGGATTCACGGTCACTGACCGGGGAACCGCGGGCGGCATGGGGCTGGTATTTCTCTCGCGCGATCCCCTGGATCACCACCAGATCGTGCTGGCCACCGGACGGCCGGAGAAACTGCCCGCCAACACCGCCAATCCTCAGTTCGGCCCCAGCATCAATCAGATTTCATTCAAGATGGGCTCGCTCACCGACCTGCGCGAGATCCACAGACGGCTGATCGCCGAAGGCGGCGGCAATCTGTTTCCGGCCAATCACGGGATAGCCTGGAGCATCTACGCGCACGATCCCGAAGGCAATAACCTCGAATTTTTCGTCGACACGGACTGGTACATTACCCAGCCGTTTCTCATCCCGCTTGACCTCGACAAGGCCGATGGCGAAATCCGCGACCTGACCAAATCGCTCTGCGAAACCAGCGAGGGCTACGAACCTTACAGCACTTGGCGCGCGAGGATTGCGAAGCGGATGACTCCCTATTCGGCGCCAGCCACAGCCTCCTGAGCGGTTCATGTGGATTCGCTCCGCCTTCTGGGTCGGAACCGTCAAGGCAGGTCGCGAAGAGGAATTCCGGACCGCCATGAACCGTGAACTGGTTCCCGGATTGCGGAATCTTCCGGGCGTACGGGCAGCAAAAGCGCTCTGGCCACAGCGGCTGGAACATCGGCCGCCCAAAATCGCCTGCCAGATCCTCGTCGAGTTCGACAGCGAAGCCGATGTCGATCGGATGCTGGCCTCGCCTGAACGAACGGCGATGCGAGCGCGGGTTCTCGAGATCGCGGAACTTTTCGACGGGGCGCTCAGCCACATCGACTATCAGACGGCCTAGAGCGAGTTGAGGTTAGACGACTCCATAGCCTGAGTTCTTGAGATAGTTGGCGCACTCGGCCGGATCGTAGGTATCGAGGAGTTGGCCAGTGACTTTGAGGAGCGCGTCGTAGGAGCGGG
>Ga0302314_10000491_pt1 | contig 73814 bp, 63 predicted proteins | sample III_Palsa_N2_3_FD_200533 | JGI IMG/M metagenome (GOLD analysis project Ga0302314, IMG submission 200533) | Peat permafrost microbial communities from Stordalen Mire near Abisko, Sweden - III_Palsa_N2_3 | ecosystem: Environmental > Terrestrial > Soil > Palsa > Peat permafrost | place: Sweden...
GCGGTCGAAGGTCAGGGTGAAATTGCGTGCCAGCATGGAAGTGACCATTTTCACTTCCGCCAATGCCAGGAAGCGCCCCGGGCAAAAACGCGGCCCGCCGCCGAAGGGAAACAGCTTGCGCGCCGGGTCGTCGGAGGCCGCTACGTCGCCCTCGAGCCAGCGCTCGGGCGAAAACACGTTGGGCTTGTCGAAGTGCAGCGCCGACATGCCGCCAGTCCGTAGCGATGCCAGCATGATCGTGCCCTGCGGCACCAACACGTCGCCTATCGTCATCTCCTTGTTGGTTTCCAGGCCCAGGATGGGCGCGACCGGCTTCAGGCGCATCGCCTCATTGTTGGCCGCATCGAGGTAGGGAAAATTCTCCAGATTGGCAAAATCCTGCAGCACCATCGATTCGCCCAGCACCGCGTCGGCTTCGCTGCGGATGCCGGCGGCAACGTCGCCATGGCGCGCCACGAAATTGAGCAGCCAGGCGATGGTATTGGACGTCGTGTCTTCGCCGGCGAACACCATGGTGATCGCATTGCCGATCACGTGTTCGTCGGTGAAGCCGGAATCGGGTTCGTCGCGCGCCACCAACAGCGCTTCAAGCATGTTGCTCGGTTTTGCCGCGCGCTCGGGGCTGGCCGCCAATTCGCTCCGCGTCGCGTCGATAAAGCCACGCACGGCTTGCCTGACACGCACACCGGCGGCGTCGGTGGCACGGTCGGCCGGCAGCTTGATATGGCGCCAGTACGCAATCGGCGCAGTCAGGCGGCGCGCGATGCGGTAGAAAATCATTTCGATGTCACGCTGCAGCGGATTGTCGTCATGTTCCAGGCAATTGGCATCCTGCCCCATCGCCAGGCCCAGCGTGACGTCGAGCGCATAGGCTTTCAGATCGCGCAGCAGGTCGACTTGCCGGCCCGTGATGACGGCAGCCATCCAGCGCCGGCGCAAGCGCTCGGTCATCATGACCATGGTCGGAAAAAAGCGCTTGATCACTTCGGGCGTCAAGCCGCGCATGACGAGCTTGCGCTCTTTGCGCCATTCCTCGCCCTCGTGGGAAAACACGCCCGAGGTGCCGAGTTCGGAGAGGATGGCCGAGGTACGCGACGAGCGGCGCAGCCCATCGGGCCGGTCGCGCAGCAGGCCGGCGATCAAGGCGTTGTCGGAAATGATCAGAATGGGCTTGCGGCCCAGCTTGATTTTGTACATCGGGCCGAATTCGCGCGCCCAGTTTTCCAATCCCTGGTGAAACTGCAGGGAATCGAGCTGCCAGGCGTTGCCGACCAACGGCAAACCCTTGGGGCCGGGCAAATCCATGATCCGACGCAGAGGCTGCGACGGAGCGGCGACGGCACTGGCGTTGACGGATGCATCCAAATGCTTCTCCAGGGGGCTGTACTATGGGTAGTATGACTTTATCATAGTTGCATCATCGATTTCATTCCTATCCGGCATCGTAAAATTGGTTAGACTAGCGCTCTACCGATAATAAAACTCCGGAGTCCGCATCATGAAAATCCGCCCACTCGCGCTTGCCCTTGCCCTCTTGGCAAGCCCGCTCGCCTTGCCCTCGCTAACCCAGGCTGCTACCGCACCTGCGGCCAAGGCCGAGGGTCACGCCGAAGACGGCATCGCCTGGTTCAACGGCGACGTCGACGCCGCCTTTGCCTACGCCAAGAAGAACAACAAGCCGCTGTTCCTGTATTGGGGCGCCGTCTGGTGCCCGCCGTGCAACCAGGTCAAGTCCACCGTGTTCAACCGCCAGGGCTTCATCGAACGCTCGCGCTTCTTCGTGCCGGTGCATATCGACGGCGACAGCCCGAGCGCACAAAAGCTCGGCGCGCGCTTCAAGGTGCGCGGCTACCCGACCATGATCCTGTTCTCGCCCGACGGCAGCGAAATCACGCGCCTGCCCGGCGAAGTCGACAGCGAACGCTATCTGCAGGTGTTGGAACTGGGCATGAATGCCGGCCATGGCGTGAAGGACACCCTGCAATTGGCGCAATCGGACGCTGCCAAGCTGACGCCCGAAGAGTGGCGCCTGCTGGCCTACTATTCCTGGGATGAAGACGAGGGACAGATTATCGCGGCCAAGGATCTACCGGCCACGCTGCGAAAACTGGCCGGCGCCTGCCCTCCCGGCGACACCGCTGTGCATCTTGGCTTGAGCGCTTTGGCCGCCTCCGCCACCGCCGAGCAGGGCGACAAGTCCATGACCGGCATAGCCGGCCTCGATCAGGTTCTGCTGGAAACGGTGCTGCTCAACCCCAGGCTCGCACGCGACAACATGGATATCCTGACCAACTACGCTGCCGAACTCACCGGTTACGTCAGCGCCGCCGGCACGCCCGAACGCGCCAGGCTCGTGAAAATCTTCAACGCCGCGCTGGAAAAGCTAGCCGGCGACAAGACCCTGTCCAAGGCCGACCGCATCGATGCGGTCGACGCCAAGGTCGCCATCGCGCGGCTCGAGACGCCGCAAGGCCCGCTGGCTCCGGCGCTGGTCGAGGAAGTCAAGGCACGCGTGGCCGAGGCCGACCGTGAGACCACTGATCTGTACGAACGCCAATCGGTCATCAACAATGCCGGACACACGCTCACCGATGCGGGCCTGCTCGATGAATCGGATGCACTGCTGAAGGCGGAATTGAAACGCTCGCATTCACCCTATTACTACATGCTTTCGCTGGCGGCCAATGCCAAGAAGCGCGGCAACAATACCGAGGCCTTGAACTGGTACGAGCAAGCCTACGACGCGTCGAAGGGCCCGGCCACGCGGCTGCAATGGGGCGCCAATTACCTGACCAACCTGATCGACCTCGCCCCAACGGAAGACAAGCGCATCGAAAAGACCGCCGACAGCATCATCGGCGAACTGGCCGGCACGCAAAACGCGTTCTACGAACGCAACCGCACGGCTTTGGAGAAAATCAGCCACAAGATGACGGCCTGGAATGCCGACGGCAAGCACGATGCGGTGTTCCAGCACGTGCACCAGGAATTCCAGGGCGTGTGCGGCAAGTTGCCGATCGACGATCCGCAAAAGGAAACCTGCCTGACCGTCATGTAAAGTTCAAAAGCCGAGCTTGCGATACGCTTGCTCGGCCAACTCGAGGCATGCTGGCAAGGATTCTTCCGCGGGCATGTCGCCAAAGGCGCTGTGCGGTTGCTTGGAATGGAAGCGGCTGCGCTCGCGCATCGTCTCCCACATGCCGGCGTCGATTTCCATGCCGATGTGGCGCGCCAGGCGCTGCATCATGTCTTCCGCGCCCTGCCGGTAATCGAGCAGCAGGTTGCGGCGATCGAGCGCCAGTTCGCCAAAGCGTGCGTAATAGTAGGCCAGCACCTTGCCCAGATAAGCATCGCTATCGCCGACGGGCACCTCCTCTGCCTGCAAGCCGAACAGTTCCGGCTCCAGCAAGCCGGGCACCGCGTGCATGCCGCGCTGCAGGCGCTGCGAACGCAATACCTCGCCTGGTGCGCGCGACAGCAAAACGAAAGGCGTATCCGGATAGCGTGCGCGCAACAGGCCGGCGTAATGGATGTGCCAGCTATCGAGTTTGACGAAGAGCCGCGTTTCACCGAAGCGGCGCTCGCCCAGCAATGCAATCGCGGCTTGCAGCGTGTCGGTTGCCGCATCCTGGGGTATCTCGGTGTGCAAGGGAAGACGCAGCAACTGATCGATGAGCGGCGCTTCCGATAATACGATGTGTTGCCGATCAAGGCCCAGCAATTGCGCCAGGAGGGTCGAGCCGCAGCGCGATACGTGGAAAATGAAGGCGCTGGGCGCCACGGCATCGACCGTTTTCGCCGCGTGTGCCAGGAAGTCAAGCGAACTGACGCTGGCATAGGGTTTGCCATTGGGCGGTTCGCTCTGGCAACGCGCGACGGTTTCTTCAAAAAACGGTTCGCTGTAACGCCGTCCGGCGCGGGAAAACCAGCGGCACAGCCATTGTTCACGACATTCCAGCCGGAAAGGCGCCCAATCCCGGGCGAGCGCGCTCATTGCGCCGGCTCTTGCAACTGGCGGATCAACTCGCGTGCCGTTTCGCTTCCCATCGCCCGCAATTCGGCGATCATGCGCTCGCGCGTGGCAACGTCGGGCTGCCGCGCTTGGGCTTCGGCGGCAAAGTCGTAGCCGGCCCGGGCAAACATGCCGTCGCTCCAGGGATTGCGCTTGCCGTCGATGACGAGATTGACGCGCGCCGCCCCGCCACGGTTTTCCACGCTGTGCGGCAAACTGAAGTCGCCGTACCAGCATTGGCCGGCGGCCATGACGAGGCGTTCTCCGCCTATCATGAAATGCACTTGCTCCGAGGTTTCCAGCGGAATATGGATGCGAAATACACCATGGCGATAGCCGGTTTGCGGATCGCTATGCTCCTTGATGCGGCTGCCCGGCGCAAGATTGAGCAAGCGCACGGATTCCAGTTCGCATTCGAATTGCTGCAGGATGTGTGTGAAACAGGGGCAGCGCGCCAGCAGTTCGGTGTCGCGATAGCTGCCGTCGGGATGCGCCAGGATATCGTCGGCATTTCCCGAGGCCGAACGCAGCGCGATACTGGTCCAGCTGCCCTCGTAGTCGCGCGAATTGAAATGGGCCTTCCATGCCAATGCTGCGCATGTGTCGAGGTCGCGCCGCATCGCGGCAACGTCGAAATCGAACGGCAGGCGAAGGAAGGCTTGCGGCGACATGTTGTCGTGCGCCGGCGCGCATCTCACGATGGCGCCGACGCAAGCGGCGTTTGCCTAGTCGTTGAAGACGCGGCGTGTTGCGCGGATTGCCCCATCGATATGGCCGATGGCGTGAATGCGCGGACTGTTGGCCCAGCCGTTGTCTTCTTCGTGCTCGATGTCGGCACGTGCCTTCTTCAGGTAATCGAGGGCGACGTGGATGCGGCCGCGGTGATCGGGCCGTTCATCGACCGGCGGATGATCGTCGAGGTTCTTGCCATCATCAATTGCAGCTTGCTTGATGTCGTTGATGGCGGCGTCGATCTGGCGTACCGATTCGACTTCGTCAACGCTTTGCGCCCAGTCGCCGGGACGGTGTTCGATCAGCCAGCGAGCAGCGCGCAGATCGGACAAGGCATGCAAATAAGTCGGATGGTGTGCGGCCGGGGGCGGCGATGCGCAGCCGGCCAGCAGCGTTGCGCCGGCGAAAGCTGCCAGCATCAGCGCCGATTTCAATGCTTTCATGGGTGCTCCTTGGGTCTGTAGTGATGGTTATTTTCAGGAGGCCTGCAATTCAAGCCCCGCGCAGTATAACGAATGCCGATTCGACAAGGTGCACCTCGGCCGGCCATAAGTTGTAAGCAAGTATTACTGAAATTTAACAAATACTGCAAGCCCGCCCAAAAAGGCAAAAAAAAGCCCGCAGTGTTGCCACTGCGGGAGAATCCACTCTTGAGGAAAATCTAAGAGAACCTTCAGTCTAGCGACAGTCATGCAGCTCGCCCATCCCATGAATATGGGAGATTTGCAAATAAATCGACAGAAACGGATTTCGGCCTGGATGAAGAAAAATCCGGGAATTCGGCGGGACAAAAAAATACCCGCATCGTTGCCGATGCGGGCGAATCCACTCTTGAGGAAAATCTAAGAGAGGCTTCAGTCTATCGATCAGTATGGGAGTCGCCCATCCCATGAATATGGGATATTGATCATTTATTATGGCTATTTTGTTAAATCTTCAAACAAATGCTGTTAAATGTATTGAAAATATAACTGCTTGATCAGGCAGGAACATGGCGATAGCGATAAGAATCGAGCCGCCGCCCCTGCACCAGGCTACGCTCACGAACCAACTCCTGACGAACGAAGCCATTCTTTTCGAGCACACGCGCTGAAGCAGGATTTTCAATGCTCGCATATGCCTGCAAGAAAGCCAGGCGCCAAGTCCCGTATGCCAGTTGCTGCATATATCGCACCGATGCACTGGCCCATCCCTTGCCGCAGTGCAGTTCGGCGATGCGGTAACCGATTTCGCAACTACCCACCGCCGGATCGATGAAGCGGAGATTGGCGCGGCCGGCGATGTCGCCGTCGGCGTCCAGGATCACGAGGGGATGCAAGATGCCGCAGGCGTAGCCGTCGAGACATTCCCTGATATGCGCCGCCACGCCTTCGGTCGTGTAAAACGCCTCATGGCGCCCTTCAACCGTCTTTTCAAACCACGCCCGGTTTGCCAGTTCGAAAGCAAGAAGCTTGGCGACATCTTCAATCTGCAGATCACGGAATTGCATGCTTGTTTTTCAGAAAATGGTCTGCCGCGAGTATACCTTCGCTCCGTAAATCCCCACCTTGAATCCACCTGACGGCTGTTTCGTCGCACATGCCGGCGGCCAGACGCCGGGTTGCCGACAATAGCGTCACGTTCATGCAATCACACAGGAGAAACGCCATGCAGGAAATCATCGCTCATACCCCGCGCTGGGTCTTTGTCTTGTTCATCGGGCTGGTTTTCCTTGGCATGCAGCAAACCAAGGTGCGCAGCGTCACGTTGCAACGCCTGACGCTCTTGCCGCTGGCCATGCTCGCCTTGTCGTTCTATGGCGTCTGGAACACGTTCAACGGCTCCGCTCTCGGCGCCGCCTGCTGGCTGGTTGCGGCGCTGGCCACGGCCCTGGCGAGCCAGCGCGTCAACTTTGCGCGCGGCGTGCGCTATATAGCCGACACGCGCAGCTTCATCATGCCCGGCTCCTGGCTGCCATTGGCGCTGATGATGGGCATCTTCTTCACCAAGTACGGCGTCGGCATCATGCTGGCCCAGCATGGCGAATTGCGCGACGCGGATTCGTGCATTGCCATCGTCAGTCTGGTCTATGGATTCTGGAGCGGCATGTTCTTCGGCCGCACCGCGCAGATCGTGGCAGTGCATGGCCGGCAAGCGCTTGCACTCTAATGCTGGTTGACCTCGGGCGTGGCGTCGTAGTCTTCAGCATGCAATTCGGCGCGTAACGCGGCAACGTCGTTCGCGCTGATCGCCGATCCCTTGTTGCCCCAGGCGTTACGCACATAGTTCAGGATTTGTGCCAACGAGGCATTGCCAAGCCGTGTGCTGAAGTTGGGCATGCCGCCGCGTCCGGTCAGGGGAACGGCGGCAAAATCCCTGGGGTTTCCCTGCACCAGCGCATTGCCGGCCAGCGCCGGGAACGCATCGGGGACGCCCTTGCCGTCGGGCTGGTGGCAGGCCGAACAGGTTTTCAGGTAGGCCATTCGCCCCGCTTCATCATCGCCTGCCCACGCCGTGCCAAGCGCACCCAAACCCGCGAGCACACCCACGATCAGCCACGTTACCCTCATGCGCTCAACCTCTGATGAATACGGGCGATCTGCTGCCAGGACGATTCGATTGCACCGGCTTGCCAGCCCGGTAGATAACTCATGTGCTCGCCGGCCAGCAGGACGCGCCCTTCCCCTTCCCACAGCAGCGGATAGGTTTCCTTGCGTGCCGTCGGGCTCCATTCGGCCCAGCCGCCCAGACTGTAAGGCACGCGATGCCAGGCCACCGAAAACGCGCTTTCGCACGACTCGCGATACGCCGGGAAAATTTTCTGGCCCGCCGCGAGCGCAAAATCCATTCTCTCCTTGAGTGACAGGGCGCTGATTTCGGCCGCATCGCCGCCGAACTGGTAGTAGCCGAGCAGCACGCCCTTTTGCGATTGCCACCCTGTCGACGGCAGCGAGATCGCGCCGATGGCACGCGCATCGGTGTGCACGTGGCCGCCATAGATGAAGTCATCCTCTTCCCAGAAACGCCGCTTCATCTGCAAGCCGATCTTGCCGACCGGCGCATAGGCCACGCTCTTGACCGCCTGCTTGAACTTGGGCGAGAAATTGTTTTCGATGCCGCCCAGGATGGCCAGGGGTATCGTGCATAGGCAATACGCACCGTCGACGCTGCCCATCGCGCCCGAGGCGTCGCGGTATTCGACGGTGACGCCATCTTCACGCTGGCGAATGGCGCGCACCACGGTTTCGTAGCGGATGTTGCGCCCGACTTCCCTCTCGAAGGCCTTGGCGATGCGGTCCATGCCGCCGACCGGCTGGAACATGGTGGCTTGCTGGTCGAATTCATGCACGGCGCTGTAGACCTTGCCCAGTTTTGAGCCCAGCAGATCATGAAAGCCCAGCGGGTCCGACGGTATGCCCGGCCCCGGATCGATGCCCGCGCCGGGATTGACCTTATAGCCGCGTCCGGGATTGCCGCGATATTGCAGGTCGGTACGCGACAAGTCGCCTTCATGAACCAGGTAGTCCAGCAGCAGGTTCTTGTCGTCGGCCGTCAATTCGGCATCGAGCCGGTTGTCCTTGACCGCCTTGGCCAGCAGTTCGGCGACGTGGCCGCGCATGTCGGCCTTGACTTCGACCTGGCGCAGCCGGCGGTTGGCCAGCGGACCCTGCCCTTCGTAATACACGTAGGACGTGTCGTTGTCATTGACCATGATTTCCAGCGGCACGCCGAACAGCTTGGTGTAGTGCAGCGTCGAGCGGTGATGGTAGGGAAGGCGCCACGGGCCGTGGTTGATGTACAGTCCCTCGTCGAAGTCGCAGGTCTGGCTTTCGCCGCCGAATTCCTTGATCGTGGTGCCGCGCCGCGCGCTTTGGCAGCGGCCGCCGGCAAAGCTGCGCGCTTCCAGGACGCGGCAGTCGTAGCCGAGCTTGCCCAGCTCATAGGCCGCCGTCATGCCGGCCACGCCGGCGCCCAGGATGATGATGGTTTTGCCCTTCCCGCTGCCTTGCAAAAGCGGTGGGCCGTCGAGGCGCGAACCGATGTCCGCACCCCACGCACTGAGCGTACGCAGCAACATGCCGGTGCCGCCGACAGCGGCGGCGCGATAGAGAAAAGCGCGGCGGGTCAGGCCGCTGCCTGTATTGCTCATGGAATCCTCCGGGCTTATCGTTATGATTTGACTTGCTATTGATGGCAGACGGCCTCGATATTGTGCCCGTCGGGATCGAGCACGAAGGCGCCGTAGTAGTTGGGATGATAATGCGCGCGGATGCCGGGCGCGCCGTTGTCGCGGCCGCCGGCCTCCATCGCGGCGCGGTAGAACGCGTCGACGATGGCGCGCGATTCGACGCGGAATGCGACGTGCAACGGCGGCACGTTCGGCGTGCCGCGGGCGATCCAGAATTCCGCCTTGGGTGCCTCACCGAATCCGGCGACGTCGGTATGCCCGGTCACGGCGGCGGGGAATTCGAGAACCTTGGTGAAGCCCAGTGGAGCCAGGGCGGCTTCGTAAAATGCGCGGCTTTTTTCGTAGTCGCTGGAGACGATGCCGGTATGGTCGATCATGGCGATCCTTTCAGGCAAGAGAAAATACGATCACGCCAAACAACAGGCAATTGGTGATTGCCGCCCCGAAGAATATCATCCGAAAACGCCTCTTTTGCGTCTTGTGGCGCATGACCTGTTGCGCCATCCAGGCACCGGGCCAGCCGCACAGCAAGGCCAGCAGATGCAGATCGCGTTCGGCGACACGCCGCCCGCCGCGCCGTGCCGCGCGCTTGTCAACAGCATAGAGGATAAAGGCGGCGACGCTCGCTGCGCCGTACAGCGCCAGCGCTGAAAGCGGCAACATCAGGCTTCCGAAGAACGGAAGGCATTGCGCCCGGCCGCCTTGGCGTGATAGAGCGCCTTGTCGGCACGCCGCAGCAGGGACTGCGCATCGACGTCGTCGTCGTGCAGCACCGCGATGCCGATACTGGTGGTGACGCGGTATTCCACGCCGCCCAGCATGAACGGCGTTCCCATGATGGAGATGATCTTGTTGGCGACGATTTCGGCTTCATCGTCGTTTTTCATTTCTTCGAGGATGATGACGAATTCATCGCCCGACAGGCGCGCCACGATATCGGTCTTGCGCACCGAAGCCAGCAAGCGCCGGGAAAACTCGATCAGCGCTTCATCGCCCACCTGGTGGCCGTAGGTGTCGTTGATGCTCTTGAAGCGGTCGATGTCGAGGTACATCAAGGCCATCGACAAGCCGCCGCGCCGGCTGCGCGCAATCGCTTTCTTCAGGCTTTCGTCGAATTGGACGCGGTTGGGTAGCCCCGTCAGGGAGTCGACGCGCGCCAGTTTGATGAGCTGCAGTTCGACTTTCTTGATTTCAGTGATGTCGTTGATCATGCAGCAGACACCGATCACTCTGCCGTCTCCGTCGAACTGCGGAATATAGGCGGCGTTGTAATAGCGCTTGCCGTCCTCGCGTTCGTCGGCGAAGGCGAAGTCGACCCGCTTGCCGCCCAATGCCTGGTCGAAGAAACGCTTGTACTTGAAATAGGCCTCGTCGCCGACAGCCTCGCGCACATGCTTGCCGGTGATATCGGACAAGGGCTTGCCCAGCCATTTTTCGTAAGGCTGGTTATTGAACTGGAAGCGTTCTTCGTGATCGATATAGCTCACCAGGGCCGGCAAATGATCGGTCAAGCCGCGCAGCAGTTTTTCCTTCTCGACCAGTTGCAATTCGGCGGTGCGGCGCGGGGTGATGTCGAGCACCATGGCATAGAAGCCGAGCACCTTGCCCTGGTTGTCGGTGTCGGGCACGTAGTGGTACAGCGAATACTTGCCCACGCCGCGTTCGACCGCATGGCGCTCGAACACGATCTTCTCCCCGGCGAGAACCTGCTCCACGTGCGGCAGGATCGTCGCATAGGCCGCCTCGCCGAACAGTTCGCGCATATTGCGCTTGAGCAGTTCTTCCATGGGCATGCCGAACTCTTCCACGTAGGTTTCGTTGCAAAAACGATAGCGCTGATCGCGGTCGATGTAAGCAATGAAGGCCGGCATGTGATCGGTGATGGTGCGCAGGCGCTTCTCGCTGTTGGCCAGGCGCTCCTGGATATCGAGGCGCAAGCGGATCTGGCCCAGCATGCGGTAACCGAGCGCGCCGAGGATCAAGACCAGCAAGCCGACGCCGGTCGAATGCAGATAGGTGTCGGTACGCCATTTGGCCAGGATCTCGTCCTTCGACAAGGCTACGTCGACCACGAGCGGATAGTGTTCCAGGCGGCGATAGCCCTCCAAGCGTTCGATGCCGTCGAAATGCGAGGTCATGATCGCCGTACCGAAGGTGGATTTTTTGAGGTAGATCGAAAACAGCGGCCCGGACGACATGCTGGTGCCGATCAGCGTTTCATCGAACGGGCGGCGCACCAGCAAGGTGCCGTCGTCGAGCGCCAGCACGATGGCGCCCTGTTCGCCGATGTCGAAGCTGGAATAGAAGCGCTGGAAATAGTCCATGCTGATGGTTGCCAGCGCCACGCCGGCAAAACTGCCGTCAGGATGATTGAAGCGGCGCGATACGGTCACGATCCATTCGCCGGTGGAGCGGCTCTTGACCGGCACGCCGATGTGGACCCCGCGGTCGGGATGGTCGCGGTGGTAGATGAAGTATTCGCGATCGGCGTTGTTCAGGTTTTGCACCTTGGCCGCCATCGAGTTGACGACCCAGCGTCCTTCTTCGTCGTAGACGAACAGACCGTGCATCCAGGGGGAATCGGCGACCTGCGTGGACAACAGGCCATAGAGCCGCGCCCGCTCCACCGGACCCATCCCCTCCACTTCAAGCCGCTCAACCAAGCCGATCAGGGTCGAATCGGCATTGGAAATCACGTCTTCGACGTGCTGCCCAAGCGAGCGTGCCAGATTGGAGGCGACAATTTCAGACTCATGCAATTCGATCGCCCTGGCCTGCATGGCGCGTGCGGCGTCGAGCGCAATCAGCGACACGCAAACCAGCACGACGAACAAGGTCGCGACCGCCATGATGGGCATGGGCCGCTGGTAGAGACGCTTGATCCTGCCGCTCAGGTAGCGAAGACTCATCGTGATCCGCAAATATCCGACACTTGTATTATGGCACCAGTTGCGCCGCCGGCTTGTAACTGTGTTGCAAAAAGGGCGTGCTATGGAAGTTGGTCAGTCCCGCTGCAACCGCATCGATTGGTGTTTCGGTAGCGCACTGCCGGATACCTGGAGTTGCATCCTCATTGGGGCGCGGACCCATTTTTTTGCATTGCGCCAACCAGTGTTTCGACGGCGGCGACGATGGGCTCGAACAAGGCGCAGCGGCGCGCCATGCTTGCTTCGTCCGGCACGCTTCGCACTTGGCGCATCAAATGCCAGATACCGCCCTGCCCGGCGCAGATCAATACGCTGCCAAGCTCCCCCAGTTCATCGTGGCAAAAGGTATATTCAAAGGAGGTAAGAGAGATGGCCGTTCTCTGCGCAACCACCCGGTCCGGCAAATGCATGGTCAAGTCCCCGATTCGGTCAAGCCAGCATTGTGGCCCGTGCCATTCGCCAGCACTATCCCATCAATATGGGATATTCAAGTTCGCGCATCGCTGATGTCGCGCGATTCAACGCCGAAATCGATGCCGTAGAGATCGACCGGCGCCGCATCGGGAGTCAGTTTGACCTGCTTCTCGAAGCGCAATCCGAGCTTCTTGATGAGGTTGATCGAAATGTCGTTCTGCGGCGACACGATGGCGACGACGCGCGGCAAGCCCAACGTTCCCCGCCCGTATTGCAATACAGCTGCAGCGGACTCCCAGGCGTACCCCTTGCCGCAGTGTTCCTCGAGGAAGGCAAAACCGATGTCGACGTCGGGCAAGGTATCGCGTTGGATCAGGCCGCAAATCCCCAGACGCTCGCGCGTATCACGGTGCTCCACCAGATAGAGGCAGAAACCATGGCGCGCATGCATGGCCAGCGGCCCCTGTGCGATCGCCAGGCGGGCGTGTTCCGCCGTATGCACGCCGCGATTGCCGATGTAACGCAGCCAGCTCGGCTGGTTCACCAGGCGCAGATAGAATTGTGCATCGCCTTCGTCGAGAAGACGCAGGCGCAGGCGATCGGTTTCGAGTATTTTGGTCATGAAAAAAGGGCGGGATTGCTCCCGCCCTGATTATCGCATGAGGAAGCGGCCGGAGCCGCTTCGTGCATCAGCCCAGCAGGTGCACAACGCCGGCAGCACCGGTGGTGTGGGCGAAGGTGTAGCCCGTGCCCGTCAATTCCACCAGGGTGTTGCCCGCGACCATCGTGCCGGCATCGGCCGTCGCACCTGCCACCGATTCCAGCAGATAGGTGTTGCCCTGGTATTGGAACCAAGTCACGCTATGCGCTGCAGCGGTGAGGCCACTGCCAGCCTTACCGTCAGCTGCTGCTACCCAGTCGGCCAGTAAGGTCGTGTCGCCGCCCGAACCAACCACCGCACCGGCTGTCACTTGCGTGAAGCCGGTCAGCGCGTTGGCATCGCCCGAGAAGGTCAATGTGTCGGTCGTGGCGTTGTTGAGGCCACTGATCTTCTCGATGGCCGTCAACGACGCGCCCGAAGCGCCGATCGAGATGGCGTCGGTACCTGTATGGGTGCCCAGGGTGATCGTGCCGCTGCTGTTGGCGCCGACGGTGATGCTGTTGGCACCCGTGCCGACGGTAATGCTGATCGACGCGCCTGCTGCGGTGTCGGAGATGGTATTCGCGCCATTGCCCACGGTGGCGTGCAAGGTCGAGGCGGTGTTGGCCGTAATCGAATCGGTTGACGTACCGCTTTCGGTGATGCTGACGTTCAACGTGCCCAGGGTGTAGTCGGTCACGGCATCGTTGCCCGTACCCAGGGTCAGGGTATCGGTGGACGTCGCTACGCCACCGCCGCCGCTGCCTGAGACAGGTGTAACGCCTGCCGTGGTTTGTACCGAAGTCGGATCAGTGGCGTCACCCGATGCACCAGCACCCGTCGGGCCGGCCTCGGCGTGGTTGGGCGTGGTGCTCGTGAAGGTGGTGGTCGCGCCCGAAGCCGCACCGACGTTCCACAGGGTCGGCGAGGTTGACAGAGCCAATCCGATAACGGAACCGCCAGCCGCCACCGTGGCAACCTGCGCCGCCGTGTAGGCACCAGCCGTTCCCGTCACGGTCGCGCCGCCGATGCTTTCCGAGCCACCTGCCGGGGCGACGCCCACGACGGTTTCGGTAAATGTGGGAGCGGCGCCGCTACCCGTAAAGCTGGCGTCGCTCGGATCGGACACCGCGGCGTTGGTCGTGGTGCTGGTGAAGGTGGTATCGTTCGAGCCGGTGCCGGCCGATGGGGTCCAGGCCGTGGGTGCCGTGGTGATGGTCAAACCGGCTATCGTACCGCCCTCGGCCACCGCCGCCACCTGGGCCGCGGTGAAGGTGAGAGAGCCGTCAGAACTGATGGTCATGCCACCGATGGTTTCAGAACCGACTGCTGCCGTGGCGAAGTCCTGCCAGACCACGTCGACGGTTTCCGTCGCGCCGGCATTGCCGGTGATCGGCTTCCAGGTAACGGTATCGACTTCGGTCGCACCCGGAACCGCAGCCACCGAGCTGCTGCCGAGGACGATGGTGTCGTTGCCGTTGCCCAGGGCGATGGCATTGGTCTTGGCTGCCGCAGTCTGGCCGGTGAAGGTGAGGTCCACCGTGGCGTTGTCGCTTGAACCGGCAACGGTGATGCCCGAGGTAACCGTGTCGCCCGCGATCGAGATCTGTACGTTGCCGTTCAGGTTCAGGGTCGCCAGGCTGGCTTCGGTGATGGCGCCGGAGCCGACGTGGAACGTGGCAGCCGTCGTGTTGACGCTGTTGGTGAACGTGGCCGTGGTCAGGCTGGTGTCGTTGAAGTTGCTGATTTCGACGGCGGCTGAATTATTGTCCACCACCGTCAGGCTTGCCGAAGTCGAGGCCAGCGTGCCGATACCGAATCCATTGGCGCCGCCGATGGTCAGCGTGGTCAAATGATTGTCGGTCAAGCTCTCGATGCCGGCGGAGATCGAAGAATGGCCCGCGATACCGTTGCTGATCGTCAGCGACGTCGAATCGATATTCATCGTTTCGATCGTGAGTTCGCCCGAGCCGGTGAGGTTCAGGCTGACGATGTTGTTGTCGTTCAGGGTAGAGATCGTGTTGTGCACTTCGGAGCTGCCGACCACATTGTTGATGGTGACGTTGGCGGTGCCGACGAAGTTGGCGTCTTCCAGGGTGATCTGCCCAACCGTGATGCCGAATGGCACGTCCGCGGTGGAACCGATATTCACCGTGGTGCTATCGCTTGCGCCGTTCGCGTCGGCGGTCTGCAGCGTAATGATGTCGCCGCTGATGTCGCCCGCTTCGATGCTCAGCGAGGACCCGGCCACGGCATTGGTGAACGTGACGTTGCCGCCCGCGCCTTGTACGTCGAACGCGTCGTAGCCCGACACCTTGCTCATATCGAACACGCCTTGCGTGTTGCCATCGATGCCGAAGATCGAGAAGTGCGTGACCGCAGCGATATCGGCAACCGTCGCCGTGCCGGCGTTGTTCAGCACGATTTCATTGTCGGCGGCCGAGCCGCCGGTGACGGTGCCGGTCTGCGCGGCGCCGATCGAGACGACGTCCTGGCCCGAACCGCCGGTGAACGATTGGCCGGGGGCCAGCGTCGCCGTGACGACGCCGGAAGCGCCTGTCGCGTTGATCGCGGCGGTGGCGTAGAAGCCACTGGGCGTGGTGAAGTCGGCGCTGAAATCGCCGGCGCCGGTGATGGTGATCGTCTTGGCGTCCGCCAAGTAGAGCTTGCTCACGGTCAAATCGACCGAGTCGTTGAACGTCACTGACGTGGCCGAGTTGGCCTGGAAATACACGTCCGAGGCGTTGTTGATGGCATTGACGACCAGTGTGGTGGCGGTATCGTCTTCGATCCACGCGCCGGTGGAAGAGACATAGCCCGGGCCGTCGCCATCGACATTGACCGTCAAGGTGCGGGTGCCGGCGGCGGCATCGACGTAGACGCCGGTCGCTTCGCTGGTCACGTTCAGCGTGGTCAGTGCATCGCTGTCGATGGTCGTATAGGAATACTGCCCGGTGACGCCGTTGGCAGTCAGCGAAACCGTGGTGATGGAATTGGCCTTTCCGGTGCCGTAGTTCAGGTCGGTGATGTCATTGTAGACGCCGCCGGTCAGCGATACCGAGCTCGTGTCGGCGCCGCCCTGGACAATGATTTCATTCGTGGTATCGGTCTTGGCCGTGACGGTCGAGCCGCCGGAAATGGAGATCGTGCCAGCTGTATCGTTGACGTTGACCGCCGTCGCGTCGGGAACGGTGAGGCTGACGGCGCCGTCGGCGCTCTTGATGTCGAGCACGGTCAGGCCGGTCCAGGTGCTGAAGTCGCCGGTGACACCTTGCAGCGTGTTGATGTTCAGAGCCGTGATGCCGGTGATCGTGGCGCCGCTCGGAATGCTGGTTTGGCCGCCAATGCCGAAGTCGGTGATGTTCAGCGTGTTGTTGAGCGTGCCGCCGGTGATCGTATCGAAGGCCTGCAGCGTGGCAGCCTGGCCGCCCGCAGCGAGGCCCGCAGTATTGTCCAGAATCGCGTTGAACGTATTGTTGCCCGTGCCGCCCAGGATCGTGTCGACGCCGGTGGTCAGGTTGAAGGTGTTTTGCGTATTGCCGGCGACGATGTCATTGATCGTGGTTTGCACGTCGAACGTGGGGGCGTTGGCGGCGGTGACGCCAGACAGCATCAGGCGCGCGTCTTGCGCGGCCGTGGCGCCGGAATAGTCGACGATTTGCGTCGACGACGCACCCAATGCCGTCGTGAAGTTAGTAGCAACGCTAACCTTGGCCTGCACCAGAGCCCAGTCGGCCGTGGCTTGGGACGAGCTGTTGCTGGTCGGCTCGGAGCCGGCCAGGATCGCCAGGGCGGCATCGCCTTGGGAAACGGCACCCGATTCGATGGCGTTGACCCAGAAGGTCAGGCCGGAAACGGCGGCCGGACGGCCGAACAGGTTTTCGAAGATCGCGTTGACGAAGCTTTCGGTCGAACCGGAACCATACAGCGCGGTTGATTCGGCGCTGGTGCCGAAGGAATCGACCAGGCTCTTGACCGCAGCATTGGTGCTGTAAGCGAGCGCCAAGGCCGCAGGATCGGTCGGTGCATTGGCGGCAGCCAGGGCAGCTTCGAAGTTTTGCAGGCCGTAGTAGTCGGCGGGGCGGCCGAAATAAGCCACGTAGAGTTCTTGAACGAGTGCGCTATAGCTGCCAGCAGTTGCCATGTCTATTCCTATTGAATGTCTGATTATTGTGCCGATTTCAGGCTACCCAGCGCAAATCGCTGAATCCATTTACGGCGCTCAATGTTAAGCCCAGGCCATGATGCCACAATGGTATTTTGTCGTTGTGACATAGGTCACAAAAAAGCCGAAAAAAGGGTTAAATTTATCCTATTGGAAATTTCATCATGTATCACATGAAAATTGTAATTGGCAATGTAATCAACACGATAAGCAGCGCCGATTCTGCATTCAGGCATAAAAAAACCCGCATCGAATACGACGCGGGTTGAATCCAGCAATGATCGAAAAGATTATTGACGGAGAGAGAATTTCATGTTGCCATAAAGAATCAAAGAAAGAAATACCGAATTCGCAACTTTCAGTATATTGGCAGAAAAAACATGGAATCAGGCAGTTTGGCGTTAGCAAAATCATACTTTTTTTGCGCAAAGTCAAGTCCGCTTAAATGTCTGTCACAGGTACTGCAGCATGGTTTCGATTCCTCATATAATATAGCCATACGGCAACTGCATGCTTGGCCGTGAAGTCATCCAGCGCAATATTTAACGCGACGTTCAACTTTTTCGCCGACGAGGAATCATGTATCGGGTCGTGTTCAAATCGGTCAATCCGCGGACGCAACTGCTGACGCGGGAATGCGGCCCCTGGCTGCCGCAAAGGGAGGACGCCGAACGCTGGGCAAACTTCTTCAACGAGCGCGGACACCATGCCCACGCCACCGTCGAAAACGCTACCGAGCGCCAGATGGGCGCGCACGCCCCAGGCTGATTCCATTACAATCGGAGCCCCTCGATCCTGTTCGGACTGGAGTGCTCTGCTTTGAACCGCCCGCATCGCCCACGTTGCCCGCGTCCCCCGCGTTCCTTACTCGCTGCACTCCTTCTCTGCTTCTGCACCGCCTCCTTCGCCGCCCTGCCCCGGGCAGACGTGCGCACCACCGGCCGTGTTCTGGCCGACGCAAACGGCTGGCACGCAACCTGGCCCGGCGTCACGCTGACCGTACGCTTCAAGGGTCGCGCCATCGGCGTCGTGCTCGATGATCCGCTCTCGTCCTACACCGTGGAACTCGATGGCGCGCTGCGCAAGCCCTTGCCTATGGTCGATGGCGAACATACGGTCTGGCTGCGCCTCCTTTCCAGGGGGGTCCACGAATTGCGCCTGACACGGCGCAACGAAACGACGACAGGCGCGGGAACGATACACGGCTTCCTGCTCGAGGCGGGAGGCAGTTGGCTGCCGGCCAAGGCTGCCGACCGCAGCAACACCCGGCAGATCGAATTCATCGGCGACTCCTTCACTGCGGGGCTGGCCGATCTCTCCACCAAGCGCAATTGCAACGCCGCAAAAATCCGTGCCACGAGCGATGCCACGGCAACGTTCGGCGTGCGCGTGGCGCGCCAATTCCATGCCGATTGGGAGCTCAACGCCATGTCGGGCATGGGCATGAACCGTAACTGGAACGGCAACCTGCCGAACGAAAATTTCCGCACCTACTACCCCCGCCTGCTGCAAAGCGATGCGCAAAGCGTGGCCGACGATCCCGCCTGGCACCCGCAACTGGCCGTCATCGGCCTGGGCATCAACGACTTTTCCACCCCGATCCACGACGGCGAAGCCTGGACCAGGGAAAGCCTGGCCGGGCAATTCAAGGCCAGCTATGGCGAATTGATTGCGGATTTACGGCGCCGTTACGGCGACATCGCCATCATCGTCACGGCGGTGAAGATTGGCGAGGACGGGCAGCAGCCGCTCTTGGTGAAACAGGTGGCGCAGGCAGAAAACGCCGACGGCAACCCCCGCGTGTACTACGTGGAATATGACGATCTGGAATTGACGGCATGCCAGTGGCACCCGAACCAGGCCGATCACGCCCGCATGGCGCGGGCGTTGATCGAGGAAATAGAAAAAATCAAGCCGTTTCGCTGATCTGGCAGACCAGGTTATGCCTCGGCGGCAGTGGATTGGCCGCTCAATTCGGCACGCAACTTGTCGCGATCGAGTTCGCCCTCCCAGGACGACACCACGATCGTCGCGACACCATTGCCGATGAAGTTGGTCAATGCGCGGCATTCGCTCATGAATTTGTCGATGCCGAGAATCAAGGCCATACCCGCAATGGGAATTGTCGGCACGACAGCCAGCGTGGCGGCAAGCGTGACGAAGCCGGCACCTGTGACCCCGGAAGCGCCCTTGGAGGTGAGCATGGCTACACCCAGAATCGTCAGTTGCTGCCCCAGCGTCAAATCCGTATTGGTGGCTTGGGCAATGAATAGCGCCGCCATGGTCATGTAGATATTGGTGCCGTCGAGATTGAACGAGTAGCCCGTCGGCACAACCAGACCGACGATCGACTTGGAGCAACCAAGCTTTTCCAGCTTGGTCATCAGCGACGGCAGTGCGCTTTCAGAAGAACTTGTGCCCAAGACGAGCAACAGTTCATCCTTGATGAAGCGCAAATAGCGCAAGATCGAAAACCCCGTCCGCCATGCGATGGTCCCAAGAACGACCAGGACAAACAAAAGGCTGGTGAGGTAAAACGATCCGATCAGCTTGGCCAGCGGAATCAAGGCATGAAGTCCATATTTGCCGATGGTGAATGCCATCGCACCGAACGCGCCTATGGGCGCAGCCTTCATGATGAGGTTGACCATGCCGAAAATGGCTTTCGACAGGTCATCGATCAAATTGACGATAGGCTTGCCCTTTTCACCCAGAAAGGCAAGCGACAGTCCAAACATGATCGATACCAGCAGGACCTGCAGAATCTCGCCTTTGGCAAAGGCATCGACCAACGTCGTCGGAATGATATTCAAGACCATTTCGACCGCCGTCTGTGCCTTTTGATTGGCGTAGCCCGCCACTGCCTTGGCATCCGCATCTGCAGCCGTTTGAGCCTTTTTATCGGCACCGGCTGCTCCGGCCTTGGCATCCGCGTCGGCAGCCGTCTGGCTGTTTTTTTCAGGACTGCCGGTCACGGGTTTGGCATCCACATCGGCCGCAGTCTGGACCTTTTTATCGGCACCGGCTGCCCCGGCTTTGGCATCCGCGTCGGCAACCGTCCGGCTCTTTGAATCAACATAGCCTGCCACCGGCTTGGCATTCGTATTGCCATTCGCAAAACCGTCCCCCGGCCGTATCCCATTGGCCACGATCAAGCCGATAGCCAACGCCAAAGTCGACACCACCTCGAAATAAAGAATGGTTTTTCCGGCCACGCGCAACAGCTTGCCCAAGCCGTCCATGCCTGCGACGCCGTGGACGACTGTGCAAAAAATCACCGGCGCGATGATCATCTTGATCAGCTTGATGAAGCCATCGCCCAGCCATTTCATGTCGACCGCATTGAGCGGATCGAACAGGCCGAACAGTACCCCGACTACGATGGCGAACAAGACCTGGATATACAGGACTTTATAGAATGGCTTTTTCATTGGCTGTCTCGTTATGATGTTTTACCCAAATGACCGGACTGACTTGCACAGAATATTAACCGAAGCAAAGCCGACGCGTCAGCCGGCCTGTGGCGGCGCGTTCGCGGCCGGCTTGTGCGAACGGAAGTAGCGCCAGGCCGCAAACAACGCGCTCGCCTGCAATACGGCGCTGATGAAGAAGGTCGCGCCGGCACGCCAGTCGCCGTGCGGCAGGCCGCCCACCTGCGCCAGCACGCTCGCGCCGAAATACGGCGCGATCACCAGCGAGAAGCTGGTGATCGACTGCAGCGATCCCATCAGGGCCCCCTGAGAGCGCGGATCGGTCGCCTTGGAAATGATGCCTTGCATGGCCGGCGCAGAAGCGAATGCCAGCAGGTTGCAGATGATGAGCGCATACATCATCCAGCCTTGCGTTGCCAGGCCATAGAGCAGGAACGTGATCGCACTCGACCCCAGCCCGAGCATCGCCAGGCGCACCTCGCCGAAGCGGCCGATCAGCTTGCCCAGGAGCACGGCCTGTACCACGGCCGATGCAATCCCCACGCAGCTCAGGGCCCAGCCGTTTTCCACCGTGCCCCAGCCGAAGCGGAAGTTGGTGTACAACACCCAGGTCGTCTGCATCAGCATCTGGGCGAAAGTAGAAAGGCCGTAGACCACGATCAGGCCGCGCACGTCGCGCCGCTTCGCCAGCGCCATGAGCGAACCGAAGGGATTGGCGCGGGCCAGCGAAAACGGTGCGCGCCGGTCAAGCGGCAACGATTCGGGAACGACGAAATAACCGTAGAGGAAATTGCCGGCCGAAAGCACGGCGGCGAGATAAAACGGCATGCGCGTGCCGAAGTGCCCGAGCAAGCCCCCCACGCCCGGACCGCAGATGAAACCGAAGCCGAACGCCGCGCCTATCATGCCGAAACTCTTGGCGCGATTCTCCGGCGTCGAAATGTCCGAGGCATAGGCCGAAGCGACCGACATGCTGGCGGCCGACATGCCGCCGATGATGCGGCCGACGAACAGCAGTGCGAGGCTGGGCGCCAGGGCTGTCGTCAGGAAATTGAGGCACATGCCGGCCATCGAATACAGCAACACCGGACGCCGCCCAACCTTGTCGCTCAATACGCCGAGCAAGGGCATGCAAAGGAATTGCAGCAGGCCGAACACGCTGGCCAGGATGCCATACCACTGGGCCTGCAATTCCTTGGTGGCGACAAACTCCCCCACCAGAAGCGGCAAGGCAGGCACGATCAAGCCGATGCCGAGCATATCGATGAAAACGCTTACCAGGATGAATTTCAGGCTTGCGGGACGCGCCGGCATTGCTGCGACGGCAGGGATAGAGGATTGATCGGTGCTGCTCAACGAGGCTCTCCGAAATTCGGCCCCGTTGGAAGGCAGGGGCGACAGGGTAATTATGCAGGCGACAGTGTACCCCGGTGCGGAAATTCACAGGCATGAAAAATTGCCGCCCCTTCCCTGTGGGAAATTTATTACCCGCCAGGCGGCTTCGGGCGGCACGCCATGCCGGCATTTGATACATTTAGGGCAGAAAGGAAGATTGCCCATGCAAACTGCAAAAAAGAGAGCTGCGCTCATCGTCGTCGGCGCATTGTGTCTATTGATGGCAGGCCTCGCACTGGCCCTGCATTTTGCGACCCAGGCGCTACAGACGCGCGTACAGGCCGCGCTCGGGCCGAATGGCACGGTAGCCCAAATCATCGTGCACTGGTCGAGTATCGAGATGCGCGGTGTCCGGGTACGCGCACCGGCCGACTGGCCGACCGGAGAGACGCTGCGTGCCGACAAGATCGTCGTCTATCCCGACCTCAGGGCATTGATTTCCGCCCAATTGCACGTCCGCGCGGTCGAGGTGGAAAATCCCTACCTGTCGATCCTGCGCTCGCGCGACGGCCATGCGCATCTGCTGCCCGGCATACTCGACGACACGCCCAAAACCGCCGATCCGCCCGCCCAGCCAACACAGCCGGCGGCACATCCGGTCGAAATCGGCAAGGTGGAAATCCATGGCGGCGCAGTGGAGTTTTTCGATGCCTCCATCAAGCAGCCGGCCCACATGGTCAGGGTCGAGCAGCTCGAAGCGAAGATCGAGGACATTCACGTCCCGAGCCAGGCCGGCCACATGAGCTTGAAGATCGATGGCGTGGTCAAGGGCGTGCAAAGCGATGGCAAACTGGGGATAGACGGCTGGCTCGATCCGGTAAGCCTGGATTCGGATATCACCACGAATCTCAACAGCGTCGATCTGATTGCCTTGCAGCCCTATCTGATCAAAGCAGCGGAGACCGGCGTCAAGCGCGGCAAGCTCGACATGACACTGCATTCGCGCGTGCAAGACCGGCATCTGAATGCGCCGGGCAGCGTCACGCTCATCGATCTGGAGCTCGATTCGGGCAACGGTGCGATGGCCACCTTCATGGGCGTGCCGCGGCGCGCCGCGATTGCGTCGCTCAAGGACAAGGGGAACCGCATCGTCGTGCCTTTCACGCTCGCCGGCGATCTCGACGATCCCCGTTTCTCGCTCAACGACAGCGTTGCCACCCATCTCGGCAGCGCCGTTGCCAATGTGCTGGGCATCAGCGTCGAAGGCTTGACGCACGGCGTGGGTAGCGCTGCCCAGGGCGTGGAGGGTGTGGTCAAGAAAATGCTCGGCAAATAATAAGTATGAAAAATGCGCATGAAAAAACCCTCTGCCCCGTTCCCGGGACAGAGGGTCAGACTGCTTAAAATACTGCTTAGAAGAACCAGAAGCTGTTGACCAGGTTGTTCAAATTGATCGTACCGGCGCCGGAGGCAGGATTGTATTGCGGCGCGGCCTGGTAATACAGATTGTCGCCCGTTGTGATCGCGTTGAACGGCGAAGACCTCGAGTAGCCGAACTGGTTCAGGCGTGCGTAAATCTGCGGTGTCAGCAAGCCGACGCGCGACCCGACCGCTTGCGACAGGAGCGATGTCATGCCGTTCAATTGCGGCGCCACGAAGCTCGTGCCGCCGTAGCCGTAGATCCAGGTGCCGCCGTAATACAGCGCGTAACCGGTATAGGGGTCGGCATTGAGCGAGACGTCCGGCACGTTGCGGCCTGCGTAGCCGGCCGGCAGGTCGATGTAGTCGGTGCCTGCGCAAATCAGCGATTGACCGGCTGCGCTGGTCTGCGTGCCGCTGGTATTCTGCTGGTAGCGCGGCATGTCGTAGTTTACGCTGACGCCGCCGCCGCCGCCGACCGGGAAGTAGTTGGCGTAGTAGAAGGCCGACCCGTAGTTGGTGGTGATGTAGTTTTGCAGGTAATCCCATGCCCATGGACGTTCGGTGGGCACCACCACGGTGCCGTACTTGTGCACCTGGGTGTTGGGCAGCGTCGTGCCGCCGGCAGCGGTGACGTAGGGATCGCTGGCCGGCGAATCGACGGTCAGGGTTTGTGTGCAGGTCGGGTAGGTCAGGCCGTCGTTGGCATCGTTGATGTCATAGGCGCCGGCGTCGCCGGCCGAAGCGAAAACCGAGATGCCCTGGGCCGCCGCCACGATGAAGGCCTGGTGCTGGGCCGTGATGATGTCGGTAGATTGGGCGATTTCCGGGCCGCCCCAGCTGGTGGAGAGGGTATCGACCTTGTTGTCCGCAATGGCCTGGTAGAACACGTCGATGAAGCCGGCGTCGGTATTGGGCGCATCATAGACGATCACCTTGGCGCCGGGCGCCACGCCGCCCGATTGTTCGACGTCCAGCGTCGTTTCATCGGAACCGTCGGTGCCGCCACCGCCGTCGACATGGACCTGGGTGATGCGGCTTTGCGACACCTTCAGGCCGACCGCGCTCCAATAGGCATAGGCGTCCGACGGCGTGAAGGTTGCCAGCGTGGCGATGCCGATGGTGCGGCCGCGGCCTGTGATATTGTTCTTGTAGAGCGGATTGATGTTGTACAGGTTGGCGACGTCGGCCACGGTGAGCTGGCCGGGCGTGCCGGTGGTGGTGCCGGAAGTCGAACCGGTGGCCAGCAGCGACACCTTGACGCTATCGACCGCACCGACGGCGGGCGTCGCTTCTGCGACGCGACGCGTATGCGACTTGGCTTGCGGCTGATTGTCGAGGCCGGCAATGACCAGGATCAGGTCGGACAGCGTCGTCGGGATGGTGCCGGGACGGTTCGGCTTATGAAAATAGTGCACGCCGTCGAAGTAGTTGTGCAGTTGGGTCTGCAGCAATTGATTGAATTGCGCCGTCGTGCCGGTGGCGTGAATCACCAGGTTGTTCGACATCACGTCGTTGACGGTGATGCCTTGTTGCTTCATCGCGTTTTCGATGAGCTTGACCTCGGCATTGCTCGGCCCGAAAGCCTGCTGGAAGCCTGCGGACGACAGGAATTGCTGGTAGAACGGGCTGCCCGGCGTCACCGTGCCCGCGACATATTGCTCAAGCTGATCGATATTCTGAATCTTGAGAACGATGGAAACCGTTTGCGCGGTCGTGGTGGCCGTGGGGCCCAAGTCTTGCGGCTGCGCCGCGGAACCGGCGGCATGGGCGATGAAGCTGACGGCGCTCACAGAGCAGGCGAACGCCGCAGCCACCGCTGCGCGGCAAAGATTGACTTTCATTGAACTCTCCAGATATTTATTGTGATAATGAGGTCTACCCAATCGACATGCCCTGATCGAGGTGCATATCTTGACGATTCTACAATCGCGAATTGATTATATGGCAAGGCCCAACAAAGATGTAAGTAGCACAACAGCTCTTGGCAAAAAAATATTTTTATTGATTTTCCCGTTGCTAACCAATTAATCTTCGCTCTATTGCACGAATATCCATAGGCAAACGCGTGACAAACCGTTCCAATCCTGCTTGCCTGCTGTTTTTCTTGTTTGCCCCACTCTGCCTTGCCGGGCCGGCAAACGCGAACCAAACGATAGCGGTGTGCGTCGACGCCCAGCCGCATCCGCCCTATTTCCTTGCCGAACGCGACGGGTCCCTGCAGTTGCTGGAGAAGATGGCGGCGACACGCGCCGGCTATACCCTGGAAATGCGGCGCGAGCCGAACCGCCGCTGTCTCGAGGATTTGCGCATCGGCGCAGTCGATGCCGTCGCTGCCACGTCGGTCAACAGTGCGGCCCTTGCCGTGGCGGTCTTTCCTCACAAGGGCCAGGCAATCGACCAGAACAAGGCGCTGGCAGTGGCACGCACCGTGGCGTTCCGCCTCAAGGATGGCCCTGCCGCGTGGAACGGCACATCGTTCGAACATCTCGGCACGCGCGTCCTGGCTCCGGCGGGCATGTTGCTCGTCCTGCAGAAGCTGGATCGATTGGGCGTCGCCTACGATGACGGCGCCGCCGACATCAGCCAGGTCGGCGCCAAACTGCTGGCGCATCGCGGCGAACTCGCCATCGGCCTCGAGTACGACGTTGCCGAATTGCTCAAGCAAAAGGAGTTCGCCGGAAAAATCGAGGTCTTCCCCATGCCGTTCACGGCAACCGAATACTACCTGGTGTTTTCGCGCGAGTTCCATGCAAAACATACGGAACAGGCGGAGAATATGTGGAACGCCCTCGCCGCGACGCGACGCTCGCCGGAGTTTGCAGCCGCGCTGCGCCGCGAGGGCTTGCCAACACTCGATTTGCCCCAGCTCATCAAATAAGTGAATCCCATGCGCATTGCTCTCGTATCCGACATCCACGGCAACCTGCCCGCGCTGCAAGCGGTGCTGGAAGACATTGCCACGCGCGGCGTCGACCGCATCGTCAATCTGGGCGATAGCCTGTCGGGCCCGCTCTTGCCGGCCGAGACGGCGCAATTCCTGATGGCGCAGGATTGGCTGCAGTTGGCCGGCAACCATGAGCGGCAAATCCTGGAATTCGAGCCCGGGAAAGGGGGCGAGTCGGACCGCTATGCGCTGTCGACACTGACGCCTGACATGCTGGCCTGGCTGCGCAGCCTGCCGCCGGATCTCCGCATCGACGGCTGCGTGCTGCTCTGTCATGGCACGCCGACGTCCGACCTGCAATATTTCATGGAATCGGTCGATGCCAACGGCGGCCGGGCGGCGACGGCGGCTGAAGTCCTGGAGCGCCGCGGCGATGCCGATGCGCGCGTGATCTGCTGCGGCCACACGCATGTGCCGCGCATGCTGCGCATGAAGGACGGCGCGCTGATCGTCAACCCCGGCAGCGTTGGCTTGCCCGCCTATGACGACGCACATCCCTACCCGCACGTGATCGAAAACGGTTCGCCCGATGCGCGCTACGCCATCATCGAGCGCAGGAACGGCAATTGGCAAGCCATGCTGATCGCCGTGCCGTATGACTTCGAACCGATGGCCAAACTGGCCGAGGCCAACGGCCGGCCCGATTGGGCCGTGGCGTTGCGCACCGGCTATATGAACGCCTGAAACGGTCCTTATTCCTTGATCGCCTCGATGCTGAAATACAAGGTCGCTTCATCGGCCACGAACGGCGCATAACGACCCAGGCCGAAGTCGGAGCGCAGGATTTTCGCGCTGCCGTTGGCGCCGCAGGCATGCTTCAGGTAAAGCACCATGAAACGACAGGCGAAGTGATTGACTTCCAGGGTTACCGGACGGGTGACGTCCTTGATCGTCAAATCGCCCGTGACGCGTACGAGCTGGTCGCCGTCGAACTCCATCGCGCCGGATTTGAAATGGATCGTCGGATAGGTGCCGACGTCGAAAAAGCTGCTTGACGCAAGCGTTTTGTCGAATTCATCCGATCCGGTCGCAATGGAGGCGGCATCAATGACCAGGTCGACGCTGCCGCTCTTCGCGTCGGGGTCGAGCGTGACCGTGCCGCTTTGCCTGTTGAAGCGGCTGCGCTGCAGCGACAGGCCCCAGTGCATGTATTCGAACGAGGTGAAGGTATGCTCGGGATCGATGCGATAGGTCGATTCCTCGGCAAACGCCGTGGGCGCCACGGTCGCCATGAACAGGGCGATCAATGTTTGCATCAGGCATTTCCACGGCATGGTATTCCTCGTTTTTGCGCGCCCGGATTTGGCCGCCGGCCCAGTGCGCAGGATAGCACGTCTCCAGAGTGAGACAATCCGCGCAGGACTTTCCTCAAGGCGCTGGACACTGGTCGGAAATTACATTAGTGTCAATGACACCCGGCAGATTTCCGGTCTGCGTTTTGCCAATGAAAGGCCGCATGGCGCCAAGCCGAGCCCACTTCAGATTTTCCTTCCCCGCCCTGCTGGTGCTGGCGGTAGGGTTGGCCATTACGATCTTCGCTTTTGCCGCCGCGCGCCGCGCCGAATTCGAGCGCATCGACCAGGACTTGCAGCAGCACGTAGATCAGCGTTTCGTTGCGGTGATGGATGGATTTCGCAACGCACTCGAAAGCCTGCTGACGGTCAATCGCGTCTTCGATATCGACCCGGCCGTCTCGCGCGAGCAATTCGAGAATTTCACCAAGCCAATTCTCGACCGCCATCCCTATATTCAGGCTTTCGGCTTCGAGCGCATCGTCACTGCCGCCGAGCGTCCGGCCTACGAAGCACAGATGCGCAAGATCAATCCCGAATTCCGGATCACGCAGTTGGCGGGCGGCAAGCGTATCCCCGCGCCCGATCAGGCGCGCTACGTGATCGTCGACTACGTTTCGCCGATCGACGGCAACATCGCGGCATTGGGGCTGGATGTCACGAATAATGCCACGATCATGCAGGCCGACGAGGCGACGCGCCAATTGCTGCTGCCGGTTGCGACCGGCCTGTTTCATCTGGCCCAGGACCACGGCGAACAATCGGGTTTCCTCGTCGCGCTGCCGGTCTATGCGCCGCAAGCCGGCGACGACTTGCTCAACAAGAGCAAGAAAAAATTGCTCGGCTTCACGACCGCCGTGTTCCGTTCGCAAGTGCTGGTCGACGGCGCGCTGACGGCAGCCGGCCTGCATCCGATGCCAGGCATGGAATTCACCGTCTATCTTGGCGAAACCGTCGACGCGGCGCATACCGTGTATCGCCACCGCGAGGGCGACGTCGAATCCGGCGGCGACACCTCGTTTCCGCGCTGGCTGTTCTACGACAGGCCGGCCCCTATCCTGCACAGCTTCGACGCGGCCGGCAAGACCTGGCATGTCGCCGCCGTTGCGGACGAAGGCTTTTTTGCGGCGCATTCGAGCAGGGCACTGAGCATCCTGGGCTTCGGCACGCTGTTGACCGCCTTGCTGGCGCTGTACATTCAATTCCAGATCGACCGCTCGCGCCGCATCACCACCCTGGTGGAAGAACGCACCGCCGAATTGCTCGATGCCAACCGGCTGCTGGAAGAGGACAACGAGGCACGCCGGCGCGCCGAGCAGGCACTGCGCATGCGCGAGCGCGCCATCGAGGCGAGCAACAACGCGGTGATCATCACCAGCGCCCGGCCGCCCTTTTTCCCCATCGAATACGTCAACCCCGCGTTTGAGCGCATCACCGGTTTCAAACCGGAAGACGTCATCGGCAAAAGCTGCAACATCCTGTGGGGCCAGGATTCCGAATACAACGGCATGCATGAAATCCTGCAGAGCGGCATGGAACAGCGCGAGGGACATGCCAGCATGCGCAATTACCGCAAGGACGGCACGCCGTTCTGGTGCGAGATTTTCATCGCCCCGGTGCGCGACGACCAAGGCAGGGTCGAACATTTCGTGGCGATCCAGTACGACATTACCGAAACGCGGCGCTACCAGGAACAACTGGAAACCCTGGCCAACCGCGACCACCTGACCGGCCTGGCCAACCGTAACCTGTTGAACGACAGGCTCAATCAGGCCATCGTGCAGGCGACCAACCATCATCAGATGTTATGGGTTGCCTATCTCGACCTGGATCGCTTCAAGTTCGTCAACGACACGGTCGGGCACAAGGTCGGCGATCGGCTGCTGCGCCAGGTCGCGCAGCGGCTCGAAACCGAGCTGCGCAACAGCGACACCGTGGCGCGCGTGGGTGCGGATGAGTTCATCCTGGTGCTGCAGGAACGCACGGACGAATTGGGCGTGGCCGAAGACTTGCAGCGCGTGCTCGACGCCATCGGCAAGCCGTTGGTCGACGAGGGGCACGAATTCTATCTGACCGGCAGTATCGGCGTTGCCGCCTATCCCAACGATGGCAACGACGCCGAAACGCTGATCAAGCACGCCGACATCGCGATGTATCGCGCCAAGGAAACGGGGCGCAACAACGCCCAGTTCTTCACCGCGACCATGAACCAGCGCGCGCTCGAGCGCCTGCGCATCGAAAGCGACCTGCGCAATGCCCTGGAACGGCGCGAGCTGCTGCTGCATTACCAGCCGCAGGTGGACCTGAGGACAGGACGCGTGGTCGGCGTCGAAGCGCTGCTGCGCTGGGAACACCGCGAATTGGGCATGGTGCCGCCGATGCGCTTCATCGGACTGGCCGAAGAGACCGGGCTGATCGTGCCGATCGGGGAATGGGTGCTGCGCACCGCCTGCACGCAAATGAAAACCTGGCAGATGGAAGGCTTCGGCCCGCTGCGCGTGGCGGTCAATCTCTCGGCGCGCCAGTTCGGGCAAAAAGACCTGGTCGAGTCCGTTGCGGAAATCCTGGTCGAAACCGGGCTCGACCCGGGCTGCCTGGAAATCGAATTGACCGAAAGCCTGGTGATGACCGACGTCGAGCGCGCCATCGGCGTGCTGCGCAACCTGAAATTCCTGGGCGTGAAGCTGTCCATCGATGACTTCGGCACCGGCTATTCCAGCCTGTCCTACCTCAAGCGCTTCCCCATCGACGTACTCAAGATCGACCAATCCTTCGTGCGCGACATCACGGTCGATGCCGAAGACGCCGCCATCGCGGCGGCGATCATTTCGCTGGCGCACAGCCTGAAGCTGCAGGTCATCGCGGAAGGCGTCGAAACCGAAGCGCAATTGACCTTCCTGCGCCGCCACCAGTGCGACCAGATGCAGGGTTATTACTTCAGCCGGCCGATTTCAGGCCCGGACTTGTTGCAGATGTTGAAAACCGGCGTCGCGCTGACGCCGTCCAAGGAGCGCAGCGACACGCAGCAGCAAACCGTGCTGATTGTCGATCCCGATCACCATGTGGGGGCGGCGCTCGCACGCATCCTGCGTGCCGACGGCTACGAGGTGCTGCAGGCGCGCAATCCCAACGAAGCGTTCGACATGCTGGCCCTGCGCGAAATCGGCGTGATCATCGCCGACGAGCGTCTCGGTACGATGAATGGCGTGGAATTCCTACGCCGCGTCAAGGACATCCACCCGCGCGCAGCACGCATCATGGTATCGGGCTTCATCGTGCTGGAAACCCTGATCGATGCAGTCAATCGCGGCGAGATCTTCCGTTTCCACGGCAAGCCCTGGGACGATCTCGTCCTGCGCGAAGACGTGCGCGATGCGTTCCGCCTGCATCAGATTGCGGCGCCGGGCGCGTGAGCGGGTCTCGCTGAATCCGCCCGACGGCAGCCAGGCTCATAACGCAGCGCCCTGTTGCAGATTGCGCATACGCTTGCGCATCGGCTTGAGCACACCGAACGCCATCAGGGCAGCCACCAGGTTCATCGACGCGGCGACGTAAAACACCAGGTGCCAGCCGCCGGTCTTCTCGGCAACCGTGTTCGAGTACGGCACCAGGAGCGCGGCAACGCCCTTGGCGGTATAAAGCAGGCCGGCATTGGTGGTGGCAAAGCGGGCGCCGAAGGTATCGCCGCAGATGGCGGGAAACAGGCTGTAGATTTCGCCCCAGCCGAAAAACACCAGGCCCGAGAGCAGCACGAAATACACCGGGTCGTGCCCGAAGATGCTCAAGGCATAGATGCCCAGCGCCTCGATGCCGAAGGCGATGAACATGGTGTTTTCCCGGCCTATGTAATCCGACACCCAGCCGAAGAAGGGACGCGTCAAGCCGTTGAAGATGCGGTCGAGCGATAGCGCAAAGGTCAGCGCCGGCAGGGACAGGCCGAGCAGCGATACCGGCGTATCGGCGATATTGAAATCCTTGGCGATCGGCCCGAGCTGCGCCGTGGCGACGAGACCGCCGGCGGCCATCAGCACGAACATCAGGTACATGACCCAGAACACCGGGGTGGCAATCATCTGCTTCCAGGTGAACTCGACGCGGGTCTGGCTGACGTGGATGGGCGCTTCGCGCTCCTGTTCCGCCACGCCTTTTTCCGGCGCCGCCAGCAGGAACGACAGCAGGAACACCACCAGCCCCTGGCCGATGCCGAAGTAGAGAAAAGCCGCCTCGTAGCCGCTCGATTTGATGATCATCGAAATCGGAATGATGGTGGCCGCCGAGCCCATGCCGAAACCGGCAGCGGTCATGCCGGCCGCGAAGCCGCGCCGGTCGGTGAACCACTTGAGCGCATTGCCGACACAGGTGCCATACACGGCGCCCGCGCCGATGCCGCCCAGTGCCGCGGCAAGATACAGCAGCGCCAGCGAATCGGCGAAGGCATTGAGGGTCCAGGCGAAGCCGACCATGACCCCGCCGGCCATGACGACTGAGCGCGGGCCGAACCGATCGACCAGGTAGCCCTCGATCGGCACGAGCCAGGTTTCGGCGAACACAAAAACGAAAAAGGCGAACTGGATCGCCGATTTGCCCCAGTGATATTTCTGGTCGAGCGGGTTGACGAACAAGGTCCAGCCGTACTGCAGATTGGCGATCATCGCCATGCAGATCACGCCGATCAATAATTGCAGCCAGCGGCTGCGCCGCGCGCGTTCCGCAGTTGGATAAGGTTGATGTTCACCGGCCTCAATCGACATGGAATCCATTCCTCTCCCGTTGCTCTCACTGGTTACGTTATCATGCTCCGTCGGATCAACGGACATGGCGGCAATTCATCAAGGGGCGTTCGACTCTGGATTCAGGGGCGGTATGCAAATTCCGCTAAATTAAGCACAGCGGAGCTCGCAATTATTGGCATGGCAACAAAGAACTTCTTGCCTTATTGTGCATCAATTAAATCACATTTCCATATGGAAAGCACGACGTTATACTAAAATTGTTCGCCACGGTAAGCAGAGCAATAAGCGGCATTCGGCGATACGATACGGCAGGGCCAAATCGATGTCATATCGGCGTCACATTGATCAGGATGGAACACCATGAAAATTTGCGTGGTCGGCGCGGGAGCGATAGGCGGCTACCTGGCCGTGAAGCTGGCGGAAAGCGGTCACGAGGTCAGTGTGATCCTGCGCGGTCCCAATCTTGCCGCAGTGCGGGCGCACGGCTTGAAGCTGGTGATGGAAGACGGCAGCGAACATCTGGCACAGGTGCATGCGACCGACCGCATTGCCGACCTGGGGCGGCAAGACATCGTGATCCTGGGCATGAAGGCGCACCAGGTGGCGGCGGTGGCGGCCGACATCCCTGCCCTGCTCGGCCCCGAGACCATGATCGTGACGGCGCAAAACGGCGTGCCGTGGTGGTATTTCCACAAACATGGCGGCTCTTTTGAAGGCCGGCGCGTCGAAGCGGTCGATCCCGGCGGTGTGGTGTCGTCGCATCTCGACGTGGAGCGCGTCATCGGCACCATCGTCTATCCGGCCTGCGAAATGGCGGCGCCGGGGGTGATCCGGCACATCGAAGGCAACCGCTTCACCCTGGGTGAATTGGACGGCGCCGACACGCCGCGCATCCGCCTGCTGGCCGACACCTTGCGCCAGGCCGGGTTCAAGGCGCCGATCTCGTCCGACATCCGCTCCGAAATATGGATCAAGCTCTGGGGCAATCTCAGCTTCAATCCGATCAGTGCGCTCACCCATGCCACGCTGGTCGACATCTGCGAATTCGGACCGAGCCGCGAGCTGGCGGCACGCATGATGCAGGAAGGCCAGCAGGTCGGCGAAAAGCTCGGCGTCAATTTCAAGGTGTCGCTCGATAAACGCATCGCCGGCGCGGCGGCAGTCGGCAAACATAAAACGTCGATGCTGCAGGATATCGAAGCGGGCCGCCCGATCGAACTCGAAGCCCTGGTCGGCACCGTCATCGAGATGGGCCGCATCACGGACACGCCGACGCCGCACATCGAGGCGGTGTATGCACTGGCCGCGCTGCTGGCAAAAACCGTCGGCGAGCAAAAGGGCAAGCTGCGCATAGCAAGCTGATGCCTCGATTGAACAAATCAGGCGGGCAAATCTTTCGATAAAAATTCTTACTCCTATTCGGGACACGATCATGCAAAAATTTTCCACGCTCGTCGAACTGCTTTCCGCCGGCGCCGATACCGAACCGGCGTTGCGTGCGCCGGGTGCACCGGCGTTGACCTATGCCGCGCTGCGTGCCAATGTGCTGCGCACCATCGCGTCGCTCAACAGTCTGGGCATAGGCCGTGGCGACCGGGTCGCCATCGTCCTGCCGAATGGGCCGGAAATGGCGGCGGCCTTTGTTTCGATTTCGGCCTGCGCCACCTCGGCGCCCTTGAATCCCGCCTACCGTGCCGACGAATTCGAGTTTTACCTGTCCGATCTCAACGCCAAGGCCCTGGTGGTGGAACGCGGCAGCCAGACGCCGGCCATAGCCGTCGCGGAAAAGCTTGGTGTGCGCATCATCGAATTGTCGCCCTCGGGCGAAGGCGCCGGGGCGTTTCTACTGGCCGCCGTCAAAGCGCAAGACAACAAGCCCGCAGCGCAACCCGGTTTCGCCGAAGCGGACGACCTTGCCTTGATCCTCCATACTTCCGGCACCACCTCGCGCCCCAAGATCGTGCCGCTGACGCACAGGAACGTGTGCGCCTCGGCTGTCAACGTGCGCAACACGCTGCATCTGAAAGCGGCCGATTGCGGCTTGAACATCATGCCGCTATTCCACATCCACGGCTTGATCGCCGGGCTGCTCGCCCCCTTGTCGGCCGGCAGCACGATTTTCTGCTCGCCGGGCTTCAACGCGCTGAAATTCTTCGGCCAGATGAGCGAAGCCAAACCGACCTGGTACACGGCCGTGCCGACCATGCATCAAGCCATTCTGTCCCGCGCCGGCCACAGCCGCGACGTGATAGCGGCTCATCCCTTGCGCTTCATGCGTTCGTCTTCGTCGTCAATGCCGCCGCAGGTGATCGCCGAATTGGAGCAGGTGTTCGGTGCGCCGCTGGTCGAATCCTATGGCATGACCGAGGCGGCGCACCAGATGGCAAGCAACCCTCTGCCGCCGGGCAAACGCATCCCCGGCACGGTCGGCCTGGCCGCCGGTCCCGACGTGGCAATCATGGACAATGAAGGCAATCTGCTTGCCCCCGGCGAAACCGGCGAGATCGTGATCCGCGGCCCGAACGTGACTGCGGGCTATGAAAACAATCCCAAGGCCAACGGCGAAGCCTTCACCAATGGCTGGTTCCGCACCGGCGACCAGGGTACGAAGGACGAAGAAGGTTATGTGCGCATCACGGGCCGGCTCAAGGAAATCATCATGCGCGGCGGCGAGAAGATATCGCCGCGCGAAGTCGATGAGATCCTCATGGATCACCCGGCCGTGGAGCAAGTCGTGACCTTCGGCATCCCGCACGACAAGCTTGGGGAGGAAGTCGGCGCCGTCATCGTCCTGCGCGAAGGCGCGAGCGCGACCGAAAAGGAATTGCGCGACTTTGCCGCCGTGCGCCTGGCCGACTTCAAGGTGCCGCGCAAGATATTGTTCCTGACCGAAATCCCCAAGGGCGCCACCGGCAAGCTGCAGCGCATCGGCCTGGCGGCCAAGCTCGGTCTATAAGGCCGCTGCAAAACACCCGCGCGGGCCGATCTCGACCCGCGCTACGTTTTTCAACAGGCTGACAAAAGCGTATTAACGGTGCGCGCCGCAGTTTTTCTTCAATTCCTCGACGCGCTTGCTGATAGCGGGCGCGACGTCGGAATTGACGACAAATTTCTGGTCGATCAATAACCGGCCCGCACTGGTCTGGACAAACTGCTGCAGCTCGATTTGTTCCCTCACCGTCAATACCGGTGCCGGCTCGGGCGAGGTTTCACCCAGCATCTGGTAGACCTGGGCCAGGATGGCCTTGCCCGCCTTGCGGCCGGTATTGCCGGCAAAGAAGCTGTTGGCGGACTGCAGGTCGCCCGAGCTCATCGACGACGACAAAGCTTTTTGCGAGGCCGCATCGAACTCCTTGCCTTTGAGCGACATCAGGCAATTCGCTGTCGCGTCGGGCACATGTCCGATCTGCTTTTCCTTGCGTGCCCATGCGTGCAAACCGATCATGCCAGCATCTGCCATCAGTGTGACGAGCGCGGAACTGCTATTGCTCAGCTCCACCGACTTCTCGGCCGCGCCGACCTGGCATGGCGTATCCTGATAACTCGTCTGACCATTGGCCGCAGTGCATTTGAATGCGGTCGCCTGCGCGGCGAACGGAACACATGCGAGAACCAGGGCCAGTTGCATCGACCGGCCAAATATGTATGCAGCTTTCATTCAGGCTTATCCCCCTCTTGTGCCTTATGCCTATTTATCTTTGTCGTGTCGCAGCGCGACTTTTTGTTTCAGGCATAACAATACCAGCAGCGCCGCTCATAAGCCACCGCCGCCGGTAATTTTCATGAGAGCTTGGGGCGTCGTGCGCGACCAAACGGGCAGGTCAGAGCCCCAGCCACTTGGCGGCGTCATCCATGGTGGCGTCGTTCCAGGGAACAAAGCCTTTCATGTTGGTTCCTTTCAGCGCCTGCTTGCCGGCCTCGCTGTCGGCCAGCTTGAGTATCAAGTCGCGCACCTTGTCGCGCTGCTCCGCACTCAAACGCCGCGACACCAGGAATTGCTTGATCGGCACTGCCTTGGTTTCGCCCAGGATGCGCCCGCCCTTGGCAGTCCAATCGCGGATGACCGCAGCCGAGGCGGTGACGCCGGCGTCGGTGAATTTATTCTCGATCATGAAGGGCACGGCGTCCTGGTAGCGCGTGGCCGAATAAAAAGCCGTCGGATTTTCTTCTCCCATTGCCTTCATCGTGGCGCTGAACATGACCGTCGTGATCGATTCGAGCGCCGGCACGCCGATCTTCTTGCCGCGCAATTCGTCCATCGAGTGCAGCGGCGAATCCTTCGCCACCAGCACGCGCGCGTGATAGTCGGTATAGCCCTGCGCCGTCGCCACGCCGATGTAATTGCCGCTCTTCACCGCGCGCAGGCCGATATGGGCCGGATGGATGAAGGCCAGCTCGTAACGCCCGGCCTCCAAGCCCTTTTCCAGGTCGCTGTAACGGTCGACGTTTTTCACCTGCACCGGGTGCTTCAATTCCTTTTCCAGCAGATCGAGCAAGGGCTTGTAACGCTCGGCCATCGGGCCGCCGTCCTGATAGGTCACGCCCTCATTGACTGCCAATATCCAATCGTCGGCGCAGGCAACGCGGGCGCAGACTAGCGTCATGACGAGCAAGGCAAGCAGTCGCAAAGGGTGTTTCATGCAAGCGGACCTCAAGAAAAAAGTTTCCCCGCGTCATGATTCACGGAAATGTTTAATTCCACAACTGTCAGTTTTAACAGTTGCGCGAATTGCGCGGAATACAACGCATTTCGGCCGCTTCCGAAATATTTCCTTTATGATTCAAGTACGTAGAAAAAATCGGTAGAAACGATGCTAAAAGTGGTAGTCATTGACAATAGCGCCATCTCGCGCGGCCTGTTGAATACGGTACTGATGGATGGCGGGCATGAAGTCGTCGGAGATGCCAACACCACGCCGGCAGGCCTGGCGCGCATGATCAAGCTGCAACCCAACGTGGTTTGCGTCGATATCGGCGCCGAGCCGGATCGGTTGAGCATTCTCGATACGCTGCATCAAGCCTTGCCGCGCGCGATCATTTTCCTCGTCTCGGGGAAGATCGAACCGGAACTGGTCGGGGAAGCCGTCAAGCACGGCGTGCAGGGCTTCATCGTCAAACCCTTTAATTCCGTGACGGTATTGAAGACGATACGTGCGACGATCCTGAAATTCGTGCGCCGCCAGCAATCGCGTGCGACCGAAGCCGAGGCGCTCGACCTGCCCGAAGGCGGCCAGGAAGAATCGCCCTGAGCTTTACGCCACCACTTCGGCGCGCAAGGCCTCCTGTAGCGACGTAATCAGGCCGCCGGCGCGATATTGGAAACTGACGCGCAAGCGGTCGCCCTGTTTGACCTCCACCGGCTGAACCAGGGGAAATGCCATATAGCGGTTCAGCCAGTCTATCGTCGACGACGATTCCAGCAGCACGGCCAACACATTCTTGGTGATGAAGCGCAGGGCATTGACGGTGCCTGAGCGCTCGATGACGAACTCGCCTTCCCAGGCGATGTCCTGCGAAAGCGGCTGCGTAAAATCGAGCAGACTGTATAACTCGGGCCGCGCCATTTCCACGGTCGCCGGATCATTCACAAAATCCTGCACCTGCACGATGGGCGCGTAATATCCCTCGAAATGGTAGTCCTGCTGCAGCGGCTGGACCGCCATCAAGACGGCCGTGGGAATCAGTTTCGGCAGCGGTGCGCCGAAGCGTTCGATGTAGCGCCGCCTGAACGACTCCATCATTTCGATCTGCTTTTCGCGCAGCATCGCCACGTGGATCATTTCGCAGATGACGACATCCACCGGCTCGGGCGGCAGATAGGAAAACGCATCGGCCTGCACCACCTCGACCTTTTCGCCATGGGGATTCATGGCCAGCATCTTGCGCGATTCGCGCACCAGGTCGGGATTGAATTCCACGCACCACACCTTGTCTGCCTTGGCAGCGGCAAACCATGACAGCACGCCCGTGCCGCCGCCCAATTCCAACACCTTCGCGCCAGGCTGCACGACCTGCTCGATGGCGGCCTTGAACGGCTTCATACGATTGGCATCCATCAGCATGTTGTGATGGTATTGCAGCGGGATGAATTGCCCGAGATAACCGCCTTCTGCTTCTTGTTCGGTTTGCATGGCTGCTGCCCGGTAAGGATTGATCGGTGGAAAAATGCGCGCTACAAGATCCGCGCTTCCGTATTTTAAGCTTCAGCGTGTACCGATGCCGCGGGCACCGGATTCATCACCGAAAGATAGGCTGCCACGCCGACCCGGTTGGCATGCGGCGTGGGCGCCGGCAAGCCTGCCGATGGCTTGCCATCGCCTGAAGCGGACGGCGTCACACGTTGCGGTGCTGCGCTTTTGATGTTTTCCGGCGTAGGAGCGGCGGCGCCGCCCGATATTGCGGTCAATGACATGGGCTTGACGATATTTTGCTGGTATTGCCGCATTATCGACATCCGACGGGTTTTCGAACCGTTGAGCAAACGGGCCTTTCCCGACCTGTTCCGCCACAATCCCGTATCATGGAGCCATCCACATCCAGAGCATGATCCATGTCCGAACTCACCCTGCCCAGCGTCTATATTCCCCATGGCGGCGGCCCCTGCTTTTTCATGGAATGGCCGGGCGACCCGCATCTGTGGGACGACATGGGCGCGTTCCTGCGCAAACTGGGATCGCTCTTGCCGGCCAAACCCAAAGCCATCGTGGTGATCTCGGCCCACTGGGAAGAGGAAGCATTTTCGGTGACCGGCCTGGCCCGCCCTGCGCTTTTTTACGATTATCATGGTTTCCCGCCGCACACCTACGCGCTGCAATACCCGGCGCCCGGCAATCCGGCCCTGGCGCAACGGATTACCACGATGCTGGGTGACGCAGGCCTGCCGGCCCGGGTCGACGGCCAGCGCGGCTTCGACCATGGCATGTTCATTCCCCTCTTGCTCATTTATCCCGATGCCGACATCCCCGTGGTGCAGTTGTCGCTCAAGGCAGGGCTCGATCCCGCGACACATCTGGCCGCCGGCCGTGCGCTCGCGCCGCTGCGCGATGAGGGCGTGCTGCTGCTGGGCAGCGGCATGAGTTTTCACAATATGCAAGGCTTCTTCCGCGGCGGATTCGATCACCCTTCACGCCAGTTCGATGACTGGCTGACGCATGCCTCAGCCAAAAGCGAAAGCGAACGCGCCGCGCTGCTGCGCGATTGGGAAAAGGCGCCCGGCGCCCGCGCCTCGCACCCGCGCGAAGAGCATCTGCTGCCCTTGATGGTCACAGCCGGCGCCGGCGGCAATGCGCCGGGCAGGAAAATCTTCGAAGGCGACATCAAGGGTTCGACGATTTCCGCCTTCGCTTTCGACTGAGTTTCGACTGAATTTGCTCTCCGTCCTGAGGTAAATTCCGGTAAATTGTCATCCGGTTCATGCTTTGCGTGTAACAATGTCGGTTCATGACCACAGTGGCTCGTTGTGCCACCGGGAATCAAGTAGACTTAAAGCATTTTCTGAACTTGGTAACCCCTTATCGGCCGCTTGGCGAATGAACTAGTGCATGAGAAAGCGCATCTCCGTACGTATCCGCAAGTTTTTCGACCGTTTCCGGGTACGCATCTCCACTGGCATCGCCGTTTCGCTGCTGCTACATATATTGCTTTTGACGCTGCGGCTCGGCCTGCCCGGCCTGGGTTTGCCTGGCCTCACCCTGCCGTTTTCCGACCGGCAGGCGCAAACACTTGAAATCAAGGCAAGCATCGTAACGTCCGGGTCGCAGGCCCCCGCGCCGCCACCGCCGCCCATCGCCAATACCGCCGAGCCGAAGCCGCTGGAAGCGCAGTCGAGCGAAAAGCCGCCGACCGACCTGCCCAACGCGCGCGTCAAGCGCGCACCGAACAAGACTGCGCAAAAGGCAACGCGCAGCGCCCGTGCGCTCGAATCGACACCCGCGCTTGCGCGAGCGCAGCGCAAGCAGGGTTCCTTGCCGCAGGAAGACCAATCCGCTCCCGCCCCGGCTTCGACCCAGCAGCAAGTCGTCACGACCAAGGGCGACCACCCCGATACGTTCAAGGTGCCGCCGCCGCAACCGGACGATTTCGTCCGCACCGTCCCCAAGGTCGACAGCACGCCAATGCCGCCGCAACCGACGCCGACGCCGGCAGCGCCGGCAATCGCCATGCAAACGCCGAAGCAAACCATCGACCAGGCGCAGGAGCCGACGCCTGCAGTGGAAAAACCGGCCGAGGCACAAAGCTACGAACGTCCCGACGAGGCCCATGCCAAGGAAACCGCGCCCCCCGAGGAAACCAAAGATGTAGCGATGGCGCCCGGCGAGAAGAAGGACGGCGAGGAAGTCAGCGAACAGGAAAAAGAGCGCAAGCAAGTGGAACAGGAAGCCGCGCAACGCGCCGCCGACGAAGAAACGCGCAAGCTGGAAGAGCAGCGCAAGGCACAGGAACTGGCCAAGCAGGAGGCCGCCCGGAAACAGCTCGAGCAGGCAGCGCAACAGGCCGCAGCCGCGGCGACGGCCAAGCGCGAGGCCGAACAGAAGAAGGAGCAGGAACAACAGGAAGCGCAACGCCTGGCCAGGGAAACGGAAGCACGCAAACAGGCGGAAGCGACGGCGGCAAAACAGGAAGCCGTCAAGCAAGAAGCTGCGCGCCAGGAAGCGGAAGAACAGCGCAAGGCCACAGAGCTGGCAGCGAAGAAGCAGGCTGAGGAAGAGCAACGGCAAAAGGATTTGGCCGTCGAACAGCAAAAACAGATCGAGCAAGCAGCGCGCGAAAAAGCGGCGGCCGTCGAACGCCAGCGCCAGGAAGAGTTGGCGGCGGAAAAGCGCGCGCAAGACCTGGCGGCCAAACAGAAGGCGGAAGCCGATGCCGCCGCCCAGCGCGAAAATGCACGCATCGCTGCTGCAGCCGCCGCATCAGCGGCTGCGCGCGCCAATGCCCCGGCGGGAAATGGCAGCGTTGCCGCCAATAGCCCCGGCAATGCCGCCAGCGGCAACGGCAATGGAAACGGCAATGGCCAGGGCAACGGCAATGGCAAAGGCAACGGCAATCAACCCACCGGCAACGCTCCCGGCAGCCTGACCTCGAACGTCATGAATCAGTTGGGCAAGCTCGACCTGTCGCCCCGGCTGCCACCGACCGGCGAATCGGATCGCCCGGCCGACGACACGCGGCCGCGCTCGATCTTCGGGCTGTACGATCACGACTACAAGGTCGAAGCCTATATCCGCAGTTGGCGCACCAAGATCGAAAACAACGGCGACCTGAATTATTCGCAGCGCATCGCCGATATGGCCCGTGAGGACCCCGTCGTGACTGTCACCATCGCCAGCGACGGCAGCGTCAAGGATGTCATCATCAACAAAACGAGCGGCCGCCCGGAAATTGACGAGGCGGTCCTTCGCATCGTGCACGTGCGCGCGCCGTATTCGGTATTCCCGCCTGAGCTGGCGAGCAAATATGACTCGATCGTGATACGCCGCGTGTGGAACTTCGGCGAGAAGCTGCAGTTGCTTGAAGAAGTGCGTTGATCCGGCTTACCGCCTGCGCAACCCGCGCTCAGCCAACTCAAACAGCAATTGCGTCAACAAGGCCAACACCGCCGCCGGAATGGCGCCGGCCAGCAGCATGTCGTTATCGTTCAAGGCCAGGCCGGTGGCAATCCGCTCGCCATAGCCTCCTGCACCGATAAACGCCGCGATGGTGGCCGTTCCCACACTCATGATGGCAGCGGTCTTGATCCCGCTCAAAATAACCGGCGCGGCCAGCGGCAGCACGATGAAACGCATCCTGTCGCCGCGATTGAGCGCCAGGGCAACGGCAGCCAGCCGCAATTCGTGCGGCACTTGCAAGATGCCGGTGCAGGTGTTGCGCACGATAGGCAGCAAGGCATAGAGGAACAGGGCAATCAGCGCGGGCACGGTGCCGATGCTGTGCAAGAGCGGAATCAGCATGGCAAGCAAGGCCAGGGACGGGATGGTTTGCAGCACACCCACCACGGCCATGACGGGTTGATTGAGCCGGGGCTGGCTGGCCGCCAGCATGCCCAGCGGGATGCCGCATAGCGTCGCCGCCAGCACCGACAGCAGGACCAGCATCACGTGCTGGCGCGTCAGCCGCCACAGGCTGGCGTCGAACAGCTTGCCCCACAAGCCCGATGCCGGCGCCGAGGCCGCAGCGGGATGCAACCAGGCGCGCGCGATGGCGTCAAAAGAGCGGCGCTCAAGCTCCGCCGCTGCGTTCAACGCCACCATATCGTGCTCGCTAATGCGCCCCTGCAGCTGTTGCAGCGCCTGCCAGGCTTGAGGGAAGCGTTGCGGCAGGTCGAGCCGGTACAGCAGCACGGCATCGTAGCGTGGAAAATAACCGGCGTCGTCGGGCAGCACAAAGAGCTTGTAGCGCTCGATTTGCGCGTCGGTCGAATAGATGTCGATCACGTCGACTTCGGATTGCGCCAGCGCCTGGTAGGCGATGCCGTGATCGAGCCCGGTCGGCTGCTGCGGCAGATGGTAGCGCACAGCCAGGCCGGGCCAGCCGTCGGCGCGGCCGAGGAATTCGTGCGAGAGGCCGAAACGCAATTCCGGATGGGCAGCAAGATCGGACAGGCGCGTCAAGCCCAAGCGTTCGCGGTCCGCATTGCGCACGGCGAGCGCATAGCCATCGTTGAAGCCCAGCGGCACGGCCGCGCCCAGCCCCATAGCCGCCAATTCCCGATTCATCTCGTCCAGCGGAATCGGCGCCGGATGATGCAACAGTTCGAGCGCAATCGTGCCGGTGTATTCGGGATAAACATCGATGCTGCCCGATTTCAGCGCTTCGAACACGATGGCCGTGTTGCCCAGGCCGGGCTTGCGTTCCACCGTGGCATAAGGTTCTGCGCTTTGCGCCAGGATTTCACCCAACACATAGGATTCGGTGAAGCGTTTGCTGCCTACCTTCAGCGTATCGGCGTGGGCAAGGCTGGTAAAGCTAAGAGTCAGGATGCAGACCAGAACGACGAGAAGACCCTGGCGCATGATGTCAGTGCGACGGCTTACGCGTAGGCGACTCGAAGAAATACGTGACGTGCGTGCGCGGGCTCAGGTATTCATAGACCTCGACGCCGATCTCGCCCGGGCGCAAGCTGTCTTTCACGCTCAAATCCGGCTCCTTCTGCAAATCGAGCACCGTGGCTTCGTGCTTGGGCACGGACGGATCGAAGATCAGGATCTTGGGCCGCAGCGGCATGCCGAAATTGGCCGCCACCACCAGGCCGATGCTTTCGTCGGACAAACGCACCAGCGTGCCCGGCGGATAGACGCCCATGCAGCGCACGAATACGCTCAGGTAATTCAGATCGAAGCGATGCCGCTCATGCGCATACATGTGCGACAAGGCCTCGTAAGGCGTCAGCGCCTGGGCCGGATTCTTCGGATTGCAATGATTGTCGTAGGCATTGACGATCGCCGCGACGCGCGCCAGCGGCGCAATCTCGTCGCCGATCAGGCGATTGGGGTAGCCCGTGCCGTCATGGCACTCGTGGTGTTGCATGATGATTTCGAGCGCCTGGCGCGTCAGGCCGAGCTTCGTGCCGATGGCCAGCCCATAGGCGCAATGCTGCTGGATCAGGGCCGATTCGGCGCGCGTCGGATTCTCGATACGCCGAACGCGCTCGGGAATCTGGGTCTTGCCCACGTCGTGGAACAGGCATCCCAGGCCGAGCTGCTCGATATCGCCGGTCGCCATGCCCAATTCCTTGGCCAGAATCATGGCCAGTACGGAAACATTGAGCGCGTGGAAATATAATTCCTCGCCGCCGGCCTTGTCGTTCATCAAGTGGATCGCCACGTCCTTGTCGTGCAGGATGGTTTGCACCATGCCTTGCACCAGCCCGGTGGCATCCTCGCGCGCCTTTTGCGGCCGCGTGTGGATATTGGCATTGATGTCGCGCAGGCTGGTTGCGGCTTCGGCAAACTTGCGCTCGCAGGCGTCGAGCGCGGCGCGCTGCTGGTTGATGAATTCCTGGCGTTCGGGGATGACCGGATGGGCCGGCGCCTGCCGCGCAGGCTGGCGCGCCACCGGCTGCGCCTCTTCGGCAGCCGGCTCGGCATAGGGCTCGGGCACGACGGTGCTGCGGCCCGGGTCGATGCGGATCCTTTTCAGACCCAGCGCCTTGATCTGCGCAATCTGCCCCGCGTTTTTGATTTTGAAGCTGTTGAGCGAAAAGCCGTGTTCCACCCATCGCATGTCGAGATGCACGTAGACGCCCGGGGCAAGATCGTCAACGGATACGTAGTAAGCGTCCGGCATGTTTTGTCGTTACAGACTGTCCTCGTGGCATAACGTTGACAACATTATACGTGTGAACCGGATGTAAATGGCGATTCAGGCATTACGGTAAATGGCGACCACCGGAGCGCTGCCATCGGCCACGGAGCCGCGATACATGCCCTCGGTATTGAAACCGAACTCGACATTGCCGTCCGCATCGACGGCGATCACGCCGCCCTGCCCGCCTTTCGCGCTTAACGCCTCGTCGAGCGCCTGCGCAACCGCCTCGCCAAGCGGCGCATTGCCGTACTTCATGCGCGCCGCGATATCGTGCGCAAGCAGGCTGCGCATGAAGAATTCCCCGACACCGGTGCCGGACACGGCCACGCGGGCATCGGCATAGGTTCCCGCGCCGATGATGGGCGAGTCGCCGACGCGGCCATAGAATTTGTTGCTCAGGCCGCCGGTGGACGTTGCCGCAGCCAGGTGCCCCAGACGGTCGCGCGCGACGGCGCCGACCGTGCCGAACTTATTGTCGGTGCGCCACGGCTCGAACGTCATGGCCGATTGAGTCGGCTGGGCGCCATCATGGTCAAGCACCACGGCGGCGGCAGCCTTGGCCTTTTGCAATTGCTCCCAGCGATGCGCGGTATAGAAGTAATCGGGCTCGGCCAACTCGATGCCGTGCCCAGCCGCAAATTGCTCCGCGCCGGCACCAATCAGCAAAACGTGGCGCGTCTGCTCCATCACGGCGCGCGCCGCCAGCACCGGGTTCCGGATGCGCCCGACGCCTGCGACGGCACCGGCCTGGCCGCTGGCGCCGTCCATCACGGCGGCGTCGAGCTCGATCTTGCCTTCATGGGTAAATACCGCCCCTTTTCCGGCGTTGAACAAGGGATCGTCCTCCAGCTCGCGCACCGCCGCGCACACGGCATCGAGCGCCGCGCCGTCGGCTTGCAGGATGGATTGCCCGGCTTGCAGGGCGCGCGCCAGCCCGGCGCGGTAGGCGGCTTCCGCTTCCGGCGTCAGATCGGCGGCGCGGATGGTGCCGGCGCCGCCATGGATGGCCAGGGAAAATGGTTTGGACATGATCGATATCAAATTGCTTGACTCTGGGGTATGGTACAGAGTCTACAGTGCGATTGCACCCACAATTACCCGTGAATCGATATGAACCACGCGCAACACCCCCAGGCCAAAGACGCTCCTTCATGCTGTGCGCACCATGCGCCGCTCACCGCGCCCGAGAAACCCTACCGCGACCCGGTATGCGGCATGCAGGTCGCCGCCAACCCGGAGCGGGCCGCCGAGCATGCCGGTACGACCTATTATTTTTGCTGCATGCGCTGCCGCGAGCGTTTCATCGCCGATCCGCTTTCCTTCCTGCAGCCAGCCAAGGCCGCCGAGCCGGTGGCGGGCGAATACACCTGCCCCATGCACCCCGAAGTGGTGCAAAACGGCCCCGGCGCCTGCCCCAAATGCGGCATGGCGCTCGAACCGAAAGATGCACACACCCCGGCAGACGATAGCGAACTGCGCGACATGCAGCGGCGCTTCGGCCTGAGCCTGATCCTGACCGTGCCGCTGTTGCTGCTCTCGATGGGCGACATGGCGCCGTTCTTGCGCCTGCACGAACGCTTGGGCATGGGGCCGTTCGACGCCCTACAAGCCGCGCTGGCCACCCCGGTGGTGCTATGGGCCGGCTGGCCCTTCCTGCAGCGCGCGCTGGCTTCATTCAAGACCGGCCACCTGAACATGTTCAGCCTGATCGGCCTGGGTACGATGGCGGCCTGGCTGTTCAGCCTCGTTGCCTGGCTGGCCCCCGACATGCTGCCGGCAAACTTCAAAATCCAGGGCATGGCGCCGCTGTATTTCGAAGCATCCGCCGTCATCGTCACCCTGGTCTTGCTCGGCCAGGTGCTCGAATTGCAGGCGCGCAAGCGCACCGGTTCGGCCATTTCCTCGCTCCTGCAACTGGCGCCACAAAACGCTTGGCGCGTCGGCACCGATGGACACGAGCAGGAAGTCGCCTTGGAAAAAGTGGTGACGGGCGATATCCTGCGCGTCAAGCCGGGCGGCCGGATTCCGGTGGATGGCACCGTGACCGAAGGCCAATCGCAAGTCGACGAAGCCATGCTCTCGGGCGAACCTTTGCCGGTGGCCAAGGAGCCAGGCATGACGGTGTCCGCGGGCACGGTGAACCAGGACGGCACACTGCTCGTGCGCGCCGACAAGGTCGGCCGCGATACGCTGTTGGCACAGATCGTGGCGATGGTCGCCGAGGCGGGCCGTTCGCGCGCACCGATCCAGCATCTGGCCGACCGCGTTGCGGCTTGGTTCGTGCCCGCCGTGATGCTGTGCGCCGTCGCCGCTCTCGCGGCCTGGAGCTGGTTCGGCCCCGCGCCGGCCATGGCCAACGGCCTGGCCGCGGCGATTTCCGTGCTGATCGTGGCTTGCCCGTGCGCGCTGGGCCTAGCGACGCCGGTCGCGGTCATGCTCGGTGTGGGGCGCGGCGCACAGGCGGGTGTCCTGATCAAGGATGCATCGGCCCTGCAGGCATTGGAAACGGTCGACGTGCTCGCCATCGACAAGACCGGCACGCTGACCACCGGCAAAGCCGAAGTGCAGGACATCGCCTGGGCCGACGCAATCGACCGGACACCGACACTGGACAGCATCGCGGCACTCGAAGCGCACAGCGAACACGCGCTCGCGTCGGCCCTGTTGCGTTATGCACAGGCACAGGGCGCGAGCGGAAACGCGATGCAAACACAAGGTTTTACCGCCTTGCGCGGCATGGGCGTGAGCGCCGCAATCGACGGCCATGATTGCCTGCTGGGAAACCGGCGCCTGCTGGAAGAACGCGGCATCGACCTCACCGCCTTCGAGGATTTCACCGCACGCAATGAGGGCCGCAGCATGGCCTACTTCGCGCGCAACGGCAAAGCCGATTGCGCATTCGCCTTGTCCGATCAACTGAAGCCGGGCGCAGCCGACACCGTTGCCGCCCTGCTCGCATCGGGCGTGCATGTGGTGCTGTTGTCAGGCGACAGGGAAAGCGCCGTGCAAGCCGCTGCAAAGCAGACCGGCATCGGCGAATACCATGCCGAACTGCTGCCGCAAGACAAGCGTGCACTGATCGCGCAGTGGAAAGCGGCGGGACGGTGCGTCGCCATGGCCGGCGATGGCATCAACGATGCACCCGCCCTGGCCGAAGCGCAGGTCGGCATCGCCATGGGCAGCGGCACCGACATCGCCATCGAGAGTGCCGATATCGTGCTGCCGCACGGCGACTTGCGCGCCATCCTGCGCGCCCGGCGCTTGGCCCGCGCCACCATGCGCAACATCAGGCAAAACCTGTTTTTTGCCTTCGTCTACAACTTCCTTGGCGTGCCGCTCGCTGCCGGGGTGTTGTTCCCCTGGCTCGGCTGGCTCTTGAATCCCATGATCGCTAGCGCGGCGATGAGCTTGAGTTCGGTGTCAGTGATCGCCAATGCCCTGCGGCTGCGGCATGTCCGATTGGAGGACTAGACGTGGAATCAGGCTTGACCATAGGCCGGCTGGCCAAGGCCGCCGGCGTCGGGATCGAAACGGTGCGCTATTACCAGAAGCTGCATCTGCTGCCGCAGCCGACGCCCGCGCCGGAAGGCCAGTCGTTCCGCCATTACCCTGCCGATACGGTCGAACGCATACGCTTCGTCAAGCGGGCGCAACACCTCGGCTTCTCGCTCGATGAGATCGGCCAGCTGCTGCAATTGAACGACGGCGCCGACCGCTTGAAGGTGCAACAACTGGCAAGGTCAAGGCTGGACAACGTGCGCGAGAAAATCCTCGACCTGCAGCGCATTGAAGCGGCGCTGACCCACCTGCTCCACGAATGCGAGCACAGCGGCGGCACGCAAGCCTGTCCCATCATCGCGGCGTTCAACGGGTTGTGAGAGCTTGCGGCGACAGATGAAGGCAATGCGAAATCAGGCCCATCGCTTCGTCAAATTCGGCCGGTCTCTCCAGCAGCGGCGTGAACAGGCGGCGGTGCTCGGTGTCGGGCACCACCAGCAGGCGGCGCCACGCGGTATTGACGCTGGAGGCCACCAGCCGCTCGGGTATCTCGCGCGGGATCACCACATCGTTGCCGGCCGCAATCACCAGCAAGCGGCCGCGATACTGCGCCAACATGTCCCAGGCGTCGCTGTCTTCCCAACTGCGCTCGCGCCGTATCGCGCTGGAGAATTGCGGGCCGAACGGTAAGGTATAAGCCGAGGGGGTATATATGCCCGGCACGATCAGGATCAGCGACGCCACCTCGTGTGTTTGCGTCAGCCGGATCGCGTTATAGGCGCCCATGCTGAAGCCCATCAGGGCCAGCGGCGCAGGCATCTCACGCGCGGCGATCACGGCCTGGGCCTGGCGCGTGCGGTTCTCCAGCGAGGACGTTCCCATGTCGCCGCCGGTTTCGCCATGCCCGATGCAATCGAAACAGGTCATGCCGACGCCGCGTTCTTCGAGCGCATGACGGACGATGGAGAACTTGTTGCGCGCACTGGCGCCGGCGCCGTGCAACAGCAGCACGTTGCCGTGCGCGCCGTGCGTCGCGTCGCCTTGCAGGCGCGTGCCTGCGAAGTCGACCGAAAAGCATGCCGGCGTTTGCAACTCAACCAAACGGATTGACGCCGATCAGCAAGCGATGCAAGACGTGGGCAAACAGTGCCCAGGCCACAGCGCCGATGGCAACCGTCAATGCCGTGCGGCCGGTGCCGAAGGTGGGGTAGCTGACGCCGGCGGCGCGGTCGCGACGGCGCGATACGACAAACAACACGATGGCCCAGATCAGAAAGGTGCCGAACAGGATGATGTCGTTCAAGGTGCCGTTGGCCAGCAGGTGCGCAAAAGCCCACAGCTTGACGCCGGCCAACATCGGATGCCCGACGCGCGATTTGATGCCATTGCCCGGCACGTAGGCCGCAGTGACGAGAATAAAGGCAATCAGCACCAGCAAGGCTGCGACGTGGCGCATGTAGGTCGGCGGCGCCCACACCACGATCGGGTCGAGCCGCGCCATGCCGAAGCCCCAGACGATCAGGGCAAAGCCGGCCAGCGACACCAGCGAATACACGCCGCGCCAAGGCAACCGGCCCATGCGCGCGATCTGGGCCGTGCGCCAGCCGTCGGCAAAAATGCGCAACGAGTGAACGCCGAGGAAGACAAGCAAACCGGCAATCAGGACGAGCATGGGGACTCCGCTTGTTATTGATGTTGCCGCTATTATAAGGTCTGCGCCCTGGCGCACAACATCCTTTCGGAAGCAGTCAGTTGCCGCCGGACAGCTTGCGCAACTCGTCGCGATAACGCCGGCTCACCGGGACATGGCTGCCGTCGCGCAGCTTGGCGCGCGCGTCGCCCGACTCGAGCGGCTCGATCTCGATCACGAAATCGAGATTGACGACGTAGCTGCGATGCACACGCGCAAAACGTTTTGCGTCCAGGCGCTGCTCGATGGCAGCCATGGTCGAACGCAGCGGGTAGTCGTGCCCGCGCACGCGCAAGTTGACATAGTTGCCCCAGGCCTGCACCGATTCGATTTCGGCGGCCGGCAACAGAAATTCCTTGCCCAGCTTGCGCACCAAAAAGCGCTCGGGCCGCTCAAGAGGCTCCACCGGCGGGCCTTCATCGGGTTCCTCGAGCAGCTTGGCTTCACCTTGCCAACGCAGCATGACGAAGCGGTAGGTCAGGCCGATCGACAGCACCAATATATAAGTGCGGACGTCCTTCAGGTATTCATAAACCAACTCGCCCGGCAGGTTGCCGAAGATATAGCTTTCGCCCTGCGTCAGGTAAGCCAGCTTGCGCAAGAGGACCATGGCGCCGACGTGAACCAGGGAAAAGGCAACCGAGCCGGCCAGATGGATGGGCAGGTTTCTTCTCAACAAACCCCAATGCAAGGGAAAGCGGCGTTCATAAGCCAGGATGAGGGGAACCAGCAACAACACCATGAAGTTGCTACTGAATTCCCAGACCGCAGGCTCCCAATAGCCGACGTGATGTCCGTTGCGGTTCAGATCGATCCAGACGGTCCAGCTATTGAAAACGGCCTCGATCAGGCTCGTCACAACCCAGAATCCGGGTTCGACGACGCGGCGCCAAGGCTGATAGCGTGCCAACAGATCGGGAGGCGTGTCGGTCATGGGCAAAAGTGGCCAAAAAATCCGGCCCACTATACCACCGCTTATCCCAAAAGCCTGTCAAACCGTCACATTTCGCCCCACCGGCTGCGTCTCTTCCCTATTGTGACCCTGTCTTCCACAGCCAACGGTTTTGCACAGGAGAATTCGATGTCACAACCCACACCCGCTTCACCCGGCTCACGCCTGGCCTTTCTCGACAATCTCAAGGCTTGCCTTGCGGTATTGGTGGTCATGCACCATGCCGGCCAGCCTTATGGGCCGACCGGCGGGGCATGGCCGATTTTCCACGCCGAAAAATTCCGCCTGCTGGGCCCCTTCTTTCATACCAACGCCTCGTTCTTCATGGGCCTGTTCTTCCTGATCTCGGCCTATTTCCTGCCCCAGGCGTTTGCGCGCAAGGGCGCCGGCGCCTTCCTGGCCGACCGTTTCCGCCGCCTCGGCCTGCCGGTGCTGGCCTTCGGCCTGCTGCTGTTCCCGGCCTACCGTCATTATCAGGAAGGCAAAGCCTGGGCCGACTGCTTCCTGCCCTTCGAATGGGCGCATCTATGGTTTCTCGGGCATCTGATGATCTACGCCCTGCTCTATGCGGCCTATCGCGCCTGGCGCGGCTCATCGCCCGTGCCCCGACCCAGCCTGCCGTTTCCGGGCAATCTTGCCCTGTTGCTGTACGTGCTCGCGCTGACAGCAACCGATATGGTCGTGCGCAACTGGTACCCGATCGACTACTGGGGCCGTTTTATCGTCACCGCCGAGATCGCCCACCTGCCGCAATACGCCAGCCTGTTCCTGTTCGGTTTGGTCGCGAGCGAGGAGCGCTGGCTGGAAAACATTCCCGCGCGCACCGGCCGCCTCTGGCTCGGCGTGGCCGTCGTGGCCGTCATCGCGCGCTTTGGCTATACGATGGCGCACGCCGGCTTCATCAGCGGCGACAACATCTGGAACGACCTGGCCTGGAATCTGTGGGAAGCGCTGATCTGCACCGGGATGTGTATCGGCTTGCCCTACTGGTTCAGCCGTCACGCCGCCGGCCAGGGACGCTTTGCCCGCTTCGCCGGGCGCAGCGCCTTCAGCACCTACGTATTGCATCTGCCCATTCTGGTATTGATCCAGCTCGCGATGGAAAAGACCAGCTTCGGCCCGCTCGAATTGACGCTCATCACCGGCACGATCACTGTTTCGATCTGCTATGCGATCCGGGCGCTCTATGAATTGGCGATGCGTGCAGGCGACAACAGGACGGCAACGGTGCCGGCAGGTTGACAGGTTCAGGGATTGCGGCCGCCGTCGACCGGCAGCATGGCGATGGCGGCATTGAGTTTGTCGATGACTTGCTGCGGCACCTTCTTGCTGCATGCGATGTAACGGTATTCCTGCGCCGGCACGTCGGACAAACGCAATATGCGCACGCCTTCGCCAGCGGCAGCCGGGGCCGCATAGACCTCGACCTCCTCCTCGGTCAGGATGACGACGTCGGCTGCGCCGGCTTCCACCATTCTCACCATGGAGGCGATTTCGTCGGAAACGCGCAGCACCTGGGCCGGCTGCATTTTGTCGATCAGGGGCTCAAGATAACGGCCGTAATAGAATCCCTGCTTGAGCACCAGGCGTGTACGCGGGCGGTTCAGCAAGTCGTGCGCCGTGATTGTGCCATTGCCTGCACCCGGTGCGGCAAAGTCGGCACGCGACAGGGCCACCAAAGGTTTGTCGTGATAAATCGGCAGGGAAAAGCGCGCGAAGATTTCGCGCTCGGGCGACTTGTAGAACCCGGCAGCGCAATCCTGGCCATCGTTGGCCTTGAGCGTGGCAACGATGCGGTTGATCGGCGTTTGCTGCCACACGATGGGAATGCCTGCCTTGCTGAAGCTTTGCTCGATAGGCGTGACCAGAATGCCGGCCACCTGGCCATTTTCGTTGAGATAATGCAGCGGTTTGCGCTCGTAGTAATGCATCGTCACCGGCGCAAGCGTATCGGCCTGCGCCATCGCACAAGCCAGCAATCCGCATAACAGAAATTTATGTCTCGATAGAAACATGCATCCTCCCCTGCGGAAGGATACACGTTTCGCAGCCAGCAGGTAAAACGGCCCCGCGTTGCTTTGTTAGAAATTCACCGCGATGCCGACAGGCGACTGCCCGGCGGCAACGGTAGCGGGCGATATGGCGCTCAGGCCGCCGCCGCTGCCCACGGCGAATTGCGATACCGTGCCGCTACTGCTGGTGGCATAGGCGAATCGTCCCGAAGGATCGACGGCGAAGGCATTGACGCCGCCGACGCTGGTGCTTCCCACCTGGCTCAAGGCGCCGCCGCTGCCTATCGAGAATTGCCAGACCGTGCCGCCCGTATCGACCACGTAGGCAATCGTGCCGGCCGGGTTGAAGGCAATGGCCGAAGGCGCGGTGCCGAAGCCGATCTTGGCCGGGCTTAGCGGCGTCAGGCTGCCGTTGGCGCCCACGCTGTATTGCGACACGCTATGGTCGCTGGCCGCGTCGTTGACCACATAGACGTATTTGCCGTTCGGCGTGATGCCGATCGATAACGGGCTGCTGCCGGTGCCCACGGCCGGCACCGCCATCGGCACCAGGCCGCCGCCGGCATTGATCGTATATTGCGCCACGCTCTGCGAAACGTTGTTGAGCACGTAGACGTAACTGCTGGTCGGATCGATGGCAATGCCGGTCGGCGCCGTGCCCACAGTCACCGTCGACGGGCTCTGCGGCGTGAGCGCGCCGCTGGACTGGACGACATATTGCGACACCGTGGTGGTGCCGAAGTTGGCCACGTAAGCGTATTTGCCGTTGGGCGCGACCGCCAATGCGGCCGGCTCGTACTGCGTCGCCACCGCCGCGCCCGCAGAGAGCGAGCCATCGGCATTGATCGAAAACTGGCCGACCGTGTTGTCGCCCTGGTTGGTGACATAAACGCTGTGGTAGCCCGGCCCGATGACGATGGATGAAGGCGCCTTGCCGGTCGGCACGGTGGGCGTCGCGTCAATGCTCAGGCTGCCGTTGGACTGCAGCGCATACTGCGAAATCGAATCGCCCGACAGATTGACGGCATAGGCATAGGGGAAATGGCAACTGACGTTGGCAAAGGTCACGTCCGACACCACGCTGCCGCTGCCGCCGGTGACCGAACACAGCTCCCCGATCGGCTGGGTGCCGACAGTCACATCGAAGGTCGCGCCGTTCAACAGCGGCGTGGCGAAGTCGTAGGTGCCGTTGGCCGTCAGCGTAAGCGCATCGCCGCCGCTGTCCTCCAGGACCACGCTCGCGCCGCTGCCCAAGCCGGCCAGCGTGCCGCCGATCAGGTAACGCGACAGCGATTCCACGGTCGAGTCGATCGTGGTGGCGAACGAACTCAAATTGGTCGTCGCCGTCACCGTGGCAAGCATGGCACGCGCCGTCGCCGCCGCGGTTGCGCCGGCATAGCCGCGCAATTCAGCCGGGGTCTGGATATCCGACGTGAACGTCATCGCGACGGCAATGCGGTTTTTGATCAGGTCCTGGTCGAGCACGCCCTGCGCGGTGGTATTGACCAGCGCCCCTTCCATGATCTGCAGCGACGCACTGCCGCGCGTGACCTGGCCGTTGTTGATCGCATCGACCCAGAAATCGAGCCCCGATTGCAAAGGCTGGCGATCGAGCACATTGTTGAAGATGGCTTGCACGAATTGCGTCGTCGTGCCTGTGCCATACAGCGCCTGCGACTCCGCGCTGGTGCCGAAACTGTCGACCAGCTTGTTGACCGCCGGATTGGTGCCGGTGTTATAGATCTGCAGCAGCGATTGGGCGTCAGCCGGCGCATTGGCCGCTCCCAGCGCATTTTCGAAATTAGCCAGGCCGGTGGGGTCGGCAGGACGGCCGAAGAACGACACATACAACTGCTGCACGAGGGTGGCGTACTGGTTGGTTTCCGCGCTGGTCTTTTGCGCCGGGCGGACCTGGCGCGCAGCCGTCGCCTGGGGGCCGGCACTGCCGGAACCGCCGCCGCAGCCGGCCAGCATCATGCCGAGCGCCAATGCCGGCAGCAGATAGGGAATCGAGTGGGGGGACTTCATTTTCTTCTCCTGACGAATGCGTCGCAAACATCGTCCAATTGTTAAATCGGAAGCCGGAGCCCAAGTATCCACGCGGCGAGAAAAATGATCAAGTGGCAAAAAACGGAAATATTCCCCCGCCTTTCCGTCCCGCGGCGCGCCGGCCCGGCAATTGCGTCCCCCTTGGCGCCAGCTTGGCCGCCATGCAAAACAGGCGCGCATCCAGGGAAGCGCGCCCGCGAGAAAACCGTACCGTCTTGGGCTGGGAAAAGCGCTATTTCTGGTCCAACGGCTTGATGCCTTGGCAATTCGAACCGAGGTAACGCATCTCGGCGTCCATCACGACCGTGTGGCTACCCTTGCTATCGGTAGTCTTCATGTCCGCATGATAGGTGGTGCTGTTGCCATTCACGACGATCTGCCCGGTGCCAACCGCAGTGCGGCCATCATGGGTGCAGTTGATCGAGAAACTGGTCTTGTTGCCGCTGACACTGGTCGAGGTGGGCGGGCAATTCCCGTGAGGATCGCCTGCGATCGCATGCTTGGCCGCCATCTCCGGGCTGACGCAGAAGCGGACGCTGCCGCCGCTGCCCGACGTCATCGTCTTCATGTGCGACTCGACCATGGCGCGCTGTTCAGGCGTCATCTGGGCAAGCCTGGCCTGCATCTTGGCCATGGCGTCATCTATTTGGGCCGTCATATCCTTGCCGTCGACGACATTCTTGGTGAGCTTGGATTCCCACAGCCCCGGCTTGGTCTCCGGTACCTGCGCTTGAACCAACCCTGCCACGCCGCTCAACAAGGCGACGACGATAACTTTCTTCATGTTTGCTCCTCCCTATCGACGATATAAGAATGGCATCCCGACAGAGACTACCAGAGCCGCAAACTCACTGCAATGGTGCATGCAGAGAGTCGAATTCACATCCACATGATTGTCCGTTTGCCGAGCCACAAACCCGGTGCTATATTGAAACACCCTGCCCAACATCACCACCTCATGCGCCATCCCATGCGCCGCTTGCTGCTTTGCCTTACAGCACTCCTGCTTTCCGGCCAGGCCGGCGCGGCAAATGCAGAAACGTTGATGTTGACGCTGACGACCGAAGACTATCCGCCATTCAACATCCGGGGCGATAGCGATCACCCGATCAGCGGCATCTCGACCGATATCGTGCGCGAACTGATGAAGCGCGCCGGCATCACCATCGATATCACGATGTATCCGTGGCAGCGTGCCCTGAGCATCGCGTCTTCCGATCCCGATTCCTGCGTCTATTCCACCGTGCGTACGGCCAAACGCGAGCCGCTCTACAAATGGGTCGGCCCGCTCACCTCCGACGACTGGGCGCTGTTCGCCCCGGCCGACACCAAGATCACACTGAAAACCCTAGAAGAAGCGCGCAAATACAAGCTCGGCGGCTACCAGGGCGATGCGGCGGGCGACTTCCTCGTCACGCACAAATTCAACGTCGACGTCGCCGACAGCGACAAATTCAACCCGCAGAAACTGATCGCCGGCCGCATCGACCTCTGGATTGCCGGCGTGCGCACCGGGCCGTTCGTGGCGCGGCGCGAAGGCGTATCGAACATCAAGCCCGTGCTGACCTTCGGCGAAGCGAAGGACTATCAAATGTACCTCGCCTGCAACAAAGCCCTGCCGGACGCGACGATCGACAAGCTCAACGAGCTTCTCAAACAGATGCGTGCCGACGGCAGCATCATGAGGATTCACGCCAAATACCAATAGATGCCAGGCGAACTCAAGCGCCGACTCAAGTTATCGAAACAACACTGTTGCAATCGCGCGCAATATATTCTCCCAAGGCAATACTTACCGGCAATCGCAGATATAATCATTTCGCACTTCCGGTTGCATCCGGGTTGGCATATGCACGGTGCCGGCCAGCTGGCGGAAGATAATAATGACGATAACGACACGGGAGTTTGCCATCGGTACGCGAATTGCCTCGCACCGATATGTTTTCAGCCTGCGCGCGAGCTTCATGCTTGCCGCGCTTGCTGTTCTCTGCATGTTCGGCACAGCCCATGCCGCGGACGATATCGAGCCGACGCCGGTGCAAGCCGAAGTCATGCTGCTGCAAGACATGGCCGAAACCCAGAAGGCCGAATCGCTCAAGCAACTGGTGGAACTGCTGGATCACCTGCCGGCCGATGCGCGTGAAGACGACCGCCGCGAAGCGCTGTCGGCCGTGGTCGACCTCACCATCCAGGAAGGCCAGCAAGCGCAGGCGACCCGGCGCAACGCCGATCTGGAAGAGTTGGGCAGGCGCGCCCACGATGAGCGCGCCGCCGCCATGGCACTCAATTATCACGCCAGCCTGTTACTGGATCTGGGCAAGAACGAAGATGCCGCGAACGCCATCGACCAAGCCATCGCCGTCGCAGAGCGGATCAAGAACAAGAAGCTGACCAGCCGCATCTACAGCACCGCCTCGACCGTCTACAGCGCCATGGGCAAGTTCCAGAAAGCGCTGGAATTCCAGCTCATCGCCATGGATGCCCTGGAAGAAGGTAACCGCCATGCCGAGCTGCGCCGCATCTCGGCCATGAACAACATCGGCACGCTCTATGCCAGCCTGAAAAACCCCAAGGCCGCACTGGAGTATTACCTGAAGGCCGGCAAGCTCGCCAGGAGCCTCGATGCCGAAGGCACGCAGGCCACGCTGTCCATCAATCGCGGCAATGCCTATTCCGACCTGGGCAACCACGACGAGGCGGCCAAGGCCTACATGGAAGCGCTGGAGCTGTCGCGCAAAATTTCCGACCCCCGCATCGAAGCCACGGCCATGAACAACCTGGCCGACGACAACCTGTCGCGCAATCATTTCGCGCAATGCGTGCAATACGCGCAGGACACCATCCCGCTGGCGCAAAAAGTCGGCGACGGCGACCTGACGGCCACGGCCTACGTCAACCTCGGCCTGTGCCGCATCGGCCAGGGCGCCTTGCAGCAGGGCGCGGCCGACGTCAAGCGCGGCATGGATTTCTTCCGCCAAGCCAAATCCCTGCCCAAGGTCGAACTGACGCTGGAGCAATTGACCGACGTCTATGAGCGCGCCGGACAATACCAGGAAGCGCTCAAGGCCCTGCACGAGCAGCGCGAACTGTCCGAACAGCTGTTCCGCGCCGACCGCGACCGCGAACTGGCCGAGCTGCAGGCCAAATTCGATTCCGCGCAACGCGAAAAGCAGATCGAGGTGCTGCAGGAAAAAAACGAGCTGCAAGGCGTAGAACTCAAGAACAAGAATCTGCAGCGCGCGGTCTTCCTGCTTGCCACGCTCGTTGCGCTGGCTGTCGCCGGCACCATCGCCCTGCTCTACCGCAAGGTGCGCAAGAGCAATCGCGAACTCTATGAAACCAATCTCAAGCTGGAACAGCAATCGACGCGCGACCCCTTGACCGGCCTGTTGAACCGGCGCGCCTTCCAGGACATGATGCGGCTGCGCGCGCATGCGCCGGACCGGCGCGCCATCGATGCCGGCCTGCCCTCGCATGCGCTGGTCCTGCTCGACATCGATCATTTCAAGCTGATCAACGACAGCCACGGCCACGCCTGCGGCGATGTGGTGCTGATCGAACTGGGCCGCCGCCTGTCGCAGATCATGCGTGAAGATGACATGCTCATGCGCTGGGGCGGAGAGGAATTCCTGATCTACCTCAACCACATCCAGACCGAACATCTCGCCCCCATCGTCGAACGCGTGCTGGCGGCCGTCGGCGCAGAGCCGATCAATACCGGCGAACAACGCGTTGCCGTCACGACCTCGGCCGGCTACATCGATCTTCCCTTGGCAAGAACCGCGCGCGGCGTCGACATGAACTGGGAAAAAGCCTTGCACCTGGCCGACACCGCGCTCTACCTGGCCAAGACGCGCGGGCGCAACCAGGCTGTCGGCGTCAAGCTCGGCGACATCGGCACCGACGAATTCGCCCGCGTGCTGCAGGGCGACCTCGAAGACGCCGTAAAATCCGGCCTCGTCGAACTCGAAGCGCTGGCCGGCCCCGGCCAGGAACGCAGGCAGGACGAACGATAGCCGTTACGGCGCAGAGCGCGCTATAGGCATCCTACCGGCGGCTTCAGGTATCATTACGCCACCATCGAACCACGCCGCTACTTATGAGCCTGCAATCCGTACGCGAATTCTTTGCCGCCCGCAATCTCGACATCCCCATCATCGAACTCGACGTCAGCACCGCCACCGTGGCGCTGGCCGCTGCCGCGCACGGCGTCGAACCGGGACGCATCGCCAAGACGCTGGCGTTCCGGCTGCGCGATGGCGTTGCCGTCATGCTCGTCGCCAGCGGCGACGCGCGCATCGACAACAAGAAATTCAAAGACCGCTTCGGCAAGGGCAAAATGCTGCCGTCCGAAGAAGTGGAGGAATTGACCGGCCACCCGGTCGGCGGCGTATGCCCGTTCGGCCTGCCGCGTCCGTTGCCGATCTATCTCGACCGGTCGCTGCAGAAATATGACGAAGTCTTGCCGGCAGCCGGCGCCACGCACACGGCCATCAGGATCAGCCCGGCACGCATGGCTGAAATCACCAATGGCATCTGGGTCGACGTATGCGAACAAATGCAGGAGTAAGCGCGATGAAACCATTGTTCCTTTCTCTGCTGCTCGCGCTGTGCAGCATGAACGCTTCGGCGCAGGAAACCTTTGCCGGCACCTGGCATGTGGTCAAGGCCGAAGCCGCGCCCTGGGTTGCCGCCAACAGCAAGCCCCAGCCAGCCGCCGAGGCAGCCTTCGCCCACGCCACGTTCGAATTCCGCGCCGACCGCGTGGTTGGACCATCGTGGACCGCCTGCCGCAAACCGAAATACGACCTGACGCCGCAGCCATTCGATTCCCTGTTCGAAGGCGGGCTGGCCGACCCCGAGCATGGATTGACCGACGCGAAGGCGGCGGCGCACCGCCTCGGCTTTCAACGCGAACCCGTGCCGTCGATGACGACCGGCTGCGCCGAACTGCTGTTCCACCAGATCGACGGCGACACAACGCTATTCGCCTTGAACAACATGATCTACACCATGAAGCGCGAGCGCAAATGACGCCTGACGTATGGAATTTCTCCGGCCTGACCTTGCAAACAGAACGCCTGCAATTGCGCCCGCTGCGCGAGACCGACGCCGCCACGATCCTCCAGATCCGCGGCAATCCCGTGGTGATGCGCTACGGCTCTTCCGGACCGTGGACCAGGCTCGAACAAGCCGAACAATTGATTGCGCGCGACATCGACAACATGGCCTCCGGCGAGCATCTGCGCCTGGGCCTGGTGCCGCTCGGCCAGGACGAGATCATCGGCAGCTGTTCCCTGTTCCGCTTTCACCGCGACAGCCGGCGCGCGGAAATCGGCTATGACATGCATCCCGGCCATTGGCGCAAGGGTTATATGAACGAGGCACTGCGCGCCCTGCTCGGTCACGGCTTTTCCGCGCTGAAATTGAACCGCGTGGAAGCCGACGTGCATCCCGACAATATCGCTTCGGCGCGCACGCTTGAGCGGCTCGGCTTCCAGCGCGAAGGCCTGCTGCGCGAGCGCTGGATTGTCGAAGGGCAAGTCTCCGATACGACCCTCTACGGCTTGCTCGCGAGCGACTGGCATAGCGGAAATTGAATGGAAACCGAAGCATCCGCCGGCTGCGCAAAACATGCTACATTGACGGCAAACTTCAAGGGGAGGCCATGAGCATGCTATTTTCTGGAACCGTTGCGCTGGTGACCGGCGCAGGAAACGGCATCGGCCGCGCCGCCGCCATCGCCTTCGCCGCACGCGGCTTGAAGGTAGTGGTATCCGACATCGACAGCACCGGCGGCAAAGCCACGGTCGATGCCATCCTCGACGCCGGCGGCGAAGCGGTCTTCGTGCCCTGCGACGTATCCGTCGATGCCCAGGTCCAGTCCTTGATCAAGGAAACCCTTTCCATCTACGGCCGGCTCGACTACGCGTTCAACAATGCCGGCATCGAAAAAGAGCAAACGCGCCTGGCCGACGGCAACGAAGCCGACTTCGACGCCATCATGGACGTCAACGTCAAGGGCGTCTGGCTGTGCATGAAGCATGAGATCCCGGCCATGCTGGCGCAGGGTGGCGGCGCTATCGTCAACACGGCCTCGGTCGCCGGCCTGGGCGCCGCGCCCAAGATGAGCATCTATTCCGCGTCCAAGCATGCCGTCATCGGCCTGACCAAGAGCGCCGCCGTCGAATACGCCAAGAAACGCATCCGCGTCAACGCCGTGTGCCCGGCCGTGATCGATACCGAAATGTTCCGCCGCGCCCACGTTGCCGATCCAAAAAAGGCGGAACTCGCCCTCTCCATGCATCCGGTCGGCCGCATCGGCTCGGTCGAGGAAATCGCCGCTGCCGTGCTCTACCTGTGCAGCGACATGGCCGGCTTCACGACCGGCATTGCCATGCCCATCGATGGCGGCGTAACGGCGTTCTAAAAGATCCCAACAGCGAAGTAAAGCCCAAGCAGAAACAGGCCGGCGAAAAAGCAGCGCGAAAATCGCTGCGGGTCCATGCTGCGCCTGAGCCTCTGCCCCAGCACCATGCCCAGGCAGGCCGGGATCAGTGCCAGGCATGACACGCCCGCCCCCGCCGCATGAAAATTGCCATGCAGCGCCAGCGCCGCAGCCAGCGCCACGGTCGACACGGTAAACGACCAGCCCATGGCCTGCATCAAGGCGTCGCGCGGCAAGCCGAGTGCGCGCAAATAAGGCACGGCCGGCAAAACGAATACCCCCGTGGCACCGGCCACGGCTCCCGTGACGATGCCGGCCAGCGGCCCCAGCACCCGTTCCTGTCGTGCCGTCAACACCGCCCCCGGTGCGAGCCGGCTGCTTGCGGCATACGCCATCAACGCCAGCCCCAACGCTGCGGTGACGACAGCCGCCGGTAGCAAGCCGCTCGCTGCCGTGCCCAACACGGTGCCGGCGCAAACGCCCAACAGCATGGGCCAAAGCCGCAGGCCGATACGGCGCCATTGCCGCCCATCGAACAGTTGCCAAACATTCGTAAAAAACGAAGGCACGATCAGCATCGCCACCGCCTCGACCGGCGGCATGAACAGGCTCAACAAGCCGACCGAAACCGTGGGCAGACCAAGGCCGATCGCGCCCTTGACCACACCGGCCAGCACGAATACAGAGAAGATCGCGGTGAGATGCCACAGCGTGGGCGCGTCGAATTGAGGCAGCAAGGTATCCATGCGCCTACTGTGGCGCAATCCGCGACGCCTGAAAATGTGGAATATACTGATCATTCCTTCGTATTATCCGAAGTAATAACGATGCGCTACGACCTGACCGACCTGAAACTGTACGTCCACGCCGTCGAGTCCGGCAGCATCACCGCCGGCGCAGAGCGCGCCCACATGGCGCTCGCCTCGGCCAGCGCCCGCTTGCGCGGCATGGAAGATTTGCTTGGCCTGACGCTCCTGCAACGCAGCCGGCACGGCGTCGAACCAACAGAGGCCGGTCGCGCCTTGCTGCATCACGCGCGCGGCATTTTGCAGCAGGTAGAAAAAATGCATGCCGATCTGGCCGCCTATGCCGGCGGCTTGAAAGGCCAGATCCGGCTCCTGGCCAACACGGCGGCACGCAGTGAATTTTTACCGCCGCTCCTGGCGGAATTCCTGGCGCAGCACCCGACCGTCAATATCGAACTCGAGGAAAAACCCAGCCACGAGATCCTGCATGCCATCGCCGTCGGCATGGCCGACATCGGCATCGTCGCCGATACCGTCGCAACAGCACCCTACGGGCGGGACTTGCAACGCTTCCCGTTTCGCGAAGACCGGCTGATCGTGGTCTGCGGCGCCGGCCACGACCTGGCCAGGTCGGCTAAAGGCAGACGCGGCTTCGCACTGGCCGATCTCGCCGATCACGATTTTCTTGGCCTGGCCGGGGCCAGCGCCTTGCAGCAGCATATCGGCGAACAGGCCGCCGCCATCGGCAAGCGCCTGCGCTACCGGCTGCGTTTGCCGGACTTCGAAGCGATGTGCCGCATGGCCGCCAGCAACACCGGCATTGCCATCATCCCCGAGGCGGCGGCACAGCGGCATGGGCAAGCCATGGCGTTGCGCCACTTCCCGTTGAAAGAGCCGTGGGCCATGCGCAAGCTATTGCTGGTGGTGCACCGGCTCGACGACTTGCCGGCGCATGCGCGAACGCTCGTGCTATCGATGACAAACACTGTGATTTGATAACAATTCGTGCATTAGTGTAAGCAAATTTTTCACGAGCCGATTCCAGCCGCCAAGCATGCTAAATTGGAATAGATGCCAACGACAGCGTGGCACGGCACCCTCATGGAGACGAAAATGACACGAACCCTGTTGCTGATTTCGGCCTTGCTCGCCGCCGGCAATGCACTGGCCGATGATCCGCCGCCCGGCAAGCTCGACCGTCTCAGCGATTGCCGCGCCGATGTGCAAAAGCTGTGCCCCAACGTGCAGCCAGGCGGAGGCCGCATCGTCGCCTGCCTCAAACAAAATATCGATAGCGTATCCGACGCCTGCAAGCAGCGCCTGCAGCAAATGCGTCAGCGCCGCGGCGGCAATCAACAAGGAAACCAACCCGGCAACAAGAACAACGACAACTGACCGCGAGCGTTTTTCCCTGCCTCCCTCGGCGCGGCGTTGCAGGTTTCGCCACTCTTGGCCTGGTCTTGAACACACCGGAAAATTCGCGCCGACGAAATCCGGTAAAATGCGGTCTATTCTCAACGACCACCTTCGCAGCAAATGAAAATCTGGGCTCAGAGCCTTGCTCGGGCTTGGTTCTTCGCATTGGCCGGCTTTGCCGCGCGCGACGTCCTCGCACACGAGAGCCTCAATATCTGCAGCGCCCCACTGCCGCCCTATTCCTATCTGAAAAACGGCATTGCCGCCGGCATCGACGTCGACATCGCCCATGCCATATTCGATCCGATGGGCGTGCCATTCAAGGTCGACATCGCGCCCTTCGCGCGTTGCCAGCTTGAATTGCAGACCGGCCAGGCCGACGTGGTGTTCAATTTTTCGAAAACTGCGGAACGCGAGGCAATAGCCCATTTCCCCAAGACGGCGGTATGGCGCATTTCCTACGTGTTTTTCACCAACCCGGCGACCAAGGCACACTACGACATCCACGGGCTGCTCGATGCGAAAAAGAGCGGCCTGACTATAGGCGTGGTGCGCGGCGCGTCCTACCACGCCGACTTCTGGAAGGTCTTTCCCAAGCGCGATACGCTCCTCAACGGCGGCTATGACCCCGCGCTGATCGCCGGGCCCGATACGCAAGAGAATTTCCATCAGCTTGCGCTGAATCACATCCAACTCTTTCCGCAAGACCTGGCGGCCGGCCAGTGGAGCGCCAAGGAGGCCGGACAAACGCCGGTCTGGTACGACTCGGTATTGTTTTCCAAGGAATATCCCAATGCCTTTTCCAAGGCATCGACATTTTCGAGCGCGCGCTACGCCAACATCGAGGCCTTGATGAAGGATTACGACACCCGCCTCGACGCGTTCAAGAAGACGCCGCAATACCGCGCGCTATTTGCGCAACCTTGATCGGCCGCCGGGCAAAGCGCGCTTTTGGGGCCAACGGTATAATGGCCATAGCTTGACCCTCCGCCTGGATCACTGAATTCAACACCCCATGAGTGCCACCGATTCCCGCACTGCGCACGCGTCTGCGCCGCAAACCCATCACGCCCATGACACCCAGCATGCGCCCATGCCATCCTGGATGACCTTGCTGCTGGCGTCCGCCTGCGGCCTGATCGTCGCCAATCTGTATTTTGCGCAACCCTTGATCGGCTTGATCTCGGCCGACATCGGCCTCGACAAGGCTGCCGCCAGCCTCATCGTCACGCTCACGCAAGGCGGCTACTGCGCCGGCTTGCTGTTGCTCGTTCCCTTGGGCGACCTGATGGAAAACCGCCGCCTGATCATCTCGGCGCTCGCCGCGGTGATCGTGGCACTGGTGCTGGCTGCATCCGCGCCGACGGCAGCGTTGTTTCTCTTCGCCGCGCTGTTGATCGGCATCAGCGCCGTCGCGGTGCAGATGCTGGTGCCGCTTGCCGCCCACATGGCGCCCGATGCCAAACGCGGACAGGTGGTCGGCAACGTCATGAGCGGCCTCCTGGCCGGCATCATGCTGTCGCGCCCGGTAGCGAGCTTCGTCGCCAACGCGTTCGGCTGGCGTGCGGTCTTCATCGGTTCGGCCGCCGTCATGGTGCTGCTGCTCCTGGTGCTGTGGCGGTTGCTGCCGCAGCGCCGGCCCGATGCATCGCATACCTACCCCGAATTGATCGGCTCGCTGTGGGCGCTGCTGCGCGACACCGCCGTCCTGCGCCGGCGTGCCGCCTATCATGCGGCGCTATTCGCCAGTTTCACGCTGTACTGGACCATCGTGCCGCTGGTCTTGGCCGGGCCGCACTATGGCTTCACGCAAGGCGGCATCGGCCTGTTCGCGCTGGCCGGCGCATCGGGCGTCTTTTCCGCCCCGGTGGCGGGACGGATGGCGGACAAGGGCTGGAGCCGTGCCGCAACCGGCCTGGCGCTGTTCTGTGTGATCGTCGGCTTCGGCATGGCGCACTTCGGCGCCGATGGCGCGCTGCTGCCGCTGTTGGCCGGCGGCGTGCTGCTCGACCTGGGCGTGCAAGCCAATCTGGTGCTGGGCCAGCGCGCGATCTATTCGCTGGGCGCCCACACGCGCAGCCGCTTGAACGGCTTGTACATGGCACTATTCTTTGCCGGCGGCGCGGTCGGCTCGTCGATTTCGAGCTATACCTACCTGCACGGCGGCTGGGAGTTGGTGAGCTGGGTCGGCATGGCCTTCCCCACCGCTGCCTTCCTGTTCTACCTGACCGAATTCCGCAAGCGAGACTGAACGAACCGCTTCACTTGCCGGGATCGAACCATAAAGCCGGATTATCGAGCGGCGTTTCCTTGGGCAGCAGATCGTTCTTGAGCCGTATCACGCGGCGCCCCTTGAGATTGGCTTCCTCGATGGCCTTGCCGTTGTATTTCCAGAAAATGGCATCGAACGAACCATCGGCCAGCATCTTGCGCAGACCGGCTTCGACGCGGTCGCGCAGCCCGGCGTCGCGCCGGTTGAAGAAGAAATAATAAGGCCAGGGGTAATAGATCAGCAGGTTTTTCTCTATCCTGAGATCGGGATTGCTGGCGGCATAGCGCGCATATTCGGGAAAGATTTCACCGATGCCGCGCGGGAACAGGTCGAAGCGCCCGGCCGCGGTCATCTTGAACAGGCTGTCGTAATCGGCCTGCCCGACCGGTATGCCGTTTTCCTGATACAGCTTGACGTCGCCCCAGCCGACCCCCTGCCCCACGGACAGGCGGCGCAAGTCTTCAACGGTCTTGACCTCGTCTATCCTGGCCTGCTTGTTCTTCGCGATCAATGCGACGCGAAAGCCCAGTATGCCCTTGCGCAGCGGAATGCGGATGGTCAGGAATTCCTTTTCCTTTTCGACCGAAGTCGAACTCCACATGACGTTGACAATCTCGCCGGCCCGCAGTTGCGCCAGATAGCGTGCCTCGTTCATCCGGACGCCTGACGATTTCAGGATATAAGGGCCGTATTCGGGCACGGTCTTTTTCAGCGCAGTGCGAAGGATTTCGGTCAGATCGTCGAACCGCACGTCGTCGGCCATCTCGCTGGCCGGATACACCACCGTGACGCCGGGCGCGGCATAGGCACACGCGCCATGCAGAAACAGCGCCAGCGCGAAAGCCGGGCGCCAGCACGACGAGAACGGCAAAGGATGAAATGTCTTGTGCAATGCAAATAAGTGACAGGAGAAAGACATCGTGCATGTTGCCATCGCCCACCCCGATTGACAACCGAAAAAGTGGAGATGATCAACTACGCCATCGGCAAGATGGCGCGGCCGGCGTCGTGCTACACTCGCCATGCGACAGTGCTTGCGCTGCCGCACACGTTCTCAGGGCGGGGCGCAATTCCCCACCGGCGGTAATGGCGCGGTCGTTTCGCGTCTAGCCCGCGAGCGCTTGCTGCACCACCGGTGCGGCAAGGTCAGCAGACCCGGTGTGATTCCGGGGCCGACGGTATAGTCCGGATAAAGAGAGAGCGGGATTTGTCGCGACCCTGCCGAGTCGATGCCGGCGGCTGGCATTTGCCTGCCGTCATAGGATGACGCAGGTTTCTCCGGGCCGCCATTCGTGCGTGCCGGACGATCCCCATCGATCCGATATGCCCTGTTTTTACTTTCTGAAAACAGGAGATCCATCATGCAGTCCACATCCTTCGTACCAAATGGGCGGCGCATCGCCTTTATCAAGGCCGGCTGGCACGCCGACATCGTCGGGCAATGCCACAATGCCTTCGTCGCCGAATACATCCGCTTGGGCGGTGTTGAAACCGACATCGACGTCTTCGAGGTGCCCGGCGCCTTCGAGATTCCCCTGCACGCCAAGCTGCTGGCATCGAGCGGCGACTATGCCGCCGTGGTAGGTTCGGCGTTCGTGGTCAACGGCGGCATCTATCGCCATGAATTCGTGGCGCAGGCTGTGGTGAGCGGCCTGATGCAGGTGCAGCTTGAGGCCGGCGTGCCGGTGCTGTCAGCCGTATTGACGCCGCATCATTTCCACGAGCATGATCTGCATCAGTCGTTCTTCCATGAGCACTTCGCCGTCAAGGGGGCGGAAGCGGCGCGTGCATGCGTCTCGGTCATGCGTGCGGTGCAAGGTTTGCGGGAAAGGCGGGCAGCTGTCCCTGAGCAAATCGCCGCATAACAAGCTGTTGTTAAAGCTCGTCGACCTCCATCATGCTTGGCTTCTCCGACAAGGTCACTTCGGGATTGCCCTGCATGAGCGCATCGTCGAGCTTGAGCTTGATCTCGCCCGTAGCGTCGGCGGTATAGGTTTTGGCCCCACCCTTGGCGAGCACCTGCAGCGTCTGCCCGGCCGGTTTGGCGAAGTGGATGTCGACGGCGTTGAAGGTCGGCAGCATGAAGCGCAGCATGCCGGCCTTCTCCTTCAATAGCGCATTCCACTGCGGCACGCTGGTCATCAGCTCGGCATACGGCAACGCCAGCCGGTCCGGCGTGCGCGAGGCGAACCAGGCATCGACGCGGACCTTCTCATCCTTGGGCAGGCTGGTATAAATCACCGCCTCTTCCTTGATCCAGGCCGGATTCGGCTCGATCTCCATAAAGCCATCGGGATTGACCGGCAGACGGTCACGGCCGCCGGCATGCGCCACGGTCAACACGACGTCGGCCGGCTGAATTGCCTTGTTGACCGGATGCAGCCGGATCAGCAGCCGCAAGTGGTCTCGCGAGCGCGGTTCGGTGGCGTAAAACTTGTCGAGATAAAACGTTTCGACGAATTTCCTGTAGGGCACCCATTCGCGGTCTTCGGCATGGGTCGAGGTGCAAACGAAGGCGGCAACGGTGGCCAGCAACAGGATTTTCTTCATGTGGACCAAAAATAAATAAATGGCAACGAGACCGCATTGTACGCATGGCGCGTCGTTGCCGATGACAAATGTTTATGCAATTCCGCCAAGCGGCGATTTCCATAATCATTATAATTATAACAATTTAATTATTTGAAATTCGCTGCGTTTGCTAAAAATCCGGCACACGTACAGATGCCCGTTCGTCCTTCCTTGAACATTGTTCGCCTCACTTCGCGGTTCGTCAGGCCGCAACTTCTCCGTCCTCGCCTCAGCCCCCATGTTGTAATTTCATTGCCGGACAGGCGACAGCACGCGAAACCGATGCTACATTGGTAGCAACTTCACTCGCATGGTTGAGCCAAGACAATTTATGACGTCACGCCGACTTACCGCCTCCGATATCGCCGCCGGCCAGGCGCTGGCTTGGGATGTAACCGATAGCGGCGGCGCAGTGGTCTGGAGCAAGGGTCAGGTCATCGAGGACGCCATCGCCCTTGCCGCGCTTCTCGATTCAGGTTTATTCACCGCGGCTGCGGCCGCAACCCCCACCGCGCCGGCCAAGAAGACGCCGCAGATTTCGGTGCTGCGCGTGCTGAACACGGCGCAAAAGCGGCTCGACACCCTGCTGCGCAATATCGCCGACACACCGGACGTGTCCGGCAAGGTAATGGAAATCGCCGCCCTGGTCCACAGCGCCACCACCGTCAGCGCCAACATTGCGCATGCCTGCGTCTTGCTGAACCAGCGCGCCGGCGACTATTCGACGCGCCATGCGGTCGATACCGCCGTGGTCGCGCTCCTGGTGGCGCGCCGCCTGAAAAAGACCTCGGACGAAATGAAGGCACTCGTGGCGGCGGCACTGACGATGAATCTCGGCATGCAACAGCAAGATGCGCTGCAGGATCGCACCGATGCGCTCGCGCCCAAGGAAATCGAGCAGATCCGGCAGCATCCCGAGCGCAGCGTCGCGCTATTGAAGCAAGCCGGGGTGGACAATGCGTTGTGGCTGGAGTGCGTGGCGATGCATCACGAAAATGGCAGCGACAGCGGCTATCCGCGGGGGCACGCGGTGGGCGAGATTGCCCAAAATGCCTATCTGCTTTCGGTGGCCGACCAGTATTGCGCGGCCATCGTGCAGCGCAAATACCGCCGTACCTTGTTGCCGCACGCCGCGCTGCGCGAAATTCTCATCAGCGACGGCAAGCCGCGCGATCCGCTGGTGGCGGCTGGCTTCATCAAGGAAATCGGCAATTTCCCGGCCGGCACTTTCGTGCGCCTGCATACCGACGAGATCGGCGTGGTGATCAAGCGCGGCGCGCACGCCGCGATGCCGCTGGTGCAGGCCTTGCTCAATCCGCGCGGCGTGGCGCTCGATGCGCCGATCTTGCGCGACACCTCCAAACCGCTGTTCGGCATCCGCGAAGCGATCCCGAACGACGGCAAGCTGCTGCGCTTTTCCATGCAACAGCTATGGGGCAGCGCCGCATCGCTATAGATTCGAGGACCGACAATGAGCACCACATTTGAATGGCCCATCCCTCCGCATTTCAGGCTGGTAACGTCGTCGGACGACTTTTCGCGCCGTAGCGAGGCCAGCCTGCCCGCCTGCGTCATTACCATGCAGGATGGCCATTCCCTCAGCGGGCGCATGCTGCAGTTCGACCCGGAAGACGGGGTGCTCGATTTCATTCCCAAGCGCTCGCAGGCAACGCGCCGCCTATTGCTGGCCGAAGTGCAAAGCGTGCGCCTGACCGACAAGATCGAACTGGCGCGCCTTGCCCTGCCTCTGGAAGCCGGCAGCGTCGATGGCGACGTGGCGCCCATGGAACAGAAGTGCACCATCAACTTCGTCAACGGCAATCCGTTGACCATCGATACCATGGGCTGCGTCTCGCGCGACTACGGCCTGTTCCTCTACCTGATTGTCGCGCGCACCCAGGTCTTGCGGTTTTTCGTTCCGGCTTCGGCCATGCATTCGTTCCAGATCGGCGAGCCGCTAGGCCAGTTGCTGTTGAAGGAAAACGTCATCCCGTCGACCGCGCTCGATGCCGGGCTGGAAAAACAGGAACAATTGCGCTCACTCAAGCTCGGCGACTATTTGCAAGAGCAAAACATGGTCTCCAAGGAGCAGATCGAAGCCGCGCTGGCGCGCCAGAAAGGCTTGCCGCCATTGCGTCTGGGCGATGCGCTGATCCAGGAGAGCCTGATCACCGATGCCCAGTTGAAGGAGGCGCTGGCGCGCCAGCAGCAGGACCGCAAGCGACAATTGGGCGACATCCTGGTGGAGATGAAGGCCGTCACGCTGGAAGACGTCAAGCGCGTGCTGGCGCAAAAGCTCGGCATTCCCTTCGTCCATCTGGATGACTTCGAAATCGATCCGAACGTGCTCAAGATCGTGCCGGCGCCGCTGGTGCAAAAGCACAATGTGATGCCCTTGTTCCAGAACGACGGCCGCATCGTGGTGGCGCTGGAAAACCCGATGGATTTCAACCTGCTGCAGGAGCTCAGCTTCACCACCAAGCTGAAGGTCGATCCGGTCATGGCGTCGCCGGTCGAACTGGCCAGGATGGTCAAGCAATATTACGGTTCCGCGGGCAGCCGCATGGACGCCATTGCCGACCTGGTGTTCGAGATGGGCGGCAGCGACACGCCGACGCCGGTGGCGGCCCCGCCGGTCACCGATTCGGACAACGTGCTGGTGCGCCTGGTGAACAAGCTGATTCTCGACGCCTATGAAGACGGCGTGTCGGACATCCATATCGAATCGATGCCGGGAGGCGAATCGACGCGGGTGCGCTTCCGCAAGGATGGCCGCATGTTCCCCTATTCCGAAGTGCCGTCGAATTTCCGCAATGCGCTGATTTCGCGCATCAAGATCATGAGCCGGCTCGACATTTCCGAAAAGCGCCATGCGCAGGACGGCAAGATCAACTTCAAGGAATTCGGTCCGGCGGCGATCGAATTGCGCGTGTTGACCATCCCCACCACCGGCGGCTTTGAGGATATCGTCATGCGTATCCTGGCGGCGCCCAAGGCGGTGTCGATCGATGATATCGGCCTCGCCACCGACATCCTCGACCGGCTCAAGGCCATGAGCGAGCGCCCGCACGGCCTGATCTTCGTCTGCGGCCCGACCGGTTCGGGCAAAACGACCACGCTGCACGCCATGGTCGGCTACATCAACACGCCGGACCGCAAGATATGGACCGCCGAAGACCCGGTCGAAATCACCCAGCGCGGCTTGCGCCAGGTGCAGGTGCAGTCCAAGATCGACTGGACCTTTGCCGCCATCCTGCGCAGCTTCATGCGCGCCGACCCCGACGTGATCATGGTTGGTGAAACGCGCGACACCGAAACCGCGCGTATCGTGATCGAAGCCTCGCTGACGGGTCACGTGGTGTTCTCGACCATGCATACCAATAGCGCCGTGGAGAGCGTGGTGCGCCTGCTCGATCTGGGACTGGACCCGTTCAACTTCGCCGACGCCCTGCTCGGCGTGCTGGCGCAACGCCTGGCGCGCCGCCTATGCACGAACTGCCGCAAGCAGTATGAACCCAACGACGATGAAATGCAGATGCTGGCGCGCGAATATTGCCTGGAAAGCCCGTTCGTCCCGGAAGACGTATTGCGGCAATGGCGCGAGCGCTACGCCGTCGATGGCAAGCTGAAGTTATACGCCGCTTGCGGCTGCAAGCAATGCAGCAACACCGGCTACAAGGGCCGCATGGGCGTGCATGAACTGCTGGCCAACAGCAGCAGCGTGAAAAAGAAGATCCACGCCAAGGCCAATGTCGCGGAAATCCAGGACGTGGCACTGCACGAAGGCATGCGCACGCTGCGCCAGGACGGCATAGAGAAAATCCTGCAGGGCCTGACCGATTGGGAGCAGATTCGCGCGCTGTAGGCGGACAGTCGCCCGACATTGGTCAGGCCGACGCATGAAAACCGGCCGCCGTCACGCATTTGAAGGCACCGTAGTTCCCCGGTAAAATGGGCCAAACCTCCAGGAGCGGCCATGAGATCGACGTCCAGACTGTTTTCCCGGTTTTTCCTCTTTGCCTGCGCGCTGTTGTGCCTGTCTTGTCACATCGATGCGCTGGCCCAGGCGAGCGCGCCGGCCACTGCAGCCTATGTCGCCGGCAAGATCGACCTGATGGAAGGCGACGTACGCATCTTCGACAAGCAAAATGCCCGGCGCCCGGCCAAGGTCGGCGACAAGGTCTATGAAGGCGACAGCGTCACCACCGGCGCCAACGGTGAAATCCACATGACGATGGACGACCAGGGTTTCATCGCCGTGCGACCCAATACCAAGATGCGCATCATGCAATACCGCGCCGAAGGCGACGACGACGACAAGGGTGTGATCGGCCTGCTGGTGGGCAGCATGCGCTCGATCACCGGCTGGATCGGCAAATACCATCCCAAATCGTATTCGATCAACACGCCCACCGCCACGATAGGCATACGCGGCACCGATCACGAACCCATGGTGATTCCCGAAGGCAGCAGCGATGGCGATGCCGGCACCTACGACAAGGTCAATGCCGGCGGCAGCTTCATCAACACGCCGCAGGGCAACGTCGACGTCACCCCCAACCACGCCGCCTTCGCGCCCCGCAATGGCCGCGCGGCGCCACGCATGCTGGCCGCCGTGCCGGGCTTTTTCCGCCCCACACGCAACGAGCATCTGATCGAAGGCAAGCATGACCAGATCCAGCGTATCGTGCAGCAAAAACGCGAAGAACGGCGCCAGCAGATACGCAGCGGCCTGCGCCCTGCCCGTCCGTCGATCGGCAATGGCGCACGGCAGAATCTGCAGCAGCGCGTGCAGCAGGCGCGTCAGGAGCGTGTACAAGCGCGACAGGAGCGCCAATATGCGCACCAAAGCACGCCGGCATCCGGGCAAGCGCGGGCGGAAGCCAATCGAAACGACGCAGCGCAAGCTGCAAACAAGCAAGCCCCGAAACCGAACGCGCACGAAGACAAGCGCAAGAAGCAGCAAGGAAAGTAGGCAATCCCGGTGCCTATGCCATAGCTCGACAAACCCGGACGCGGCGGGCCGCTGAAGCGGCCTTCGCCGGGTCCAATCCCGTCCCTGCAGCATCGTTCCAGCCCTGCATTCTTACATCCCATCCCGTCCAGGCTGCACTTCATCGCACGCCGATATGCCACCTTGCATCATCTCGGGTATGGTAGACGCCACAATCACGCAATTCGGTATTGTTTTCGAGCAGGCATTGCCCAGGTAAGAGCCACATAAAATGACGCGGCCGGAACGGCCGCCAACGAGGAGCAACCTTAATGTACAAAAAATCATTGATCGGCGCGGCGCTCGCCACAGTCTTTCCGGCCGTTTTTCCCATTGCCCAATGCCTGGCGGCCCCGGGCGATCTCGGGCCGGACCGGCCGTTCTCTTTCGACGCCGCCTCGGGCCGCCTGCCCAAGAACGTCGTGCCGTCCGACTACACGCTCACCATCGCGCCCGACCCGGCCGGGCATGGCGTGCGCGGCAGCGAACAGGTCAAGCTCAACTTCCGGCAAGCCACCGACATCGTGCAATTCAACAGCCTCAACCAGGTATTGAGCGAGGTTTTGTTCGACGGCAAGCCGGTCAAGAACGTGAGTTCGGACAATGAAAAACAATTGACCACCTTGACGCTTGCCGCACCGGCCAAGGC